>Ga0256896_1000565_pt1 | contig 10999 bp, 9 predicted proteins | sample MC6MC0669MT_FD_190205 | JGI IMG/M metagenome (GOLD analysis project Ga0256896, IMG submission 190205) | Metatranscriptome of enriched soil aggregate microbial communities from Iowa State University, Ames, United States - MC6-MC0669-MT... | ecosystem: Environmental > Terrestrial > Soil >... | reverse complement strand
GCTTCCTTGGCGCGTATGGCATAGACATCGTGCCGGCTGTCAATGTCCACCCGATCCGCTGGCGCATCCACTTCCAACAACGCACGGTCGATGGCAGCCTGCCCCAACAGCAGGTCGCCGACGCTGGTGCCGCCATGCAGGATGCCGAGCAGGTTGTCGCGCGATTGCCAACTCTTCAGGTCCTCGGGCACACCCAATGCCCGCCCCAAACGATGCGCCAGTGAACGACCGAGGAAACCTTGCGGACGCACATCATCCAGAAACCAAGGCAGCCCCGGAAAGTAACCCGGCGGACCATCCACTGCGCGCGTCAGGTTCGGACGATCACCCGTGGGTTCAAAAAGAAAGCCGTCTCCACGCAGCGCGTGCAGGGTGCCCAGCTCCTCCATGTTCGCGTCCGGGCCCATCCGGTAAAGCGGCCACATGTTGGGCCGGACCAGCGCAGTGGCTACGTAGGCCGTGGCGCGCGCCTTGCCAACCCGGCGTACCTGATCACCGGCTTCCGCTACCAACCGCGACAGGACGGGACGGGAAACGGCCAGCTTCTCGACCAACTCGCCGGCCGGCACCGGATCGCCGCCTTGAAGCAGATCAAGCAGTTGCAGGACGCTGGCTGAGGAAGGACGGGCCATGACCAGAGCTCGTTTCTTTACGATTTATGAAACGATACTAGCGCACAAGGAGTATTTCAACACTTTGATATCAATAGATATTTAACTGTATCGCGCCATCACTATCCGATAATTTCTTTACGATTCTCCAGCCGGACAGGAATGCCTGCCGTCCGCTTGTTGCGGCAGATCCGGCTGGTTCTGAAGAAACCAAAACCATGAAACGGGCGAGGGCCAAAGCGGAAACCCGACTCTGACCCCGGTTCTTCACTAATCGCAGCTAGCTGGAGGCAGGCAATCGGCAAATTGGCGCTGCAATGTCGGAAGCATTGGTGAGCGCAAGCCATGCGCCATGCGGACTACATTCGTTGCCAGGAGCAGCATACCGTTGGCGTTGATGAGCATTGAACCAACTTCATGATGCGGAAAGGAAACAAAGCTCTGCACGACGGGCCTGATACCTCCATGCACATAAGAGTGCATTCCTCGCCATGTTGCTTCCTTCAGCTCCACAAGGGGCTTGTGAATATCGGCCGGATGGAAACGGGAGATGGTATCCAACATCGCCGCAACGTCCGGCCCTTTTCGCGTTTCAGCATCCGACAGGATGGCTTCTTCCTTGGGAGCAAAGAAGCCTTCAATCCAAGTATCCTCAGCCCCACGCATGGTCCATGTTGCCCTAATCAATGCTTCATACGTTGGGCGAACCAGCGCCGTTGCGGACAGGTCCAACTCACGCTGGATAAGCAGCCATTGCGACATGGCATGCTGCCTGACGATGTTCGCAAAGCCACGGACAGCTAATGTCCGCTTGCTTTGAGGTTCAGGCAACTCCTCCCATAGCTGGTTGAGAGCGTGATGCAGCAAACGGGTTCCGTTCGTTATGCGCTCCAGTCGCTGTAAAGCCTGATCATCCGCATCTATCTCACTCTGCATACGTTCGCTCCTTCGCCACATATGTACATTGGTACAAGACTCTGTACTGCTTCCCTGCGTCAGTCGACGTCACAACAATCGCACGCGAAAACTATAGCCTCCTTTTGATGCAGGTCCGGCTGATATTGGCAGTCCCAAACCCCATCTAACGACAAAGGGCCAGAGTGGAAATCCGACTCTGACCCCTGTTCCCCCCCCCAATCGTGGCTGAGGGACTAGGCGAGTCGTCGGCGCTGAAGGAAAAAAATCGACACCAAAAGCAGAAAGCCGAGCGTCGGCTCGGCTTCTTCGATCATTGCAAACCCCGGGTGCGCTGCTATTGCGGCTGATCTAATTGATCCTAGAGAATCAAGACCACACAACGAACGAGGACCAGGGCGGAAACCTGACTCTGACCCCGATTTCCCGATTTCCCCACCCTCTATTCATCCCAACTCTCGATCACCGGCTTTTTTCCGAACCGTCCTTCCCATCGCACGAACACGCCGAATCATTCCAGATCGGACGCTCTCATTGATGCCACCAAGAACAGCCCCCTCCCCATTCCATATCGCAGACCAAAGCGCCCAAGCTGTCGCAGAAAAAACTAACCACGAAAAAAATACCGACGTAACAGAAACCCACATTGATTCATCGGAAAGAAAAGAAAGCACTAAAAAAACAAAAAAAGCCGCAGTCAATGAAAAACAGGACTTATATAGCGCGCATACCAAGACATCATATCGCGCCAACTGAGAAACCTCTTGCTTAACCTTACCGCTAATCAAAAGGCTGGATAGCACCGGGAAAATGACAGCGATCCATATGCCGAATATCGTAACGACCAATCCAGCGAAGCCGATTAATGCCTTTTGGACCTCAAGCAGAACGGACAAAGGGACGTTTCCAGCAAAAAAAGCAGCCACCGCAGAGGTGATGCCAATCAATACTTCAAAAATTGACCTTTTCCAGCTACTCATTGAATAGCCCCAGCACCTTGTCGAAATTCGCCTTCATGTAGTCAGAAAGAGCATCTATATCAATCATTCCGTTATCGCCCCGACCAATGTTCATCTGCAGCCTTTCACGCGCGATTGAACCACTTAGCCAGTGAATCTTCTGTGACTCTTTTGCAAAAACAAACCCCACATCATCCCAAGTGTCGTCGCAATTTTCGCGATATCGCTCAATAATCCCATCGACTTTTTCCAACGTCAGTCGGGTCTTAAATTCATACTGAAAACCGATGTCAGCACGGAGCCTATTGTTCACCGGCATTCCCGCAAACTTAAAAGCCGAATCAAGAAAAGACTTATGCTCTTCTATCACTGGACTGATGGTTGCCCTACGGACAATTTTTCGAACTTCATCAAATCGTTGGCGAATTAGATTTTCTTCTGCAGCAACCCTGACGAGACTAGTCGAAAATTTCGCAACAGCCCCTTCTGCGATCGAAGGATCATCCCCATCTTCATCGCTGTACCCCAAGAGTACATCTTCATCATCCGCATCCCAGACACACCACAAAGACGCACTAGCCAAGTATCCGCTTATGAAACGCTGAAACTGCCTACTTCCATTGAGTCTTTGATCAAATCGGACATTGATCACACGCTTTCGTCGTGTATCAACGCAGAAGAATGCTGGGTAGCCCGGCAATGCGAGAGCGTCAATCTCAACTGCAGTAATATCCGGCGAGCCAATACGCGATGCCATATGAAGAACCTGCACCCCCTCCTCAACGGTTGCGAGTTCGTTCCACGTAGCCACAAGATAACGCCCCGCACCGAGATCCCTGGCATCAAGGCAAAACGCGCGCAAAACATCAGCATCTTCGTCTGCTGGATATGTACTCGACTCACCTATAGACCCCAGCGTAGCCACCCAAGTAACGAGATGACGCATGGTTTCCGCCAATGACGTAAAAAGGTGATCTCCCTCTTCATCATAGAAACCACAAGAACCAACTTTATATAACGTAACCGTCGCGTCTTCCATGCCCCACCCTGTTGAAAAGTCCCTACTTCATTCAACGAGTGTAATACGACACCAAAAAAAAGGGCCAGACTTATCTTTGTCTGACCCTATCTTTAATCTGATCTATGCTCAGTAAATCAACCGCACTTGCTATACCCACAATTCAAGCAAGTCTGGCAACCGTCCATGATCACCAACGCCTTGGTGCTGCATTTGTGGCACATGGTGGCGGCGGCTGGGAAGCTGCCGTTGTCGGCGCTTTCCGGGTCGGCTTCGAGAACGAAAACCTCAGAAGCCAGCCCTCCCTGGCCCTCCCCTTCGCTTTGCGAAAGGGAGGGGGCGAGCGCGGCGCTTTGCGCCGGCGCTGCGTTTACTTCACTGTTTTTTTTTGAGCGTTCTTCGAACTGCTTGCGCTTCTCGGCGATCAGGGCGCGCTGGTGGGCGCTCATTTCCGGGTCGTGCAGCAGGCCGATCGACTTCATGTGGTCTTCGACGATGGAGCCGAGCTCGGCGACCAGCGATGGCATGTACACGCCGCCGGCCTTGAAGTAACCGCCCTTGGGGTCGAACACGGCCTTCATTTCGTCAACGATGAAGGTGACGTCACCGCCCTTGCGGAACACGGCGGACATGATGCGGGTCAGCGCCACGATCCACTGGAAATGCTCCATCGACTTGGAGTTGATGAAGATCTCGAACGGACGGCGCAGTTCGTGCTCGGTGCCCTGGTTGAGCACGATGTCGTTGATGGTCACGTAGAAGGCGTGCTCCACCAGCGGCGATTTGATCTTGTAGGTGCTGCCGATCAGCACTTCCGGGCGCTCGATGCGCTCGTGCATGTGCACGATGTTGTCGATCGGGGATTCGTCCTGGACCGCCGTGACCGGGGCCTTGGCCGCTGCTGCTTCACGGGCTTTGTCGTCCGGAGTGACGACGGAGTAACCCTTGATTTTCTTGTCGATCTTGACGGCCATGGTACGAATCCTGGTTATGCGTTGTGGTGCTGCGATGCAGGTGGCGGCAACCCCGTCCCTGCGGGACGGGGTGCGCGGTGCGGCTTACTTGCGGGTCGCCTTCTTGGCGGCCTTCTTCACTGCGGTAGCCTTTTTGGCAACCGTCTTCTTTGCGGTAGCGGCCTTCTTGGCCACGGTCTTCTTGGTCAGGGCAACCTTCTTGGCAACCGTCTTCTTGCTGACGGCTACTTTCTTGGCGACCTTCTTTTCAGTGGCCTTCACTGTCTTCTTGACGGCGGCGACCTTCTTGGCGGCCTTCTTTTCGACCTTCTTCACTGCCTTCTTGGCAGCGGTGGTCTTCTTGACGACAGCCTTGGCAATCTTCTTCTCGGTGGCCTTCACCGACTTCTTGGCGGCAGCAGCCTTCTTGCCGACGGCCTTGGCGACCTTCTTCTCGGCAGCCTTCACCGTCTTCTTGGCCGAGGCGACCTTGGTGGCGGCCTTCTTCTCGACCTTGGCGATGGCCTTCTTGGTCGCCGCACGCTTGCCGGCGCCCTTCTTCTTCAGCTCGGTGGCTTCAGCCTTGGCGTTGGCCTTGGCGGCTTCCAGCTTCTGGCGCACGGAAGCGACCTTCTTCTTTACTTCCTTCTTGGCGGCGCTGGCCTTCTTGGCGACGACCTTTTCAGCCTTCTTGACGGCCTTTTCAGCCTTCTTCACCGCTTTCTTGACCTTGGCAACCTGCTTCTTGGCGCCGGCCTCGACCTTCTTTGCACCGGCCTTCACCGCCACAACGGCGTCGCCAGCGGTGGCAGCGGTGGCAGCGATGCTCTCGCCAGCGTGGGCAACGGTTTCCTTGACGGTTTCTTTCACGTTTTCGGCAACCTGGGTTACGGTCGCGGTCACACCATTACCATTGCTCATAAAGCCCTCCTAAGGGCATCGGGTCTGTAATGTTGACGATGCTATATCGAAGCCGATGCAACGTGAAACAAACGTGCGGCAACCCGGTGGTGGCGGGACCGTCGTCATGCCCTCCCGGCACGCGGCCGGGAGGACGATGAAGGCACTCAGAACTTGCCGTAGTAGCCTTCCTTGAGGGCGTCGAAGAGGTTGGCGGCGGTGTGCATCTCGCCGTCGTACTCGATCTGTTCGTTGCCCTTGACCTCCACCGTCTGGCCGTCTTCCAGCTCGAAACGGTAGGTGGTGTTCTCAAGATCCGCTTCCTTGACCAGCACGCCCTGGAAGGCGGCCGGGTTGAAACGGAAGGTGGTGCAGCCCTTCAGGCCCTGCTCGTGGGCGTAGCGGTAGATGTCCTTGAACTGCTCGTACGGGTAATCAGTCGGTACGTTGGCGGTCTTGGAGATCGAGCTGTCCACCCACTTCTGCGCGGCGGCCTGCACGTCCACGTGTTCCTTGGGCGAGATGTCGTCGGCGCTGATGAAGTACTCCGGCAACTGGGCGTCAGCCTCGTCGGAGAACGGCATGGCCTTGTCGTTGACCAGCTGGCGGTAGGCCAGCAGCTCGAACGAGAACACGTCCACCTTTTCCTTGGACTTCTTGCCTTCGCGGATCACGTTGCGGCTGTAGTGGTGCGCGAACGAGGGCTCGATGCCGTTGGAGGCGTTGTTGGCCAGCGACAGGCTGATGGTGCCGGTCGGGGCGATGGAGCTGTGGTGGGTGAAGCGCGAACCGACCGTGGCCAGCTCTTCCACCAGCTCCGGGGCCACCGTGGCCACGCGCTGCATGTAGCGGCTGTAGCGGGCGTGCAGCACCTTGCCAGCGATCTTCTGGCCGACCTTCCAGCCGTCCTTCTTCATTTCCGGGCGCTGGCGCAGCATCGCGGCGGTGACGTCGAACTGCTCTTCCATGATCGGCGCGGCGCCCTTCTCACGGGCCAGCTCAAGGCCGGTTTCCCAGCCGGCCACCGCCATGTCGCGGGCGATGGCTTCGGTGAACTCGCAGGATTCGGTGCTGCCGTACTTCATCTTCAGCATGGTCATGGTGCTGCCCAGGCCGAGGAAGCCCATGCCGTGGCGGCGCTTGCGCATGATCTCGTTGCGCTGCTGTTCCAGCGGCAGGCCGTTCACTTCGACCACGTTATCGAGCATGCGGGTGAACACGCGCACCACTTCCTTGTACTCGTCCCAGTCGAACGAGGCCTTGTCGGTGAACGGGTCGCGCACGAACTTGGTCAGGTTCACCGAGCCCAGCAGGCAGGCGCCGTACGGCGGCAGCGGCTGCTCGCCGCAGGGGTTGGTTGCGCGGATGTTCTCGCACCACCAGTTGTTGTTCATCTCGTTGACGCGGTCGATCAGGATGAAACCCGGCTCGGCATAGTCATAGGTGGAGACCATGATCATGTCCCACAGGTGACGGGCACGGATGTGGCCGTACACCTTGCAGGCCACCAGGCCGTCGTCGCGGACGATGTAGTTCTCGTGGGTCGGCCATTCGCGCCAGACCACTTCCTCACCGCTGGACGGGTCCAGCTCGGCCTGTTCCTTGGTGTTGATCGGGAACACCAGCTGCCAGTCGGCATCGTTGTTCACCGCATCCATGAAGCCGTCGGTGATCAGCAGCGACAGGTTGAACTGGCGCAGGCGGCCGTCCTCGCGCTTGGCGCGGATGAAGTCCTTCACGTCCGGGTGCGACACGTCGAAAGTGCCCATCTGCGCGCCACGACGGCCACCGGCCGAGGACACGGTGAAGCACATCTTGTCGTAGATATCCATGAAGGACATCGGCCCGGAGGTATAGGCGCCGGCGCCGGCAACGAAGGCACCGCGCGGACGCAGGGTGCTGAACTCGTAGCCGATACCGCAGCCGGCCTTCAAGGTCAGGCCTGCTTCGTGGACCTTCTCCAGGATGCCGTCCATCGAGTCGGTGATGGTGCCCGACACAGTGCAGTTGATGGTGCTGGTGGCCGGCTTGTGCTGCTGCGCGCCGGCATTGGAGGTGATGCGGCCGGCCGGGATCGCGCCACGGCGCAGGGCCCAGGCGAAACGCTCATACCAGTAGGCACGCTTGTCGTCGGTCGCCTCGGCGTCAGCCAGGGCACGGGCCACGCGCAGGTAGGTACCGTCGATATCGGCATCCAGCGCTTCGCCTGCCTTGGTCGTGAGGCGGTACTTCTTTTCCCAGATGTCCTGCGAGGCAGGCTGCAGAGGGATCATGTCCGACTTGGTTTGATTGCTGACCACTTCCAGACGCACCGTACTCATGATTGTGGAAATTCTCCTGGGGCACCTTTCGGTGCGTTCAACTTTTTCCCCGGCGGGCCGGGCGGCAAAGACAACGACGCGCAGGCGCGTGCTTACGCGCCTGTCGGCGGGATGAGGGGATTCCGGGAATTGCCGGTTTTCTGCATCACTGTCGCGGTCATTGCACGCCTTCCGTTGGGGTGCTTGCACCCCGAGCACTAAACCCTACTGCTTGGGGACGCTTTTCACATCAACCCAACATCTAGTGGGTGATGACCAAGCCAAGCTTACCCGCAGGCGGGGTGATGTCAAACGAAAAATCTCCTGCGCGGCTATTGCATTCCGTGCAGGGCTTGGCGCTCTTGGGGTTGCGGCCATGCGGGCGTTTCATTGCCGATTTAGCCGCCCCCCGCCACACTCGTGTTCAGCAATCCGCCCAACCCGGCGCCGCCCACGGCCGCCCCCGCATGGAATCACCGGCAATGCGACCCGTACCGACCCTGCTCACCCTGGCCTTGGCCGCCGCCTTCGGCGGTTTCACCGCCACCGCTATCAACGCCCACCTGGACAACCGCGCCGAAGCCGCCACGCTGGGGGCGGTGTTGCCAGCCACCGCTGCGCTGCCGGCCTCGGTCGCCGGGCAGCCGCTGCCGTCGCTGGCACCGATGCTGGAGCAGGCCATGCCCGCGGTGGTCAGCGTCAATACCAAGCAGGTGGTGCGGGTACGCAACCCGTTCTTCGATGACCCGTTCTTCCGCCGCCTGTTCCCGCAGGTGCCGCAGGAACGCATCAACGAGTCGCTGGGCTCGGGCGTGATCATCGACGCCACCCGCGGCTACGTGCTCACCAACCACCATGTGGTGGAGAACGCCGACGACGTGCAGGTCACGCTGGCCGACGGCCGCACGGTCAAGGCCGAGTTCATTGGTTCGGACCGCGACACCGACATCGCCCTGATCCGCATCCCCGCCGACAAGCTCACCGCGCTGCCGCTGGGCAACAGTGACGAACTGCGGGTCGGCGATTTCGTGGTGGCGATCGGCAACCCGTTCGGCTTCAGCCAGACAGTCACCTCCGGCATCGTGTCGGCGGTGGGCCGCAGCGGTATCCGCGGGCTGGGCTACCAGAACTTCATCCAGACCGATGCCTCGATCAACCCCGGCAACTCCGGCGGCGCGCTGGTCAGCCTCAGCGGCCAGTTGGTCGGCATCAACACCGCCAGCTACAACCCGCAGGGCAGCATGGCCGGCAACATCGGCCTGGGCCTGGCCATTCCCTCCAACCTTGCCCGCGACGTGGTCGAGCAGCTGATCACCAAGGGCGTGGTGGTGCGTGGCACGCTGGGCGTTGAAACCCAGAACCTCACCGCGCAGATCGCGCAGGGGCTGGGCCTGGACGAAGCGCGTGGCGCACTGGTCACGCGCGTGCTGGCCGGATCCGGCGCAGCGGCGGCCGGGGTCAAGGCCGGCGACGTGGTCACCGCCATCAATGGCCAGCGTGTGGACAACGCGCAGGCGCTGCACAACTACGAAGGCCTGTCCACGGTTGGCCGCACCGTCGACCTGGAAGTCCGCCGCGACGGCAAGCCGCTGCAGCTCAAGGCCACGCTGAAAGAACAGCCGCGCGCGGTCACCGGTGACACGCTGGATCCACGCCTGAGCGGTGCCACCTTCGTCGACCTGCCTGAGTCGCTGCGCCAGTCCGGCCTCAACGGCGTACTGGTCAGCGAAGTGGCGCGCGGCAGCCGTGCCCAGCAATCGCAGCTGGCCAGCGGCGACGTCATCCTTGCCGCCAGCAGCGGCGAGTTCACCGACCTCGCCAGCTGGCGCGCCAGCTTCAACCCGCGTCCACAGCAATTGGTGCTGAGCATCCTGCGCGGCAACCAGCGCGGCCAATTGATGATGCGATGATGTCGATGTGATCACCACGTTGCGCGGTCGTAACGTTGTTTACACCCCGCAACTGGTATTTGTTGAGTTCTGTTGCAACCGCGCGCCAACCGGCGCACCCGCTGAACCAGGAGATCAAGAATGAGCCCCACCAATACCGAGAACATGAAGGAACACCTGGGCGAGGCTGGCGCACACCTGAAGTCCGCCGCTTCCGCCGCTGGCTCGGCCGTCAAGGGCGCCGCTGGCGCTGCTGGTGATGAACTGCGCCTTGGCCGGGCCAACCTGAAGGCCGAGCTTTCCGACAGCGCCCTGTCCGGGCTGGCCGCCGCCGAGCTGGGTGGCGCCGCCGCCAAGGAACAGGTCGATGCATTGATGGACAAGGGCAAGGACCTGATGGACAGCGCCGCCGACCTCATCCGTGAGCGTCCGCTGGCCTCGTTCGGCGTGGCCTTCGCCGCGGGCTGGATCATCGCCAAGCTCGCCCGCAGCAACGACTGACCGGCGTGGGCGAAAACGCAACACCGCCAGCCGACGACACCGCCAACCCGGGCCCCGCGCCCGGGTTGGAGGAAAGCATCCGCCAGGTCGGCGCCGCCGGCCGCCAGACCATGGATTCAGCCGGTCATGCCGTGCGGTCGCTGCGGCGCCTGGCTTCGGCCGATTTCGCATTGGCACGCAGCGCATTCGGCCGGGCCCTGGCCTGGAGCGGGGTCGCCATCGTGTTCGGCGCATCGGCCTGGCTGCTGCTGGCCGCTACCCTGGTGGCCCTGCTGCAATACCTTGGCCTGTCCCTGTTCGTCTCGTTGTTGATACCCACCGCATTGAGCCTGGCCATCACCGGCTACGGCATCTGGCGGGTGTCCTACTTCTTCCACCACACCGGCATGCATGCCACGCGCCGGCAGCTGTCGCGGCTGGGCCTGTTCGATGAACCCAGCGGTGAAGATCCCGATGCCGACGTGAAGCTGCCCGGGGAGGAGATGCGATGAATTTCGAAGCCCTGCAGCGCCGCGTGCGCCGCGCCGAGGCCGTGGTGCAGGTACGCAATGAAGAAACCATCCAGCACTGGGACCAGCTCAGCCAGACCTGGCGCAGTGCCTGGACCCCGGGGCGCATCGTCCTGGTCGGTCTTGCTGGTGGCTTTCTGGCCGGCAAGATGGAACCTGGCGGTGGCTTCAGCGGTGCCCGGTGGCTGCAGATGATCGGCTCGGTATCCGGGCTGGTCGCATCGGCGCAGGCGTCGGTGGCCTCATTCGCCGCCGCCGCCGCCGGCATGGCTGCAACCCACGCGGCCGAAGCCGCCGAGGAAGCCGGCGACGCTGCCAGCGATGCCGCGCAGGCAGCTTCACCTGCCGCCCCCAACCCCAACGCGTCGGCGGCCGCCAATCCGGGCAACCCGGTGCCGCCGCGCGCCGCCGAAGCCGCCACGGAACTGTCAGAATCCTGAGCCG
>Ga0256896_1000557_pt1 | contig 11079 bp, 8 predicted proteins | sample MC6MC0669MT_FD_190205 | JGI IMG/M metagenome (GOLD analysis project Ga0256896, IMG submission 190205) | Metatranscriptome of enriched soil aggregate microbial communities from Iowa State University, Ames, United States - MC6-MC0669-MT... | ecosystem: Environmental > Terrestrial > Soil >... | reverse complement strand
TCTATGAGACTTTTTTTTGTTATATACATCAACAATATAGATCCATGATCATTTATAAATAATCATTGATCAGTAATTAGCAATAGGTAATGAATAATAGATAATAAGGAATTTTACCTATTGCCTATTGCCTAATAGGTTAAGGTTAAGGTTAAGGTTAAGGTTAAGGTTAAGGTTAAGGTTAAGGTTAAGGTTAAGGTTAAGGTTAAGGTTCGCTCCGGAGGAGCGCAACCTTTGTAGAAAAATAGTAGAGAATCATAAACAATCTCTCAGAGCTCCGGAGAAGCGATACAATCAATCATTAGATCTTTCCGATGCAAGCCAAAAAATAACATCTTGCTGTAAAAGCTCTTTCTTTACAACAGCAAATTTGTAATCTATAGTGAATAATTACATAATCTTATTTTACAACAGTAGTTTCTATTTTTTGTAGATTTCTATTTTTTTTAGCCATAATATATTTATAATATCTAGTTTAGTTATAGTCTGAAAGATTCAGTGAATATTCGTATGAAATAATTGCTAAAAATTCTATTAATCATCAATATTTATTATACGCTGAATTTTCTAGCCCGGATAGCAGCGGTTACCCCGCAACATGAGTAGGAGAGAAGAGGGGTTTAGTGATGGAAAAGCAACGGCGTGAGGAGTAATAGCGAATAGCCGGAATAAGCTCCTAAGAATTTATTGCTTTAATCTAAATTATATATTTATATCCGTAAAATTTACATTTAAGAAGCTGTTACGGTAGAATCTTTATTTTCTAATAATTGAAAATGAAATTGAATATTGGCAATGTTTTTCCAGGTTGCATATTTAAATAGAAAAAAGCCGATTAACATTCCTAAAGTATTTAAAAATACATCATCTATATCTGCAACGCCTCTTCCTGTAAAATACTGTGTGGATTCTATAATACTTATTGCAATTAAAAAGAACAAAGTAACGGGGATGAAACGGTTGAATTTTTTGATGCATAATCCCAACCAACCGAATGGACTAAATAGAAATATGTTCCCAAATATGTTGACGATAAAAGCCTGATTATCTATGTTATTATCATTTAAAAAATGTTGTATAGTAATAAACGGCTGATGCTGAATATAAGAAATTTCAGAAGGTTCTCTTCCGGATGCATAAAACATCATGTATAATAAAAGGACGGTATATAAGGCAATAAATACTGCAAAATATCTTTTCATAGGTTTCCTTTTGGGATTAGTAATTAAAAAGAGGTTGTAGTGCTTATTAGTTTTTAGATATATTATGTTAACAAAAATCTTACCTTAATAGTATGGTGTTTTGAAACTTTATAATTCTTTAGGATTATTTAACATAATATAAAAAGCCCCACTTCTAAAAGTGAGGCCAAATATTGTAAAATCGAGTAAAATCACACTTGAATTACTCCCAAATTGAATTTTTCAGTAATCGGAGAATGATTGGCTGCTTCTATACCCATAGAAATCCATTTTCTGGTATCGATAGGGTTGATAATTGCATCAGTCCACAATCTTGAAGCCGCATAAGTTGCTTCCGTCTGTTTTTGATATTTTTTTGTGATGGTATCTAAAATTTCCTGGTGCTCTTCTTCAGTAATTACTTTTCCTTGTTTTTTCAAAGTAGATTCCTGGATTTGTGCCAAAACTTTCGCAGCCTGAGCTCCTCCCATCACCGCTAAATCTGCCCATGGCCAAGCTACAATTAGTCTTGGGTCATACGCTTTTCCACACATTGCATAGTTTCCTGCTCCGTAAGAATTTCCGGTAATGATTGTAAACTTAGGTACTACAGAATTAGAAACTGCATTCACCATTTTTGCACCGTCTTTAATGATTCCACCGTGTTCTGATTTTGAACCTACCATAAATCCTGTTACATCCTGTAAAAAGATCAAAGGAATTTTTCTTTGGTTGCAATTAGCAATAAATCGCGTTGCTTTGTCGGCAGAATCAGAATAAATTACTCCACCAAACTGCATTTCGCCTTTACCGCTTTTTACCAATTTTCTTTGATTGGCAACAATTCCTACAGACCAACCGTCAACTCTTGCCGTTGCACAGATAATACTTTTACCGTAATCTGCTTTGTATTCTTCAAATGCAGAATTATCAACAATACATTTTATAATTTCTAAAGTATCGTATTGCTCTGCTCTGGAAACAGGCATAATTCCGAAAATATTATCTATTTTTTCTTTTGGAGGGAAACTTTCTATTCTGTCGAAACCTGCTTTGTCATAGCTTCCTACAGATTTCATAATATTTTTAATACGATCTAAGGCATCTTTATCGTCTTTAGCTTTATAATCGGTGACTCCAGAAATTGCACAATGAGTTGTTGCTCCACCTAAAGTTTCGTTGTCAATACTTTCACCAATTGCAGCCTTCACCAAATAACTTCCAGCTAAGAAAATAGATCCTGTTTTATCAACAATCATTGCTTCGTCGCTCATAATTGGAAGATAGGCTCCACCTGCAACACAGCTTCCCATCACAGCAGAAATCTGAATAATTCCTGAAGCGCTCATTTTAGCATTATTTCTAAAAATTCTTCCGAACATTTCTTTATCAGGGAAAATTTCGTCCTGCATCGGAAGATAAACTCCTGCAGAATCTACTAAATAAATAATTGGAAGCCTGTTTTCCATAGCGATTTCCTGCGCTCTTAGATTTTTCTTTCCAGTAATCGGAAACCAAGCTCCAGCTTTTACTGAAGCATCATTTGCTACAACTAAACATTGCTTTCCCGAAACATAACCCATTACAACCACAACACCACCACTTGGACAACCGCCGTGCTCCTCATACATTTCATAACCTGCAAAAGCACCGATTTCTATGGAATCTGAATTTTTATCAAGAAGATATTCTATCCTTTCTCTTGCCGTCATTTTCCCTTCGTCACGAAGTTTCTGAAGTCTTTTTTCACCACCGCCTTTTTTAATTTCTGTAAGCAAACGGTTGATTTCAGATAATTTTAATTTATTTTGATCTTCTCTTTTGTTAAATTCAATATCCATGAAATTTATATTTTAATCTGGCTAAAGATACTATTTTTAGAAAAAGTAGTAAAATATGTTTATTTTATTTTAATGATTTGGTTATCAGAAAATTATGATATTTTTAACAAATGATATGTTTTTTTTGGTGCATATTTTGCTAACTTTACAATAGAGTAATAGAAATGAAAGTTTCTATATAAATACTCTAAGTTCCTAGTTTATTTTTTTAATAGTTTATTATTTGAAGGCCCTGAAAGTTCTATAGATTTTCAGGGTTTTTGGATTTTTATACTCATTCTGTTACTTCTTTCATATCCAAATTTTAATATTTAGCGGATAAATTAAATAAAATTTTATCCTGAACAAGCAAGTTGATGTTATCATTAGAAATAATGATACTAATCTTATATTTTTTTAAATTTAATGAAAAGCTATTTGTAAATTTGTCTGTTTAAAATTTAGAGGATCAATATGCAGAAATTAGCACTTTTCAGATTACATTTAATTGTCTTTTTATGGGGATTCACAGCAATTTTAGGTAAACTGATTACCGCAAATGCCCAGATTCTTGTATTTTACAGAATGCTTTTTGCAGCCATATTTCTTTATGCATTTATAAGAATTTACAAAAAAGAAAGCATTAAAGTTTCAAAAAAACTATTCTTACAGTTATCGGGAGTTGGTTTTTTTATGGCGCTGCATTGGTACTGCTTTTTTTATTCGATTAAAGTTTCCAACGTTTCCATAGCTTTAAGTTGTCTCTCGTTATCTACTTTGTTTGCTTCGGTTTTGGAGCCTATTGTTTTTAAACGGAAAGTAGATGTTTCGGAAGTGGTAATGGGAGCGGTGATTGTTGCCTGTATTTTACTTATTTTTAAAACAGAGTTTCAGTATAAAGAAGGAATTTTTTACGGAGTTTTGTGCGCAATTTTCGGAACCGTTTTTTCTGTTTTTAATGGAAAGCTTTTCGGGAAAACCAGTTCAGGAAATATTATTTTCTATGAAATTTTTTCAGGATGGTTTATTTTAATGCTGTTTTATTTGGTAACGGGACAAATCATGCAGATGGATGAAATAAATTATAGAGATCTTGCGTTAATAGGCTTGTTGGCAAGTGTATTTACAGCATATCCTATGTTTGAATCTGTGAAGCTGATGAAATATATTTCGCCATTTACTTTAATTTTAACAGTTAATTTAGAACCAGTTTACGGAATTATACTAGCTTTTTTTATCTTTGGAGAATCAGAACACATGAGCCCGGTATTTTATGTTGCATCTTTGGTTATGATTTTGGCAATTGTTGTAAATGCGCTGATAAAAACTAGAAAACAAAAAAACATTAACTAAGCATCTATTCTACATGATGAAAAAATATCTATTATTAGTATTTTCCCTTTTATTTGGGTTTTCTCAATCTCAGATTATCAGAAAATATTCCAATGAATTTTTAAATATCGGAGCCGGAGCTAGAGGAATCGGGATGGGAGGAGCCGTAATGACCAGTCAGGACGATGTGTATTCACCAATGTGGAATCCCGCAGGTTTGAATGGGATTACAAGAGACTGGCAAGGTGCAGCAATGCACGCAGAATATTTTGAATCTATCGCAAAATATGATTATTTGGCTTATGCGAAAGTTTTGGAAACAGGCGTTTTCGGAGTCTCTGTTGTCCGTTTAGGGGTTGATAATATTTTAAATACTACTCAGCTAATCGATACGGAAGGAAATATTGATTACGATAAAATTACGAAATTCTCACAATCAGATTATGCGGGAATTATTTCTTATGCATTCAATCCTGGTGGAAATCCGAAGTTGGATGTCGGTGTGAATGCTAAAATCGTTTACAGAAATGTAGGGAAATTTGCAAGCGGATATGGTTTTGGTTTTGATGTAGGAGCAATCTATAAAGCTGATAACGGATGGAAATTCGGTGGAGTTCTTCGCGATGCAACTACAACCGTCAACTTTTGGACTGTGAATCAAAAAGAATTGTCCACAATCGTAAATGGTGAAGAATTTAACCCTGCTCCAACCGATAAAATGGAGTTGACGATGCCGAAGCTAAATGCAGGAGCAAGTAAATTATTTAATATCAATAGCAGTCTGTATGTTTTACCAGAAGCGGGAATCAATGTAGATTTTGCTAAAACGGCGGCTCTGCTTTCAACAGACTTTGCAAGTATTACTCCTTATGCAGGAGCTGAATTAGGATATCAGAAAATGATTTTTGTAAGAGTAGGTGTTAACAGATTTCAGTCAATTACCGATATTGAAGATCTTCAGAGAAAAGTCTCTTTCCAGCCAAGCGCAGGTATAGGAATTCGTTACAGAGGTTTAACGCTGGATTACGCAATCAGTAATTCAGGAATCGGAGGTTCTAATTTTTATTCTAATTTCTTCTCATTAAAACTGGATATGGGAGAATTTAGAAATGATTAATTATTTTATTTAAATTAATTTTATGAAGAAGTTATCAGTCTTAATATCATCTTTTTGTGTAATGTTATCATATGCACAGAAAGTTTCTGATTATAAATATGTTGTTGTACCAAGTTCGCTTGAAAGTTTTAAAAAAAAATAATTACGGACTTAGCGCATTTCTAACTAAAAATATGAAAGCTAAGCAATATGTTGTGCTTTCTGAAAATAGAGGTCAATGGCCGGAAGAAGCAAATGTTAATCCGTGTAGCGTTCTGAATGCTGATCTCGTAAATGACAGCAGTTTTCTTAGAAATAGAATTATTTTAGAATTTAAAGACTGCAACAGCAAAGTGATTTCTTCTGAAAAAGGAAACTCGTCAATAAAAGAATATGAAGAAGGTTTCAAAGATGCATTATCTAAAGCTTTAGTAAATATTTCTATCTCAAAACCTGTTGAAAATACAACTTTTAAACAGGAAGTTCAAGTGGTGAAAGAAACTGCACAGGAAACTCCCAAAGTAAGTGAACCAAAATCTCAAGCTTCAAAGGCAGAAAAATACAGCAACGGAAAACTAAGTCTTCAGAAAATTCAGATTGATGCAGCTCAATTTATTTTGGTAGACGGAAACAGTTCCGTTCCTTTTGCTACTTTCAAAGAAACGACCAAAAAAGATGTTTTCAGAGTTAAATTAGGTTCAGGCGAATCTACAACAGGTTATTATGAAAATGGAAATTTAGTAATTGAAATTCCGAAAGGTAACGACGAGTATTCTAAAGAAGTATTTTCACCTGTAAAATAGCTTTACAACTTTTCAAAAAAAATATAAAAAGGCTTACCTGGAAATTTCAGGTAAGCCTTCCTTAAAATAAACCATAAAAACTAAAATTAAGGCATCAACACCGTATCAATTACGTGTATCACACCATTTGACTGATTAACGTCTGCAATAGTAACTTTCGCTTTGTTACCTTTTGCATCGGTAACATATAGATCTTTTCCTTTTGTCCAGAACGTAAGCTCTTCACCTTGTACTGTTTTCATCATTGCTTTACCGTTTCCTGCTTTTACCGCAGCCCAAACTTGTTTTGCGCTATATTTTCCAGGTAAAACATGATAGGTAAGAATTTTTGTAAGCATTGCTTTATTCTCCGGTTTTACCAAATTTTCAACTGTTCCTGCAGGTAATTTTGCAAAAGCAGCATCAGTTGGTGCAAATACTGTGAACGGTCCTTTACTTTGTAATGTTTCTACCAAACCGGCAGCTTTTACGGCAGCAACCAAAGTTTTGTGATCTTTAGAATTTACTGCATTTTCAATGATGTTTTTTGAAGGATACATTGCTGCTCCCCCTACCATTACTGTTTTTTCTTTCATTTGCTGTGCAGCTGCATTTCCACTGAATGCGAATGATAAAGCCACCATTCCGAATACTGCGATTTTTGATCTTGTGTTCATTTCTTTAATTTTTTAAATTATTATTGAGTAAGTAATTTTGTTTGTTACCCTCATTTACGAAGATCAGTTTGGTTTAGATTTAAGAATTTAAATTTTAACAATAATTAACGGTAATTGATTATTTTTTAAATCAATTCTGTGTGGTACGTAATTTTTAAATTTTTTTTCTCATTATTTATATTATTTCATTACATTTGAAATGAAAAATATTCACCATAAAAACAAATTATTCAGAAGAAGAACTTATCGTTTTACTGAGACAGAAAAACGAAGCTGGTTTTCATCACTTGTATGATAACTATTCTGGTGCGTTGTATGGTGTGATCCTCAGAATTGTTCAGTCTAAAGAATATACAGAAGAGATTATTCAGGATGTTTTTGTGAAAGTCTGGAATTCTATCCATCAATATGACTCTACGAAAGGTAGATTTTATACTTGGATGATTAATATTGCAAGAAACACAGCAATTGATTATCTTAAATCTAAAAGCTTTCAAAATCAACTTAAAAACCAACCTTTACCAGATTTCGTATATGAGAATGCGGAACTTACAACCACCAATAATTCAGATTTTATTGGTTTTAATAAAGTGCTTGAAAGTTTGGAATCTGATAAGCAGGAACTCATTGATCTTGCCTATTATCAAGGATTTACGCAGAGTGAAATATCAGAAAAACTGAATATGCCTTTAGGCACTGTAAAGACCAAAATGCGTAATGCATTGATTAAATTAAAAGACTTGTTAAAAGATTATCAATAAATTGGATAGTAAAGAATACATATCATCCGGAATTCTAGAATCTTACATTCTAGGTCTTGCTTCTCCCGAGGAAGCGGGTATTTTGGAGTGTGTGATGAAGAATAATGCTGAAGTAAAAGCTGCCTATGAAGAGGCGCAGAAAACTTTTGAATTGCTTGCAACTGCACAGGCAATGACACCACCCACTGATTTAAAATCAAAAATCTGGGATAAAATTCAACTTGAACAAGAAGTTGTAGAAGAGAAACCTGTAATTCCTATTAATAATGTTGAACCAAAAATGGAAACTCAACAGGTAACGCAGGAAATAAAAGTAGAAAAAAACAACAGCTGGAAAACCTTCGCAGTGGCCGCATCTGTTTTATTTTTAGTAAGTATTGGAGGTAATTTGTTTTGGATGAACAGCCAAAATGAGATTAAAAAAGAATTAGCAGATCTAAAATCTGATAAGGAATCTCAACACCTTGCGATGCAAAATCTTGAGCAAAAATTGAAGATAACTTCAAACCCAAATATGCTTAAAATTGTTTTGGCGGGCGTTGAAAAACATCCAGAATCCAACGCTGTCGTATATTGGGATAAAACTTCAAAAGATGTTTATTTAACTGCGAATAGTTTGCCAAAAGCTCCTGAAGGAATGCAGTACCAACTTTGGGCAATGGCAGACGGAAAACCAGTGAGCGCAGGAATGTACACTGACGAAAAAGATGCTAAAATAGCTTTGGCCAATATTCCGAATGCACAAGCTTTTGCCATTACTTTAGAAAAAGAAGGCGGAAGCACAATTCCTACCATGGAAAACATGTATGTAATGGGAGGAGTTTAAAACTTTTCTTTAACAATAAATTGAAAATCTCTTATCATCGATAAGTGATTTTTTTGTTTTATTCAGCATTGAAAAATTCCCAGATTACTTTCGCTTTAGATTTTCCTAAAATTTCTTCTAAAGTTTCTAGGTTGGCTTCTTTTATTCTTTTGACAGATTTTAGTTTAGATAAAAGCAATTCAATTGTTTTTTCACCCACCCCAGGAATTTCTTCAAGCTCAGATTTTATCGTAGAATTGGTACGTCTTGTTCTGTGATGTTTTACGCCAAAACGGTGGGCTTCATCACGTACCTGCTGTAAAATTTTAAGCGTTTCAGATTTTTTATCCAAATATAAAGGAATAGGATCTTCGGGAAAGAAAATTTCTTCGAGCCTTTTGGCAATTCCCACAATGGTAATTTTTCCGTAAAGACCAAGAAGTTTTAAACTTTTTACAGCAGAAGATAGTTGCCCTTTTCCACCATCAATCAAAATTAATTGGGGTAAACTTTCGCCTTCCTCAAGCATTCTTTTGTAGCGTCTGAAAATAACCTCTTCCATCGTTTTAAAATCATCGGGACCAATAACCGTTTTTGGATGAAAAATTCTGTAATCAGCCTTACTCGCTTTTCCATTTTTGAAAACAACACATGCCGAAACAGGATTGGTTCCCTGAATGTTTGAGTTATCAAAACCCTCAATATGTCTTGGTTCTACAGGCATCCTCAAAAGTTTTTGCATTTCTGCCATAATTCTGTTCGAATGTCTTTCGGGATCTATGATCTGTACCTGTTTCAGTTTTTCAATTCTGTATTCTTTGGCGTTTTTTTCAGAGAGTTCAACGATTCTTTTTTTATCGCCAACTTTCGGAACAATCAGCTTTACGTTCGGAATTTCAACGGTTAAATGAAAAGGGAGTAAAACCTCTTTAGAATCAGAATCAAATTTTTGACGGATTTCAATCAAAGCTTCTTCCATGATTTCTTCATCGGTTTCTTCAAGCATTTTCTTGATTTCTGTAGTGAAACTTTGAATAATATTTCCGTTCCTGATTTTAAAATAATTAACGTAAGCCGCCGTTTCATCACTTGTCATTCCGAAAACATCTACATCATCAATATCCGGATTTACTACCGTATGTTTCACCTGATAATCCTCAAGAATATCGAGCCTTTCTTTAATGAGCTGAGCATTTTCAAACTGAAGATTAGACGCATATTTCGTCATTTGATTAATCAAATATTCTTTTGCTCTTCGGAAATCACCTTTTACAATTCCGCGAATCGCATCGATTTTTTCGTCATAATCTTCCTTGCTTTCCAAATCTTCACAAGGTCCTTCACAATTTTTTATATGAAACTCAAGGCAGACTTTGTATTTTCCTTCTTCAATTTTTTTCGGAGATAAATTTAAATTGCAGGTACGAAGTTTATAAATATGCTTAATGGTATCCAACAAAATCTTTGCAGGACGTACTTTTGCGTAAGGTCCAAAATATTCCGAACCGTCTTTTATTTTATTTCTGGTGAGAAAAATCCTTGGGAAATCTTCATTTTTAATACAAATCCACGGATAAGTTTTATCATCTTTCAACATCACATTGTAGAAAGGTTGATGTTCTTTAATCAGATTGTTTTCCAATAAAAGAGCATCGTATTCACTGTTTACAATGGTGGTTTCAAGACGGTTGATCTTTCCGACCATAATTCTGGTGCGGTATCCGGAAAGCGTTTTGTTGAAATAAGAAAGTACTCTTTTCTTTAGGTTTTTAGCCTTTCCTACATACAGCAGATTTTCGTTTTTATCATAATATCGATAAACGCCGGGTTCTGAAGGTAAAGTTTTAAGCTGTAATTCTAAAGACGGATTCATATCACAAAATTAAGCATTCTCAATGTATTTTAAACCAACAAAAAAAGCTGCAGAAATTCTACAGCTTCAGATTTATCATTAAATAATTTTATCCGTTTGTCATTTCGGTGTATTGACTCACCAAAAAGCTGAAATAATCCCATTCTACAGATTTTTTAGGATATTTTTTCATGAATTCTGCATTGTCACCAAATAAGAAATCATAATTGTCTTCAAAATCATCTTTGTGCAACCACATTACTTTGTCGCCTTTTTTCACATAGAAAGATTTAATAACTCCGCCACCCAATTGAGGACCACCAAAAGAAACGCCTCCGGTTTCTTTAGCTCTCGGATCATGATAAACGGAGATAATGTCGCTGAATTCAGGATTGATAAGCTGCATCAAAAATTCTTTTTCATCTTTTTTATTCTTTAAAGAAACAGTTTGATTCACAAAGTGAATGTTTTCACCGGTTGTATTTTTTGTCAGTTTTTTGGTTCCGAAGTTTCTGATGTTTCCAAAATATTTTCCAACTTTTGCAATTTTTTCAGCGTTACTTGGGTAAATATACATTTCACTTACATTTTCAGCATTAAAAGTCATTTGCTTTTTTGTAGCACTGTCTTTAATGGCAATCTCGTAAATCTGTCCTTTTTTAGAATCAACTTTACTGCAATATCCTTTGTTTACAGTTCCGTCTTTCATGATAATAGTAGAAATTTTCTTTGGAGATGGAATATTAAACCCTTCATTGAAAAGATATGTTTCC
>Ga0256896_1000556_pt1 | contig 11084 bp, 8 predicted proteins | sample MC6MC0669MT_FD_190205 | JGI IMG/M metagenome (GOLD analysis project Ga0256896, IMG submission 190205) | Metatranscriptome of enriched soil aggregate microbial communities from Iowa State University, Ames, United States - MC6-MC0669-MT... | ecosystem: Environmental > Terrestrial > Soil >... | reverse complement strand
GTGATTACTAATGCAGGTTTTAAAGGAGGAAGTGCGCAGCGCCATTTTGCTGGCCGCATACGAGGAGTTTCGGCAGAGCGGTTATTCGGAAGCGTCGATACGCCGGATTGCCGCCGCCGCCGGAATGACCTCGGGCAACATTTATCGCTATTTTCGCAATAAGGAGGATTTGTTCGACGCTATTGTCGGCCCTCTCTATAGCGAATATAGCCGTTATGCGCAGGAATACTTGCAAACTGCCGAGGGAATCGTGACGGGCGGCTGGGACGTCCAGGCGAGAACGATCTTCTTCGAACGGGTTCAGGCTACGCTGATCGGATTGTTGATGGCGTCCGGCCCCAGTCTGCTGCTGCTGCTGTGCCGCAGCGAAGGCTCGAAGTACGAAAGCATCCGCAGCGAGCTTACCGGGTTCGTCGAAAGCCTGCTGACGAAAACCTTCTCGGCCGCTAAAGCAGCGGCAGGACCGCTGAACGAGAACGAACGGATCGAGATCGGCATGCTGTCGGCGACCTTGATTGAAGGCGTTGCCTGGATCGCGGCTAAGTATCACGATTCCGAAAGATTAGGAACGTTGGTCGAGCAATTGATCGATGTGTTCGGCGGCGGAGTGGAGAAAAGGTTGTTGGTTTACCGGGATCTTATCGGGTGAAGCGCTCAATCGTTTCTTCGAGCAGACTTGGCGGAGTGAAGAGAGACTGAGGAGAGAAGGAGAGGAAACGAATGCAACGAATTATACGCTGGCGCTGGCCGCTATTGGCGATATGGCTGGCTGTTACCGTCGTGCTGACGGTCATTCAGCCGGACGTCAACGCCATCCTGCACGAACGCGGACAAAACCCGCTTTCTGCGGACAGCCGCGCCGTCATCGCTCACGATCTGCTCAAGAAAATGAGCAATGTCAAGGGGCGGAGCGATATCGTCGTCTTTTTCAAGGAAGAAGGACTGTCCGAGGACGACATGAAGAGTATCAAAAGCGGGGTAGAAGGAATCCAAGCGAAGTCGGATGCGCTTGGCGCGGCGGAGCTGATCGATCCGTTCTCCTCCCCGGAAGCGGGCAAGCAGTTGATCTCGCAAGATCGTACGACGGTTATGGTCCCGTTCGTGCTCCAGGTCAACGGGCGCAGCGTGGACGATATTGGCGATCAATTCACCGAGGCGCTCAAGGACGTGCAGGTTCCGTTTTATTTAACGGGCGAAGACTTTATTGAGAACGACTATTTGAAGGCGACGATCGCGGGGGTCGAGAAGAGCGCCGCGCTGACGGTCATTTTCATTTTGGTCGTGCTGCTGCTGATGTTCCGCTCCATCGTCATTCCTTTCGTGTCTCTGCTGACGGTGGGGATATCGTATCTGGTGTCGATGGGGATCGCGGCTCAACTGATCGATAAGCTTGAATTTCCGATCACCAGCGTAACCCAGATGCTGCTTGTGCTGATCCTGTTCGGAATCGGAACGGACTACAATATTTTGTTGTTCAACCGATTCAAGGAGGAGCTGTCCCAGGGTAAAACGACGGACGAAGCGATCATCGCTTCCTACCGGACTGCGGGCAAGACGATCATCTACAGCATTCTGACGGTGTTTATCGCGTTTGCGGGCTTAACGTTCTCGGATTTCGGCATCTATCAGTCGGCGAACGTAGTCGCGATCGGAACCGTCATTCTGGTGCTCGTGCTCCTGACGCTGACGCCGTTCGTGATGAAGACGTTCGGGGCGAAGCTGTTCTGGCCTTCTCGCGGAGCGGCCGGGCATAAGGAAAGCCGACTGATGGCGGGGCTGACTCAAACGGCGGTTAAGCGGCCTCTGATCACGATTGCCGTCATTGTCGCGCTGCTGATTCCCGTCTTCCTGACCAGCGGCCAGAAGCTCAGCTTCGACCAATTGGCGGAGCTCGGCGACGACCATCCGTCGACCAAGGCGTTCGGCATCGTGGCCGAGAGGTTCAGCAGAGGGCAGGCTTTGCCGACGACGCTTGTGATCGAAGGCAAGGAAGAGCTGGACAACAACGAGGCTTTGGCAGTAATCGACGATCTGACGAACGCGATCAGGGATATTCCGGGCGTGCACCAAGTGTCCGGAGTCACTCAGCCGGAAGGCAAGCCAATTGACGAATTCTATATTAAGGGCCAGACGGCCGAGGTGACCAAAGGCATTGCCGCATCGCGAGACGGAGTTGACGCCGTGCGGGACGGACTGGATCAGATGCGTTCCGAGCTGAAGTCGCCCGACTTCTCGCAGGTGAAGCAGTTGGCGGAAGGCACCGGCCAGGTACGGGACGGATTGGATCAGGTCACCGACGCGGTGAACCGGATCGTCTCCGGTATCGGCGACGGAGCAAGCGGAGGCCGCGCGCTGGAAGAAGGAATCGCCAAACTGCGCGGAGGCATGACGGACATCGCCGCGCAAACCGGCGTGCTGGCTGACGCGCTTGAACGGCTTCGCCAAGGCTACGAAGCGCTCGGGGGCGGCTACAAGGAGCTTGGGAACGGAATTCCGGAGCTGCAGAACGGCATGGCCGGAATGAACGGTCTAATCGACAAACTGGGGCAGACGCATAGCGAATTGGCCGAAGACCAGGACTACGCGACGCTTCGCAGCACGGGACAACAGCTGGCGACCGCTCTGGCCGGCATTGCCGACGGATTTGCCCAATTGGAACGTAATTCGTCCGAGCTGCAAACCGGCTTAGGCTCTTCCGCTGACGGCTTGCGGAAGTTGGCTGCAGGACAGCAGCAGATCGTGGGCGGGCTGAAGGAGCTGGAGCAGGGAGCCAAGCAACTGTCCTCCGGCCTGTCTCAAGGAGAATCGGGCGGCCAGAAGCTCGCGGCTTCGATGAAGCGGCTGAGCGGGGCGTTGGCCGACATCGAAGACGGCCAGAAGCAGTTGAACGAAGGGCTCGGAGCTCTGAACGGGGGCTTCGATCAGTTGAAGGACGGACTGCAGAAGAGCGGTCAAGGACTGTCGGACATTTCGGACGGCTTGAAGATGACCGGGGATTTCCTCGTGCAGATGGGAACGACGAAGACGTTCTTCATTCCGCGCGAGGCTCTGGAGAACGAGCAATTCGCCCAGGCTAAGGATGCTTTCATGTCCAAGAATCGCACGGTGACAAAGCTGATCGTCGTGCTGAACGAGGATCCGTATTCCCCCGAAGCGCTTAAGATTATCGACCAGGTCAACGCCACGACGGACAGCCGCCTCGACGGCACCGTGCTGGCCGATGCGGCTCGCGGAGCGGCGGGACCGACATCGATTACGCACGATATGAACGAGTCTCAGCTGGCGTCGTTCAATAGCGCGGCGATTATCGTCATCGTCAGCGTCTTCCTGGTGCTGCTGATGGTCATTCGTTCGATATTGCCTGCATTGTACATTGTGCTGTCGCTAATCGCTTCCTATTATGTGGCGATGGGGGCGTCTAAGCTGGTTGCCGAGCATATTCTCGGAACGGAGGGCTTGTCTTCGTTCGTGCCGTTCTTCTCCTTCATCGTTATCGTTGCGGTTGGCGTCGATTACGGCATCTTCCTGATGATGCGGTATAAGGAATACGGCGACATCGACCATGAAGAAGCGATCAAGCGGGCGACGCGAAGCGTAGGAGGGGTCATCATCTCCGCGATGATCATCCTCGGCGGAACCTTCGCTACGTTGATGCCTTCGGGGCTGGTGCTGCTGATCGAGATGGCTACGGCCGTCATCGTGGGTCTCGTCGCGCTCGTCTTCGTGCTGCTGCCGATGCTTGTACCGGCGCTGATGGCACTGCCGAAAGTATTTCGCAGACGAGAGCAGGTCAAATAAGATTGGTTGATGCTATAGCAAGGGGCTGTCCCATAAGTAAAGGTAAGCAACTTTACTTACGGGATAGCCCCTGTTTTTTCCGCCAGGCTGCATAAAATTAGCCGACTTAGAGTTGGTACTCGCCGGGCCACAAAATTAAAGCGGAGAAACCGTCTTAATGACAGAAAATGGGCGAAAGTGGTCAATATAAGCGGGGAAACCAAGCTTATTTTTTCAAAATAGGCGATTTTACGGAAACAAGGCGGAAAAACCGCTTTATTGGGTTCCGGAAGGGTGCGGCAGCCTTTTTAAGGCGGCTTTTCCGCCTTAGGCGAACGGTCGGTTGTTATCTATGAGCGGATTGAGTCAAACAACCCATGCACACGGTTGAGCAAAGTGCTCCGCAAACATTCTTTGGATGATTTTTAAATCCCGTTCGGTTCCTATGCGAGGGCTAAAGTGGTAAAATTCTTGAATAAGGACTTCATAAGCTAAAGGAGCCATCATCTGTTATGGCTAAGGTTAAAATAAAATTCGTGTGCACCCAGTGCGGAACCGAATCTCCGAAATGGATGGGCAAATGCCCGGGCTGCCACGAATGGAACACGATGGTAGAGGAGACCGAGAAGGAGATCAAGGCGCCGGTCGGACGAAGCGAGCTGATCCGAACGAAAGAAAAGGCGCGTGCGATCATAGATATAGAAAGCGGGCAAGAACCCCGCGTCGAGACGGGCATGTCCGAGCTGAACCGGGTGCTCGGAGGAGGGCTTGTTCCCGGCTCGCTGCTGCTTGTCGGCGGAGATCCCGGAATCGGCAAATCGACGCTGCTGCTGCAAACTTCCCATTCCTTGTCCGCGCAGGGGCTCAAGGTGCTGTACGTGTCCGGCGAGGAATCGGTTCGCCAGACGAAGCTTCGGGCCGATCGGCTGGGCGCATTGAACGACAGACTGTACGTTCTGTGCGAGACGAATTTGGAAACGATTGAAGAGGCGATCACTGAGGTGGAGCCCGATTTTCTCGTGATCGATTCCATTCAGACGGTTTATCGGCCGGAGGTCGCTTCCGCGCCGGGCAGCGTGGCGCAGGTGCGGGAATGTACAGCCCACTTTATGAGAATATCTAAAGTAAACGGAGTGGCGACGGTGCTCGTCGGCCATGTGACCAAGGAAGGCGCGATTGCCGGGCCGAGGCTGCTGGAGCATATGGTCGACTGCGTGCTGTACTTCGAGGGCGAACGTCATCATACTTATCGCATTTTGCGGGCGGTGAAGAACCGCTTCGGCTCCACGAACGAGATCGGCATTTTCGATATGACGGAGGACGGCTTGAGGGAAGTGGCCAATCCTTCGGAGCTATTCCTCTCCGAGAGACCGCTCGGGGTCGCGGGCTCTACGGTCGTAGCCAGCATAGAGGGAACTCGTCCCGTGCTCGTGGAGCTGCAGGCGCTCGTGTCTCCGACTCATTTTCCGTCTCCGCGGCGAATGGCTTCAGGGTTCGATCACCATCGGATGTCGCTCGTTATCGCCGTGTTGGAGAAACGGATGGGAATGTTCCTGCAAAATCAGGACGCCTATCTGAACGTTGCGGGTGGAGTAAAGCTGGACGAACCCGCGACGGATTTGGCTGCTGCGGTCAGCCTCGCGTCAAGCTTCAAGGACGCCCCGACCAAGCCGTTCGACGCCGTCTTCGGAGAGGTCGGCCTGACCGGGGAGGTGCGGGCCGTCTCGCGAGCGGAGCAAAGAGTCAAGGAAGCGCACAAGTTAGGCTTCAAACGCGTCATTTTGCCGGAGATGAGCATAAAAGGCTGGCAGCCGCCACGGGGCATCGAGCTGATCGGCGTCAGTACGGTGGCCGAGGCATTAAAGGCTGCATTGGAATAAGGGGGGATCACATCATGATTAAAGAAAAGGACGGCAAAGAAAAAGAGCGCCAACCGCAGGAACGGACGATGAACCAGCTGCTTCGGATGGTCGCCCCCGGCACTGCTTTTCGCGATGGCTTGGAGAACGTGCTGCGGGCCAAGACCGGCGCACTGATCGTCGTCGGCTACAGTCCGGAAGTAATGGAGGTCGTGGACGGCGGCTTCTCGATCAATTGCGACTTTAGCCCCAACTACCTGTACGAGCTTGCCAAGATGGACGGCGCGATCATTCTGAACGAAGACGTAAAGCGTATCCTCTATGCCAATACGCAATTGATTCCCGATTCGTCCATTTCTTCTTCGGAGACCGGCATCCGTCACCGGACGGCGGAGCGGGTGGCCAAGCAGACGGGCAAGCTGGTCGTGTCCATCTCGCAGCGACGCAACGTCATCACGCTGTACCAGGGGCAGCTGCGTTACGCGCTTAAAGAGATGGGCGTTATTCTGACGAAGGCGAATCAAGCGATTCAGACGCTGGAGAGATATCGGGTCGTATTTACTCAGTCGCTAACGAATTTGTCCGCGTTAGAGTTCGAAGAGATGGTCACGATGCACGAGGTGGCCCATGTCATTCAACGCGCGGAGATGGTGCTGCGAATCAACAACGAGATTAACCGATACGTGCTGGAGCTGGGGAACGAAGGGCGCTTGATCAGCATGCAGAAGGAAGAGCTCATCGGCTCCGCAGAGGAAGAGGCCCGGCTGCTGCTGCGCGATTACGCCAAGGACAACGGGGAAGCCAAGATCAAGGAAATTCAGGAAGCGATTCGCAAGCTGTCTTCCGAAGAGCTGCTGGACCCGGCCGCGCTGATTCGAATCCTGGGCTATCCGTCGATCAATTCCGTCGCGGACGAAGGCTTGCATCCGCGAGGCTATCGGATTTTGAGCAAGATTTCGAGATTGCCCTCCGTCATTATTCACAACCTGGTTGAGCGGTTCGGAGCTTTGCCGCGCATTGTGACGGCTTCCATCGAGGAGTTGGATGAGGTTGACGGGATCGGAGAGGTTCGGGCGCGGGCGATCAAGGAAGGTTTAAAAAGAATTCAGGATCAGGTGTTTATTGACAGACAGATATAAGCGGACTACAATGGGAAGGGTCTTAATGGTCTCGTTTTCCAGATCATCCCTTTTCTAGAATGGCGAACAATGTCGCTTAATGCTTAACGAACAAGCCATTAGGGTATAGTAAAGTCGAGGTGGCATACATGATTACGAAATCAATACCGAATTTATTTACCATAGGTAATCTGGGTTTGGGCGTAATCGCCATCATCCTTGCATTCAATAACGATACGAACAGTTCGAATACGGCCGCGCTGCTGGTGATTATCGCCATGCTGCTGGACGGATTGGACGGTCGCGTAGCGCGCGCGCTTAATGCTCAGAGCGAATTCGGCAAGGAGCTGGATTCGTTGTCGGACGTCATCTCCTTCGGGGTTGCTCCGGCATTCATAATGTATCAGGCGGCCTTCCAGGGACTTCCTCCGGCGCTGGCCTGGGCCGTGACGGCGATTTTCCCGATTTGCGGTGCATTAAGACTTGCTAGATTCAACGTCAAAGACGGCATTCCGGGCTATTTCATCGGACTTCCGATTCCGGCTGCGGGAGGCGTGCTGGCAACGCTGGCGCTGTTCCATACCGAGCTGCACTATTCCTTGCTGCTTCTAAGCACGCTCGCTCTCTCGTTCCTGATGGTCAGCAACATGAAGTATCCGAACTTCAAAAAGCTGGGCCTCCCGAGAAAAGCGATCTGGGCGATTCCCGTCGTTGTGCTGGGCGCCGCGGTGCTCGCTTATATGTTCCAAGAGGCGATTCCGAAGGTCATTCTGGCCTTGCTGCTTCTGTACGCATTGTGGGGACTAAAAAAAAAACGTTGAAAGCCTGTTCCCTTCCCGAAGAAGAGCCGCTCGAGACGAAGCGGACGAAGAGAAAAAAAGCTCCAAACACAGCGCATAAATAAACAATAGACGAAGACGCCGAATCTTTCCTTTAACGGGAAGGGTCGGCGTCTTTTTGAATACTGGATCGATCCGTCAGCGACTCCAAGAACGGGCAGCTCGCCCGTTTTTTTCTTAGGCGAAAGAGGCTATTCCATAACCAGGGCTGCTCGAGACGAACGGTAGACAAAGTGAGGTTCATACACTTCACATTGTTCATCGATTATCTTCTTGGAGCGGCTTGATTGGCTTACGGAACAGCCTCTTCAGTTGTCGGCATGGAAGTTAAGTGAGGTTAAACCAGCCGAGCGTTGAGCACTTGTCAGATTCCCTTGCGACGACATCTTCAAGGCTGATATCCAGAAGATTGCACATGGCCGACATGTAAAATAGATTTTTGCCCATTTCGTTGCGAATAATTTCACGACATTGCTCGCAGAGCTCGCCCTCCATATGCGACTTCGATTGGAGATGGGCCTGATCGAGCGGCATCTCTTCGGAGAATCCCTGGTTTTTGGCATTAAGAGCGATACAACCGCATTCCGTAATCGACTTGGAGACGGCACGGTTGACGGAAGCATTAGATTGACTGAACTTCGTGACCACGTCGAGCAGACTGCGATGGCGGAGCAACAATTCTGACACCTGACTTTGAAATTCCTGAAGCGTAGGCGCGCTCATCCGTTCCACCTCGGTTACCTTTTATTTACTTTTTCCTCTTCATTATAGAGCAAGGGGGGCAAGATTTCAAAGAAAGTTGTTTTTTCTAAGGAAAGTTTAACATGCAGACGGGAGGGAAGGTTAGCGAGCGAAAAATTGGAACATACTAGAAGTAAGTGTTCAAAAGGCCCGGTTTTCAGCACCGAGGCTGGGCGTTCGTCTAACCGCGAACTGCTAGCCCATGCATCCGAGAGGGTGGAGGAAGGCCGGAGATGAGGCGCGATCGCAAATTTTATTTTTGATGAGGACAAGAGAGGGAGTGATTCTATGCTTATGAAAAGAGTAATTCAGACGTTCGGGCTGCTGATCGGAGCGCTGCTTGGCCAGCAAATGTCGGCTCCGCAGCTTGCCGGCGAGTCGCCCTGGATGGGTACGCTGCTGGGAGCGACTACGGGGGCGAGCGGTACGTTGAGCCTGGTTATCGGAGCGGGGGCCGGATTCCTGCTGGCTACTTCCGTGGCGGGGCCGCTATCGCGTTCGCTGCATCACACGATTGACAGGTTGTCGGACTATCCGCTGTCAGAGCTGCTGACCGGTATGGTCGGGCTGCTGATTGGCCTTGCGCTTTCTTCTTTCCTGTATCCGTACGTGACTGATATTCCTTATGTAGGACAGGTGCTGGCGGCGGGAGTTGCGCTTGCGCTCGGTTACGGCGGGTTGAGCGTCGGTCTGCGAAAAAGGGACGAGCTCGGCACGCTGCTGCAAGGACGCAGAAGGGGAGAACCCTCCGAGAAGACGGGACCGCGTTACGAAGAGCATAAAATTTTGGATACAAGCGTCATTATCGACGGCCGGATTGCAGATATTTGCAAAACCGGATTTATTGAAGGCACGCTTGTCATTCCGGAGTTCGTGCTGGAGGAGCTGCAGCACATTGCCGATTCTTCGGATCTGCTCAAGCGCAACAGAGGACGCAGGGGATTGGACATTCTGAATAAGATTCAGAAGGAGCTGGACGTCAAAGTACTTATCTACGAGGATGCGAACGAAGAGCCGGGCGAGGTGGACAGCAAGCTGGTGAAGCTGGCCAAGGCGATGCAGGGCAAGGTCGTAACGAACGATTTCAATTTGAACAAAGTATGCGAGCTGCAGGGCGTCTCCGTCCTGAACATTAACGATCTCGCCAATGCGGTCAAACCGGTCGTGTTGCCTGGAGAAGAAATTATCGTGCAAGTCATCAAGGACGGCAAGGAGCACGGGCAAGGCGTCGCGTATCTGGACGACGGCACGATGATCGTTGTGGAGGGCGGGAGAGATTACATCGGAACGACGATGGAGGTGCTCGTGACGAGCGTGCTTCAGACTTCGGCGGGCCGAATGATTTTCGCCAAGCCGAAGCTATTGGAAAAAGCGCTCTGAAGCGGTATGATAATAGAATTACGGGCGGGACGCGCTCAAGGGCGTGTCTGGATACTCCGAGGGCAGCAGATTTTGCCGAATTTCCGTTCCATGCAAGGACTTTTGTGAAGGCGTACCGGAGGTGCGTCAAGCAAAAGTGACGAAGCAGGGGGCGAAAAGGCGGTGAAAGATGCCCCTGAGCGGGTTTTCAGTCACGTCCTACAGTGTCCCGTCTTTCGTTTGTTATTCTAGCATCGTGCGTTGGGGGATCTTGAAAATGTCTTGGGAGTGGGGGGCTGTGGTTGTCGCGGCAGGCCGGGGAACCCGCATGGGAGCTGCGGACAACAAGGTATACCTGGAGCTGGGCGGCAAGACGGTGCTCGATTACGCGCTTGACGCTTTCGAGCGCTGCGCCGCCGTCTCCTCCATCGTGCTGGTCGTCGGAGAAGGCGAGACGGAGCGGGCGGCGACGATTGTGGCGGCGGGAAGCTACGGCAAAGTTGCCGACGTGATCGTCGGCGGCGCGGAACGCCAAGACAGCGTATATGCCGGGCTGGGAGCCTTGCGCACGCAGGGCGTGCTCGTACACGATGCGGCGCGGCCTCTTGTCTCCCCGGAGCAGATCGCGGCCTGCTGCGCCGCTGCCGAGGACCATGGCGCATCTGCGCTGGCGGTGCCCGTGAAGGACACGATCAAAGTATCGGACGGGCAGGGCTTTATCGTGGCGACGCCGGAGCGCAGCACGCTGTGGAGCGTGCAAACGCCGCAGGCGTTCGGGCGGCTGGAGCTGATGCAGGCGCACCGACAGGCGAAGGAGGACGGAGCGGCGGCGACGGACGACGCGATGCTGATAGAGCGTCTGGGGCGCAAGGTGGCTATCGTCCGGGGCGATTACGCGAATTTGAAAATTACGACGCCGGAGGATCTGCCGATCGCGGAGCTTCTGCTGGATAAATGGAGACGGCAGAGTTAGGGGAGGAGCTTTCAATATGATTAGAGTGGGACAAGGGTTTGACGTTCATCAATTGGTGGAAGGCCGGCCGTGCATTATCGGCGGCGTGACGATACCGTATGAAAAAGGCCTTCTCGGCCATTCCGACGCCGACGTTCTGCTGCATACGATCAGCGACGCGGTTCTCGGAGCTTTGGGTCTGGGGGATATCGGCAAGCATTTTCCCGATACCGATCCGGCGTATAAGGACGCCGACAGCGTAAAGCTGCTTGAGCGCGTCTGGGAGCTGGCGAAGGAACAGGGCTACAAGCTGGGCAACGCCGATGCGACGATTATTGCGCAAGCGCCGAAGATGGCTCCGTATATTCCGGCAATGGTCACGGTCATTGCCCGCGCGCTTGAATGCGAGGAGACTCAGATCAACGTGAAGGCGACGACG
>Ga0256896_1000547_pt1 | contig 11241 bp, 9 predicted proteins | sample MC6MC0669MT_FD_190205 | JGI IMG/M metagenome (GOLD analysis project Ga0256896, IMG submission 190205) | Metatranscriptome of enriched soil aggregate microbial communities from Iowa State University, Ames, United States - MC6-MC0669-MT... | ecosystem: Environmental > Terrestrial > Soil >... | reverse complement strand
TAAAAAACAACCTATTGCTTGATTAACTTAACTGTGTTTTGCACTACATTATCTTTAGAAATCTTTAAGTAATAAACTGAAGCTGGCAATTTGCCTAACGAAATATCTTGTTGCTCGGCTTTAGCACTTTCGCTTAGTACTTTCTTACCGCTAGCATCAAAAAATTCGTATTTGACGCCTTTAAAATCTGCGCTGCCAGCATTTACACTTACATAAGTCGTCGCCGGATTAGGGAATACAATTACACCACCAGCTAAACTTACATTTACGCTTTTTACATCTTTAAAAAGCTCTGTTTTTCCATCCAAATCTACTTGATTTAACTTATAATAATTTACACCCGCTTTCGCCGTACGATCTACATAAGTATAGCTTAATGCTGTTGAAGAGTTACCATTCTGCCCTTTTGCATTTACAAAATCAATTTTAGTAAACTCTTTGCCGTCTATAGAACGCAATACTTCAAAACCTTTATTGTTGGTTTCTGAAGCTGTTTCCCAAGTTAAAGTGCTTTGACCTTTTAGTAGCGCTGCGTTGAATGAGGTAAGGGATACAGGAAGAGTTCCAGCGGTGGTGTAAGAAGCTAACCCATGGCCGTGTACTACATGAAAAAAGGTATGACTTCCGTCGACATTTTTTCTCACCGCAACATCAGCATATCCATTTTGATTTGTATTAGCGACAATACCCGCCTGATATGAACTAAACAAAGCGTTTTCAGCAACCAACTTAGGTGTGCTAGTGATATCGTATACCTTAATTTTTACTGCATTGTTATTCGTTAATGGACTTGGTATTGTTGATCCTAATACACCACCAGAAAGCACCAAATATTTCTTCGCTCCGTCTTCAAAATATTCCGCATTAGCTAATGCCACATCAAGAGTTCCGAAAAGAGATGTAGTATTCGTAACTGTTCCGGCGGCCGGATCAATCGTTATTTTGCGTATTCCGACAGAACTTGGTCCGTTTATAATGAATTCAGTATCTGATATAGGCGAAATGCTTCCTCTTGCATAGTTGTCTGTCGTAGCATTCACGACGATTGTTTTATCGAGTGTAAAAGTATTTCCGTCAGTAGTTGTGCATCTGTAAATTGTATTATTTGTTGCTCCACTTACATAGAGCACTGCACTGGCTCCCGTTCCGCGAACAGCTAAAGACTCACCAACTCGCTTAGGTACATTTATTACAGATCTCGTAGGTGTTACATCAGTATCAGAATCCCATTTATATACATAAAGGTTTGCGGATCCCGCGGAAACTAGACCCATAGCAACAGCATAAATTGCACCGTCTGACGCAACTCTAATCTTGGTATATTTATTACCTTCTGTCCAAAGCGGGTCAGTAAACAATATATTTGATGCATTCCAACTACCATTAGAGGGGTCGACAATGTAGATTTTATTGTTACGATCGGCAACATAAAGCTTCCCATTGTGGTAAGCCATTGTGGAGTTTGTTGTTGTCACGGCAGTAGCAGCAGTCGGAGCAACGTACCAATTCTGATTAAGAGGTACCGTCTGCGCAAATGCACAAAGTCCTGATGCCAAAAAGGCAAAAGAAAGTAAAAGTTTTTTCATACGTTTTTTAATTAGTGGTTTAAGTTTTTTGTTTGGTAGAAACCAGCAAAAAATCGATAAACACCAAAAAAACGCATAAAGCGGAATCTTTCCGTGGCTTAAGATAAGGAGCTAAGTTTCAATAGGATAATATTACGAAAACCAAATCTAAAACGCAAGAAAACGCAAGAAAAAAATTAAAGCCGCAATTAAGACGGCTTCAAATGCAGAAATAAGCGGCTTTATCACTTAATCTTTGAAACTTTATATGGTTTTTTTACTGCCTTATGTGCAGCTTTTTGCCCAGCTAACGCGTCGGCGCCATTAACTTTATCAGGTTTATATAAATTTCCTATCACATTTTGCTTGAAAATGGCTTCGTACCAAGCGCAAGATGCCGTATATCGACCAATATTCAAATCTAAATGATAACCGTCTCTACATAATACATCTCCAAGTTTGGTACGTGCATTTTGAATGGCGGTACCAGCTGGAACGACTATGTCTATCGGCACTAGTGTCGTTACTTTCTTAGAAGCCTCCATAATGCCATTGTACATACGCATTTGATCTTTATTATAACTGGCGAAACCATTATGTGTAGAGTTTTTTGCGTATGCCCAAGTTTGGTGCCACACATATTTCACTTTTGGATTGGTTGCTTTGTTCTTCACGTAGGCGAACAACAACGGCAGTGGCTCTACATAGGTTTCAAACAATCCTGATTTTGGGCTAGACTGTTGAAAGCTGATGTAATTCCAATTTTCATCCGCTAATGCCTTTGAAATACTGGTTTTGGGGAAACGTTGCTTTTTACCATCTAGTCCTACCTTTCTATACTCGTAAACGTCTAAATTTCCTTGTGCATTTTTTAAGTGTAAATCTAAAGGAGCACCGCCAATGTAAAGATTACCTATAATCACTTTGTAACCTCCAGCTTTAGCCAAACCATACAGGTAATGCTCTATCGCATCTTCAGAAAAACTATTTCCAATTGCTAAAATTTTTATGACGCTGTCCTTACTTGGTTTTTCTTGGCTAAAAGAACTGCTAACTGCGTAAAAAGCATCAGCTCTGCTGAAAAACGTACCCGTTAATAAAATAAAAAGTACAGCAAATCTTAATTTAAATAATCTCATTTGGACTTGGTTGGTTAATTGGTTAACTGTAAAACTGGTTAATTGTAGCTGAAAAGCGCTAACTTACTTGGCTAATTTTTTGGTCTTTGGTCTTTATCTACTTCTTCAACGTGTTCTCAAACAACTTAAAGATACGTTTATATTCGTCTGTCCAGCTGCTTGGTTCTACAAAACCATGGTCTTCTACAGGATAAACGGCCAACTCCCAATTATCCTTGCCTAACTCTATAAAACGCTGTGATAGGCGAACAATATCTTGGAAGTGCACATTTACATCAACCATTCCATGTAACATCACCAAATCTCCTTTTAATTTATCGGCGAAATAAATTGGTGAACTTTTTTTGTAAGCATTAGGGTCATTGATCGGTTCATTCAAAATGTTTGCAGTGTAACCGTGGTTGTAATGTGCCCAATCTGTTACCGAACGTAAGGCTGCCCCTGCTCTAAAGGTATCCGACTCGTTAAATAAGCCCATAAGGGTGATAAAACCACCGTAAGAGCCACCATACAAGCCTACATTTTTAGGATTAACGCCATATTTTTCTACCAACATTTTCACGCCATCCACCTGGTCGGTTAGGTCTTTGCCGCCCATGTGGCGATAAATTCCTGTACGATGGTTACGACCATAGCCCGAACTTGCCGTGTAGTCGATATCAATGACCGTATAGCCGTTATCCGCCAGTAAATTATTGAACATGTACTCTCTAAAATATTGGCTCCACCAGAAATGTACGTTTTGCAAATAACCTGCCCCATGTACAAAAACTACAGCAGGCTTGTTCGGGTGTGGATTTTTAGAAGGATAAACCCTGGCATAAACATCATCGCCATGACGATTTTTGAAAGACACTAAATCTGGTTGGCGCCATTGGTAACTGTCAAATTCGGCAGAAGTAGATTTAGTAACTTTTACCGCTTTTGCTCCGGGTTTGTTCGCCTGAATGTAAAGCTCCCAAGGTTTATCCATGTAAGAATGATTGATGGCCAGCCATTTCTCGTCGGGAGATAAAGTGACTTCGTTACCGCCTTTCATTGACGTGATTTGCACCAATTCGCCACCGTTCGCATTTAGCTTATAAAAATGAGTAATACCAGGATGTTCCTTGTTCCCGCTGATGTAGAAAGTGGTTTTATCTTTAGAAAGCTGTACTTGTTGCACCTCCCAATTACCCGAAGTCAATTGTTTTTTCTCGCCTGTATTTATGTTATAGGTATAAAGGTGCGAATAACCTGTGGCTTCGCTTTGAAAGTAAAACCTTTGATTATCTAGCCATTTCACATCACGAGCAACGCCTGGACCGCCAATCCAAGCTTCGTCTCTTTGTCTATCGATAGGAGTTAATTTTCCAGTTGCAGGATCTAACTTCGAAATCCAGAAATCTTTGTTGTCTTGCGCCCTACCAGTAACTACGGCAAAAGAACCATCCTCATTCCAACTAACTACGTTGAGGTTTACTTTTCTATCCTCATTCTTTTTGGTACGTTCTTCTAATTGTTTTGGATAATCTTTTACGTAATCTGGTAGCTCTTTAATGCCTGGTAGTTGAGAAACATTTACCGCATAAACGGAATCTTTTTCAATATCGAAGATATAAGTAGTACTGGTAGCTAGCGCTTCGCCAACCTTAGTTCTTCCGTTAATGTCCTCGGTATAGCCAGATGCTGTTACATAATTTGGCACAATGGTATTCTTGTTGCCAGCAGCTTGCCTAATTAAACGGTAGCTCACGTATTTTCCATCTGGGCTAACAGTTAACCCTGCCATAAAATCATCATCCAGTTGGATAGCTTTAATGGTTCTAGGCTTTGTATTGTCGTTAGACATCACAAAACCTCTACCTCTTCCGCTGCCTCTATTTCCAGTTTCTGCATTTCTTTTTTTGATGATATCGAATAAAGCTGTTTGGTCATTCTTCAACCAAGTAACTTGTTGTGACGTAGCTGATGTTCTTGAACTATTTCTCCCCAATGGAAACAGGTTTTCAATTTTGCCCTTTGTAAAATTGGTTAGCTGTTTCAGTTCTCCAGTTGCCAGATTCAATTGATAAACGTTATCAGTTCGCTGATAAACGACATCATTATTATAAAGAAATTTTGCATTTGATTCTCGTTCTAGCGTATTTGTTAACCGAGTTTCTTTTTTTGATTTGATATCGGTTAAGTAGATATCTCCGCCTTTTTCTAACAAGCCCAAAGACTTATCTTTATTGTAAACATAGTTAATGGTGCTATTTTTATCCGCCTCATCGGTTTCTGCTTTAACCACTTTCTGTACGTTCACGTCCACTTTGTAGGGCTGTGATTTATCCTTATTTTCTGGATTCCAATTGAAATAGACAGTCTTACTATCGGCGGCCCAGCGATAACTCTCTGGAGAAGTACCCATCCATTTGGGATCTCTCATAATTTTTTGGACAGAGAGCGGTGCCAGCTGTTGTGCGTTAGCGCTAGCTGCGAATAGGAAAAATAGAAAGGATAGCTTCTTCATGCTGCTTGAAGTTATGCCTGCAATTTATGCAAAAAAGCAGCGCCCAAAAACACGCAAAACAAATGTTACAGAACAACCGACCATGAAGTACACAAAGATTTAGACACACATTTCTTAAAAAGTCTCTCCTTTGGAGATTAGAGCAGACTTATCTCAAGATCTTTCCTGTCTTATCAATAGTAACGTTAAAAGGCGGCATGTAATCTTGCAGCAGCGTGGCCAATTCTCTTCTTGAGATTTGTCGCTCGGCATTAAAATCAGAATTAAAGGCGTAAGTGGCTTTCCATTTTTTTTCAACTTCTCGTCGAGTGCTTTCTGGAGCTTTGTTGCCTACATAGCAAATCATATCTAAAGTGGCACCGATGGTGATGACGTCTTTCTTATAATCATCGAACCAAATTTGAGCCTTGTAGTAATGGTCTTTTATTGTCTGGCGGATATCGGCCGTGCTTACCAATTTTTCTCCGTTAAACAGTAGTTTTCCATTGGCTTCTTCTGCTTTCAGCACACCTGTTAAACCAACCATTTGGATGGCTTTCCAATTTGGATCTTTTAAGCCGATATCTGCGAAGGGCATTAAATTCGTGTTAAAGGAAATCAATTCGCCTTGTATTCTTTTTAAATTCGATTCGGATGTTCTCACATTGAAAAATCCAGCATAGGCTGCAATAGCTCCAGCAGCTTGACCCAGCAACATACTGTTCGCATCATTTATATATACCAAATTCTCTTGTGTAGGCATCAAAAATTGATACATTGAAAAAATGGTGTTGGTATTTCTATCTATGTTTTTTCCTACAGCTACGTTTGTTTTATAAATAGGATTTTGATAATCGAACTTTCCCCAATTTGTAGTTGTCGTAGCATCAATCTTTAAGGCAGTATTTAGCTTTTGGTCGGCAATATTTACAAAAACTTCTGGTCTAATTGATTTTCCATCTGATAGTTTAAAAACCCAGCCTTTGCCAGACCTATCCGCTTTTAACCATTGTACATTTTTAATTACTGTTAAGTTTTTAAGGGAGTTTGCCCAATACTCTAATACGATATTTGCTGTTTGTTTATCGAAAGCCACCTCGGTCACCGTGTCCGCCAAACTCTTATGCAGCTTTATTTTTTCTAAAAATTTTGCTTCCACACCCGAACTTAAATTTTCACCTATTGGTTCAATATCAAACCCTCCCGCTTGTAGCAATAAAATAGTTTTCACATTCGACTGCGCTGCCTGAATTGCCGCAGCTACGGCAGCGTTACCATTTCCCACTACAAATACATCTGGTTTTAAAGTCTGTGCCTTTAGGTTAATCGACAAAAAGAAAACAAAAAACAGAAACAGATATCTCTTCATGATGTTACATTAACGGTATTAGAAAAAGCTAATTTGCTTATAATTATAAGAAGTTTTATTGGCGTTTAACTATATTTCCTCAATAAAAAGTGTTTTCATCGGTCGAGGAGAAACCGATAAACCTTTTTATATAAACGCTTATTGTGTATAAAAAGGATTTTATCTAAGTTTAACAATTATTCTTCCACTTTGTGAGGCATTTATGAACAGAATTAGCTGCGTTTTCAAAAATCAGCAAACACATCAATATGTGTTGAGGCAAAGTAATGCAGCGCAACGTATAGATCAGCTACGAAAGCTAAAATCTGTAATTAAAGAAAATGAAACCGCAATTTACAATGCACTTCGAAAAGACCTAAGAAAAAGTGGTTTTGAGGCAGCAGTTACCGAGCTCATTTTTATTTATGGAGAGATCGATTTCGCTATCAAAAATTTGGGCAGTTGGATGTCGCCTACACGAATTGGAAAAACTCTAAGTAACCCTTTTGCGAAAAACCGCATTTATTACGAACCGAAGGGCGTTTGCCTTATTATTGCTCCCTGGAATTATCCTTTTCAATTGGTGATGTCGCCATTGGTATCTGCAATTGCGGCTGGTAACTGCGTTATAGTTAAACCTTCCGAATTAAGTGCTGCGACCAGCAAAGTGATTAGCAAAATTATTCTCGATACTTTCGAAGAAGAGCAGGTAGCCTGCATAGAGGGCAATTCCGATGTTTCTACACAATTACTAGCGCTGCCTTTCGACCATATTTTTTTTACTGGCAGTACCGAAATTGGAAAAGTAGTAATGAGTGCGGCGGCTAAAAACCTGACTTCCGTTACTTTAGAATTGGGAGGAAAATCACCAACCATCATTGATAAAAGCGCAAACCTTGAAAAGGCTGCAAAGAAAATTGCTTGGGGTAAATTAGTGAATGCCGGACAAACCTGTATTGCGCCAGATTACATCCTCATTCCGCAGGAACGCGTGGATGAATTTATTGGTTTGTACAAACAGTTTGCTACAGAAATGTACTTTAAGGCAAAGGAAGAAATTAACCCGGAAGCTTATGGCAAGATCATTAGCAAAAAACATTTTGATAGGCTAAGTAGCTTAATTACCGAGGCAGTAGATAAAGGTGCGAGAATTAACTGGGGAGGAAAAACAGACGACAAAACCCAAACGATTTATCCCGCAGTTTTAACGCAAATTCCAAACGATGCCAAAGTAATGGAAGAAGAAATTTTTGGCCCCATTTTACCAATCATTCCTTATGCAGATTTAGATGAAGCCATTGCGTTTGTCAATGGAAAATCTAAACCTTTAGCCCTTTACATTTTTAGTGACAACAATAAAAACATCAGCAAAATCATTAAATCTACCAGCGCAGGCGGGACCTGTGTAAATGACGTTTTAATACATATTGCCAATCCAAAATTACCCTTTGGCGGCGCAAATCACAGTGGAATGGGTAGTAGTCATGGCTATTTTGGTTTTAAAAATTTCTCTCACGAACGTACAGTAGTTAAACAGCGTGGTATTGATTTCAATGACATGGTTTATCCGCCATATCATACTAAACAATGGGTTTTAAAATTATTAAAAAGGATAATGTGATTTATCCACGGATGTAGATTTTCAAATTCAAAAACCGTCTGCGCAGCTGTGACCATTAAACAAACTAACAACTATGAAAAATTTGTATTTAACCATCATTCTAATTACCCTATCCATTTCCGTTTCTGCCCAAAAACCAAACCTCAAAAGTTTCGAATTTTTAATTGGAGAATGGACCATGAAAACCAAAGAAGGCAAGATTGTAGAACGTTGGCAAAAGCATCGCGATAGCTTAACGGAAACCTCATATCGGTTTAATGCCAAAGGTGATAGCATTTTAACGGAGTCTATTGTTCTTAAAAGCACAAAAGGAGATTGGCAGTTTTGCGTTACCGGTTACGAAAAGGGTAATGAGGGGAGAACTGATTTTAAATTGATTTCTTTTGCAAACAACACATTCATCTTTGAGAACAAGCAACATGATTTCCCGCAACAAATTGTTTATCAGAACAAGAGCAAAAATGAACTTTTAGCTTGGATTGAAGGAGAAATTGGTGGAAAGAAAAGGAAGATGGAGTTCCCTTATAAGAAGGTGAAGTAAAACCCTATCTGCCCGTTGGGCATCTCTCCCAGAGGGAGAGAATTGCAAAGTTTCATAAGCATAATGTTACCCTCTCCCTTTGGGAGAGATGGCGTAGCCAGAGAGGGTTGAAGCATCCCTAACCAACCTTAACCGATGTCATGGTTAACGACCCGCCAACAGTTTTATCATTAAACACCGAAGCTTCTTCTTTATCGCTTTGCAAACCCAAAGTGTACATTAATGGCAAGTAATGTTCTGGTGTTGGAATACCCAACCTTACATCGCTACCCATTTGTTCAAAATTGATTAGTGATAGGTGGTCTTTGTTAAGAATTGCAGATTTAAACTTTTCATTTGCTTCAATGGCCCAATCGTAACCACCTCCGTTAATCATTTCCCAACTTACCATGCGAAGATTATGCACCATATTACCGCTACCTAAAATGAGCACACCTTTTTTACGTAAAGCAGATAGTTCCTTCGCCAGATCGTAGTGATATTGGGCGCCTTTAGTGTAATCGATACTCAATTGTAAAACTGGAATATTGGCCTCTGGATACATGTGTCTAACGACCGTCCAAGCACCGTGATCCAAGCCCCAATCATGGTCTAATTCGACATGAGCTGAGCTAATTAAATCTATCGTTTCTTGTGCCAATTTAGGATTTCCAGGCGCTGGATATTGCACATCAAACAACGCTTGTGGGAAACCTCCGAAGTCGTGAATGGTTGGCGGAAAATCCATGGCGGTAATTTTAGTGCCACGAGTAAACCAGTGTGCCGAAACTACTAAAACTGCTGTAGGCACTAGAATAGACTTCGCCATATTAGACCAGCCTTTGCTAAACTCGTTTGTTTCAATGCCGTTCATTGGCGAACCATGCCCCATAAAAAGGGCAGGCATGATATCGCTTTGAGGTAAATCGGCGGTAAAGCTTTTGAATTGATTTAGTGTGTTCATCTTGTTAAATTATGCCCGCAGATTTTCGCTGATTTTATCCGCAGATAAAGCAGACGTTTAAATCTGTGAATCTGCGTTGTTTTCTGTAAAAATCTGCGGGAATACTTTTACTTCGCTTGTGCAAATTGCAAGTTCAATGTAATATTCACATCTTTAGCGATACCTGCGCCAGTTGGGTCGTATTTAATATTGTAATCTAAACGGTTAATTTTTGTAGTCGCTAAAAACCCAGCTTTGGTATTTCCCTGTTGGTCTTTAGCATTGCCTCCGTAAACTACTGTAAAAACTACATTTTTCGTTACATCGCGGATAGTCAATTTACCAGCCAACGCATAGGTATTGCCTTTAACTTTTTTGAAAGAAGTACTTTCGAAAGCTAGCCTAGGAAATTTTTCAGCATTAAAGAAATCATCAGATTTTAAGTGGTTATCTCTTTGCTCAACGCCAGTATTAATGCTTGCTGCTTCGGCTGTGAAGCTAACTTTTGCATCAGATAAATCTGGTTTAGAAGACACAAAACCACCTTCAAATTTTTTGAAGTTACCGTCTACAAACGAAATTCCAGAATGTTTAACCGAGAAATTTACGAAAGAGTGCATCGGATCTACCGTCCACTTTGTTTGGGCAAACGTTGCTACACTTAAGCTCGTTGCCAATAGAAATAAGAATAATTTTTTCATGTTTTTAATTTTGTTTTCGTTTGCTAAGAAGCGATCCCAACAAGTTTGGTTGGTTTCATCACTTTAATTTTTAAATTGAAGATTTCGACCTCAATGATTTGAACACAAAATTACAACAGTTAAACCAGCAAAAAGTTGATGTATGATAAGAAAGCAAGTTTATTATGCACCTTTTTTTTCGCTGATTTCCAAAGATTTTAATCGCAGAGAAGAGAAGATCGGCAGCGAAGTTATAAAAAGAAATTTCCTTCAATCAGCGAAATTATCGGTACAAATCTGCGGGCTAAATTATATTCTATCCAATGTCTTCCGATTTAATTCTTGCTTAAATTGTGAAGGTGTTATTCCTGTTTCTTTTTTAAACTGCGAGGAAAGGTGGGCTACGCTACTGTAATTTAATTGAAATGCGATTTCACTAAGTGTTAATTCGCCATAGCTTAAAAGCTCTTTTGCTTTTTCTATTTTTTGTTGAATATAGTAATGCTCTATAGTGTTATTTTCTTCTGTAGAAAATACAGCGCTTAAAGATGAATAATCCGCAGAAAGTTTTTTGCTTAGATAGTCAGAAAGATTCAGTTTTAGCGGTTCTTTAGTATAATGTACCAGCTCCACAATGGCAGCCTTAAGTTGTGCAACCAAGGCTTTTCTCTTATCTTCCAGTAATTCGAAGCCCAAGTTTTTCAAATCCGTTTTTACATCTTGAAACTTCGATTCTGAAAGAGCCTGTTCTTCAAGCTCAACTTCACCTAAAATTACATTCAAAGGTTTTAAATCCAGTTTTTCAAAAACTGTTTCTACCGCCATTTTACAGCGGTCGCATACCATATTTTTGATGTAAAGCTTCATTGATTACTAAAGTAGCTATTTAATCTTTAGCTTAAAACCATAAGTGATAATTCAACTTTAGAAAGACAATATTTTTGACTTTAGC
>Ga0256896_1000543_pt1 | contig 11268 bp, 13 predicted proteins | sample MC6MC0669MT_FD_190205 | JGI IMG/M metagenome (GOLD analysis project Ga0256896, IMG submission 190205) | Metatranscriptome of enriched soil aggregate microbial communities from Iowa State University, Ames, United States - MC6-MC0669-MT... | ecosystem: Environmental > Terrestrial > Soil >... | reverse complement strand
TGACGACCCGGGCATTTTACCGGATTTCAGAGGGGAAAGCCCGCAAATTCGGGATCGCAAACAATTAAACGCGACCGGATTTGTATTTTTCATCGACCGCCTTGCGGCGCGCGTTCACTGGCAATAAACGCGAAAACCGCCTGCTCATCGAGAAAATGGTAGCAAAGCTGCTGCTCTGGACGCCCGGTCATTTTCCCCGTCAATACCGGCACCAATTCGTCGTAACGGGCGACGAGCTGCTCGTCGGTGTCGACATCGACCACATTGACCGTGAATGCTGCCAGATTTTTCAGTGCATTCAACGCTGCCAACATGTCGTCGCACAAATGACAGTACGGCCGCGAATAGAGAGTGAAATGAATCAAAGTCGGTTCCCGGACAAATAAAAGGCTGCAAGCCTCGCAGCTTGCAGCCCGTTGCCGCTATCGATTGTTATTGGGCGTGCGGTTTGACAATCACGAATTGCGACGAATCGCCACGACGCACCAGCAACAGCGTGGTTTTCTTGATGTCCAGTTTGGCCACCACTGCGCTGAACTGACGCGCATCCTTGATATCCGTATTGTTGACACGCAGCACGATATCGCCGGACCGCAGGCCGGCACGAGCTGCCAAGCCTTCCGACGTATCGACGACCACGCCGCCTTCCAGATTCAGATCTTTCAGTTGCGCCGCAGTCAGATCGTTGACGGTCAAGCCAAGTGCATTTGCGCTTTGCTCAGCCTTCGCTTTTTTCTCTTCTTTCTTGACGGCTTTTTCCGGCTCCAGTTCAACGATCGTCAGCGTCAAGTCGCGTAGTGCGCCTTTGCGCCACACGGTCACCGTGGATTTGGAACCCGGCTTGGTGGCACCGACCACACGCGGCAAATCGCTGGCACGGTCGATTGCAACACCGTTGAATTTCAGAATCACGTCACCCGCCTGCACCCCGGCTTTTTCCGCCGGGCCGCCCTCTTCGACACGTTGCACTTGTGCGCCCTGTGCGCGTGGCAAGCCCAGCGATTCGGCTACATCCTTGGTGACTTCACCGATTTGCACGCCGATACGACCGCGCGTAACTTTGCCGCTGGCACGCAATTGATCCGCAACACGCATCGCTTCGTCGATTGGTACCGCAAACGAAATGCCCATGTAGCCGCCGGAACGGCTGTAAATCTGCGAGTTGATACCGATCACTTCGCCACGCATGTTGATCAACGGACCACCCGAATTGCCAGGGTTGACGGCAACGTCGGTTTGAATCAGCGGCAAATACTCACCGGTGTCGCGCGCCTTGGCAGAAACGATACCGGCGGTCACGGTGTTGTCGAGGCCGAATGGCGAACCGATTGCGATCACCCATTCACCGACGCGAATCTTGTTCGAATCGCCCATCGCCAGACGTGGCAAATTGGTGCCTTCGATCTTGACCAGCGCAACGTCGGTCCGTTTGTCAGCACCGATGATTTTTGCCTTGTATTCGCGCTTGTCGGTCAACGTGACATACACCTCGTCCGCACCGTCGACCACGTGTGCATTGGTCATCACAAAACCGTCTGCGGAAATAATGAAGCCGGAGCCAACGCCACGCGGCACTTCCTCTTCGTCGTCCTGCTGAGCGTTCGGTTTTTTACCTCGTTGCGGACGATCAGGCTGTTGCTGCTTCGGAATCGGTACACCGAAGAAACGACGGAAAAATTCCTGCATCTCTTCGTCGTCGGCATCGTTGCCGTTCTGACTCACTTTGGCTTTTTCGGTGGTGCGAATGTTTACCACGGCATTACCGGTACGTTCGACCAGATCGGTAAAGTCAGGCAATGCGGCGACAGACGGCGATACCACGGCAGGCGCGGCGCCGACAAACGTCGGCACCATCAACAAACCGGCGACGCTCAACAATGCGGCGGACAATTTTTTCTGAACTAGGATCGTTTTCATAGACTGACAGTAACCAGTTGATTATTTGCTTTTGAACTCGATGGAATTGGCAACCTGCTTGATTGCAGCGGCCGGCACTTCGCCTACCACCGTCAACCAAAAATCGCCCTGACGCTTACCGATGATGTTCATTGCGCCTTGTTGCATCGTGCCCTCGGTACGGCTTTGCGTACCCGGTTCGATGAAGATAGAAATCGCAGCGAGGCCATCCGAATATACGATTTGCGATACTTCACGCTGCGTTGATGCCGGCGCCGAACCTACGGGTGCGCTATCGGCAACGACACGTTTCATCTCGCGGATTTTCTTGAAGCCCGCCGGCATGGCCTTGACCGACCAGCCTGACAGATTGGTTTCGCTCATCACAGCGTTTTCCACGCGCCAGCCATGCGTATTGGTAAAGCTCGGCTTGACCGATGCTGGATCAACATGGCTGATGGAAATTTGCGTGAAAGCGATTTGTTCGACGACGTCACTCTTTTCATTGATCGTCTGCGCGCGCAATAGCAGGCCGGTCGACTTTTCTGCCCACAACTTGTAACCGTAACGCAGCTTGTCTTTCGGCTCGAGCACAATCGCTTGCGTATCGTAACCGGCCACGCGACCGGTTTCGCCTTTTTTCAACTCATAGTGTTCGGCAAGATCTGCCGGATTGGCACCGAGAATCGCAGGGAATACGTCATGCGTTACGCGCTTTTCAACGCGTATCGATTTGCTCTCGGGGATGTAGCAGGAAATCTCTTCATTGTTGCGAATGTATTCACGCGGCTTGCCGTCAAGGATTTCCAGTTTTTCAAGTTCGTTCTTGCCATGCATCACGTGGGAAATACGCGACGTACGCATTTGCGTACCTTGCTGATACACAAACGTGCCGGCATAGCTGAGCTTTTGCGCAGATAACTGGATTTTCTTCAGCCAAGCTTGCGCGTCCCGCTGATCCATTGCTGGATCAGTCGGGGCTGCATGTGCACTTAAAGCGATGAAACTGGAAAGGACAACGGCAAAGCGGAATAGCACTAAGTTTTGCAGCATATTTTTTACTTGTCGGAATCAACAGCAAACGTCGCTGAGCGAGCATATTGCGCAGTGCTATAAACGGAAGGGGAAAAACGTTGATGCGCCAGCAAATAGTCGTCAATACGCGGATCACGCAATACTTCGCCATCCTGACTTGCCACCGTGATGGTACTTGGGGCCGCCGCAGCAAGCGTAGTCGGTGCAGCACCGGTCGAGGCATTCAATGCCGGCGTTTGCGTCATCATTTGCGGCGCAACCAAAACGGCAATCACGGCAACGGCTGCTGCAGCCATACCCGGCATGGCAAAACGCTTGAAGGATTTTTGTGCTGGTGCCGAGACGATCGCAGGCGCAATGATCGTCGGCTCTGCATCCAGCAAAGCAAACATGCGCTGATTGAAATCGGCGCTCAGTTTGGTATTCAGATCGTCGGAACGCAACGCGTCGCCAATCTGATGATAAAGATCCCAGGTTTGCCGACCTTCGTCTTGACGCAAAGCAGCCATTGTCACGTCGACATGCCCATCGGCAGCTTCGTTATCAATAAAGGCGGAAATCTGTTCCCGGTTCATATTCGTGTTCATCACTACCTCGAAAAAATTAAGGCTACCCCTATGTTTGCAGCAAAAAGCTTTTTTATTGTTTTCACCAACGTTTATCGAGTGCCGTATCCAACAGCGGCCTTAATTTTTCCGAAATCGCTTCACGCGCCCTGAAAATCCGGCTACGCACCGTACCGATCGGACAACCCATCGATTCGGCGATTTCGTCGTAACTCAACCCTTCGATCTCTCGCAATGTAATCGCGGTTCGCAACTCTTCAGGCAATTCGTCCATCGCAATGTTCAGCGTTTTGGCGATTTGCTTTGTTGCTAACAACGACTCTGGTGTGTTGATATCTCTTAGGTGGTCGCCGTCGTCAAAAGTTTCTGCTTCTTCGACATCTGCTTCAGTCGAAGTCGGTGCACGACGGCCCTGTGTGACCAAATAATTCTTCGCGGTGTTGATACCAATGCGATACAGCCATGTATAAAACGCAGAGTCGCCGCGAAATTGCGGCAATGCTCGATACGCTTTGATAAATGCTTCCTGCACCACATCTTCGGCTTCAGCCTGGTCGCGGACGAGCCGCGACACAAGTCGCATCAACTTACGTTGGTATTTGATCACTAACAGCTCAAAAGCTTTTTTGTCGCCGCGCTGTACGCGCTCCACGAGCAACTGATCAATATCGCGTTCTGTCGTCAATCCCCATTCCCTTGTTCTTCTGCAACACGCACGCGGTTCGCACTGTTGACTGAGCGAAACACCATTAGTTCAAAAAATCGTATTGAATTTACGATGTTTAACGAACTTCTTCTGCATGACGCATAGCGATCCATCGACACGCAACCAATAACGCACGAAATGCATCTGCGGATACCGAATCCGGCAAGATGATCATTATGCTTGTTCGCCCATTTTCATGTTGTAAATGCAAAATTAACAGCCAAGTCCACAAGGTCGAAGCGGATCGCAAATACACGATTTCGCCTTCGTCACCTTGCAACTCGGCCTGAAAATTTTCAGATGACATTTTGCTATCAGCATCAGACGCCAAGCGAATTTGCCCTGTCCCTGATACATGGATTACAACCGTTTTCATCGCGGACAACGTGCGATAAAAAACAAAGGCTGCAACCACCATGCATATGGTGGCAATGGCAATTCTTTCAACCTTCGCCAACTCGCCTACCAAACCGGCCGCGACAAGACATCCAATCAAAACCACGCAAATACACATTCCCGTTACCGCGCCAGACAACCATCTGGATCGGTTCACCACGGCTGAAACCGCGATCGTCATCGGGAGGAGATGTAAAAAATCCGATTGCTCTTTCGAGCAATCGGACTAATCAGACTTTACCAAAAACCAAGGTGCCGTTTGTGCCGCCGAATCCGAAGTTATTCTTCATGGCGTACTGTATCGGCATCTCACGCGCCGTATTGGCACAGTAATCAAGATCGCATTCCGGATCCTGATTGAAGATATTGATGGTCGGTGGCGAAACCTGATTATGCACTGCTAGCACAGTGAATACGGATTCCAACCCGCCAGCGCCGCCGAGCAAGTGACCCGTCATCGACTTGGTAGAGTTGACGGTCAATTTTTTGGCATGCGCACCGAATGCTGCTTTCACTGCATCCGATTCGTTTTTGTCACCTAATGGCGTCGACGTGCCATGCGCGTTCAAGTATTGCACCTGATCGGCACTGATCTCGGCATTTTTCAATGCATTGACCATGCTGCGACGTGGACCGTCCATGTTTGGCGCAGTGATGTGGTACGCATCGCCGCTCATGCCGAAGCCGAGCAATTCCGCGTAAATCTTTGCACCGCGTGCTTTCGCATGCTCATACTCCTCCAGCACCATGACGCCAGCGCCTTCACCAAGTACGAAACCGTCGCGATCCTTGTCCCACGGACGCGAAGCGGTCGCAGGATCGTCATTGCGCGACGAAAGTGCGCGCGCCGAAGCGAAACCACCAAGACCCAAAGGAGAAATCGTCGATTCCGCACCGCCGGCAATCATCACGTCGGCATCGCCGTATTCAATCATGCGACCAGCCGCACCGATCGAATGCAAGCCCGTGGTACAGGCAGTAACAATCGCGAGATTCGGACCTTTCAATCCGTATTGAATCGACAGATGGCCGGAGATCATGTTGATGATCGATGCCGGCACGAAGAAAGGACTGATGCGGCGCGGGCCGCGATTGGTCAATTCTGCGTGTGTTTCTTCGATCAGCGGCAAGCCGCCAATACCGGAACCCACCAGCACACCGATGCGCTCGGCATTTTCTTCGGTGACGACCAATCCACTATCGACCATCGCCTGCATACCTGCGGCGATACCGTAATGGATGAATGTGTCCATGTGACGCGCTTCTTTACCGGTGATGTAATCCTCGATATTGAAGTTCTTAACTTCTCCAGCAAAATGCGTGCTGAAGGGCGTGGCATCAAACTTGGTAATGGTTGCAATACCGGACTTGCCGGCCAGAATTGCACTCCATGTATCTGCGACAGTATTGCCGACAGGAGAAATACAACCAAGACCAGTAACTACGACACGGCGTTTACTCGAACGGCTCAAGCAGTTCTCCTAGAGTCGATCAAATACTTACGCTTTGACGTGTGCCTTGGCGTAATCAATCGCCTGTTGCACGGTCGTGATTTTTTCAGCTTGTTCGTCAGGGATTTCCATTTCGAACTCGTCTTCGAGTGCCATCACCAGTTCAACGGTATCGAGCGAATCGGCGCCCAGATCGTCAACAAACGACGATTCGATTTTGATGTCTGCTTCTGCGACGCCAAGTTGTTCAGCTACGATTTTCTTAACGCGTTGTTCGATATCCGACATGTTTAACTCCAATGAGTGGTTACAGAAAGTGCGCGCATTTTAGCAGGTTTGCGCATTGATAATTCACTTTTAACTTTTGTTCGAAAGAAAGATAAAACATCAGTTAAAAGCGGCTAATTCTTAATTTAATTCACGTACATGCCGCCATTGACGTGCAGCGTGGTGCCGGTAATGTAATTTGCCTGCGGCGATGCAAGGAAATTTACAGCTGCAGCGATGTCGTCCGGCGAGCCCAAACGGCCCAGCGGAATCTGTTGCAGCAACGCGGCGGTGTGCTCTTCGTTCAAGACCTTGGTCATATCGGTATCGATAAAACCAGGCGCCACACAATTGACAGTAATGTTGCGGCTACCGATTTCACGAGCGAGTGCACGACTCATGCCAGCCACGCCTGCTTTTGCAGCAGCGTAGTTCATCTGACCAGGATTACCAGTCGAACCAACCACCGATGTAATGTTGATAATACGACCGTGCTTAGCCTTCATCATGCCGCGCAATACGGCACGTGACAGACGCCCAACAGCGGTCAGATTGGTGGCAATCACGTTGTCCCACTCTTCGTCCTTCATGCGCATCGCCAGTTGATCCTGGGTAATGCCGGCATTGTTGACCAAAATGGTGACTGCGCCGAATTCCTTCTGGATCGCGTCGATCAATGCTGCCGAACCCGCCGCGTCGTTGACATTCAGCACAACACCTTTGCCGTGCTCACCGAGATATTCCGAAATCGCGGTTGCACCGGTGTCGGAGGTTGCGGTGCCGATGACTTTTGCGCCATTCTTTGCCAGCATTTGTGCAATCGCACGGCCAATACCACGCGAAGCGCCGGTTACCAGAGCAATTTGGCCGTTCAGGCTTGTTGTATCCGACATTACTTTAAAACCTCCAAAACAGCGTTCAACGACGCTTGATCAATAATCGCATGACCGGTCAATTCGCCGTTGATGCGCTTGGTCAAACCGGCAAGTACTTTACCCGGACCGCATTCGACGACATCACGCACGCCCATTTCAGCCATCTTCTGTACCGATTCGACCCAACGCACAGGATTTGCAGCTTGACGCACCAACGCGTCCTTGATGCCGGCTACGTCGGTCACGATCGCAACATCGACGTTATTGATGAGAGGAATCTGTGGCGCACTGAATTGCAGGTCGGCGATGTATTCACGCAGACGATCCGATGCAGGCTTCAACAATGACGAGTGGAAAGGTGCAGAAACAGGCAATGGCAACGCACGCTTTGCGCCCTTGGCTTTCGCCACTTCACATGCACGTTCGATCGCATCCTTGTGACCGGCGATCACAACTTGCGCCGGCGCATTGAAATTCACTGCTTCGACGACTTGGCCTTGCGCAGCTTCAGCACACACCGCCAGCACATCGGCGTCCGACAAACCGAGAATCGCCGCCATCGTGCCCTGTCCGACTGGCACGGCTTCCTGCATGGCTTTGGCACGAAAACGAACCAGCGGCACTGCGTCCTTGAACGCAATAACACCGGCAGCCACCAACGCGGAATATTCGCCCAGACTGTGGCCGGCAACAACCTTAGGAACCGGACCGCCTGCGGCGATCCACGCGCGATACATCGCCACTGCGGCCGTCAACATGACCGGTTGCGTATTCGTGGTCAGATCCAGTTCTTCCTTCGGACCTTCGGCAATCAACTTGGCCAAATCGAACTGCAATGCGTCCGATGCTTCCGCCAATGTTTGCTGCACAACGGCGTTATCTGCAAAACCGTTCAACATGCCAACGGCTTGCGAACCTTGACCTGGAAATACAAATGCGAAATTGCTCATGCTTTTATAGTTTTAAGAATGAATCGAATTGTCTTTGAAATTACATGCGCGCCAGCACGGCGCCCCATGTAAAGCCGCCGCCAACGCCTTCCATCATCACGTTCTGGCCAGCCTTGATACGGCCGTCACGCACACCGACGTCAAGCGCCAACGGAATCGACGCAGCCGACGTATTGCCATGCTGGTCAACCGTGACGATCATTTTATCCATGCTGAGACCGAGTTTTTTCGCGGTGCCTTGCATGATGCGAATATTCGCCTGATGCGGAACGATCCAGTCGACCTGCGATGCATCCATTTTTGCGATCTGCAACGCCTCGTTGGCAACCTTGTCCAGCAAGCCGACTGCGAGCTTGAATACAGCCTGTCCATCCATGTACATGAACGCATTGCCTTCAATTGCGCCGTTGCTGATTTTGCCTGGGCCGCACAGGATGTCGCTGTGATGACCGTTCGCATGCAATTTGGTCGCAAGAATGCCTGGCTCATCAGAGGCGGACATCACCACCGCGCCGGCGCCGTCGCCGAACAATACGCATGTCGTACGGTCCTTGAAGTCGACGATGCGCGAAAACACTTCTGCGCCGATCACCAACACATTTTTGTGCGCACCGGCTTTGATGAAGTTGTCGGCCGTCGACACGGCATACACGAAGCCGCTGCAGACTGCCTGCACGTCCAATGCTGCGCAATCGTTCGTGATGCCAAGTTTGCGCTGCACCACACAAGCCGTGCTCGGAAAACCACCGAAGAAATCCGGTGTCGAGGTTGCGATGATGATCAAATCGATGTCGTTAGGCGCCAGTTTCGCCATATCCAGCGCACGCTTGGCTGCTTCCACCGCCAGATCGCTCGACTGCATGTCGGCATCGGCATAATGACGCGCCGAAATACCACTGCGCGAAACAATCCATTCATCGGAAGTTTCAACACCCTGCGCTGCGAGTTGTTCGGTGAGTTGCTGGTTAGTGACGCGGTTAGGTGGCAGATAGCTGCCTGTACCGATAATTTTGCTATGGATAGTCATGCCGTTTTCTGTTCTATTAATTCTGATGCGCCGTCGGAAGGCTCTTCGATTACAGACGGCGTGCCAGCTTGCGGCATGAAGTCTGCAATCTTGATCGAAATGCGGGCGAGCACATCGTGCTTGGCTGCATCGAAAGCGCGTTTGATCGCCCACTGATAGCCGTACGCGTCGGAGCCGCCATGGCTTTTGAATACGAGACCGCGCAAGCCGAGCAAGCTGCCACCATTGTAGCGAGAAGGATTCAATCGTTGTGAAATTGCCTTCAACGCACGGCGAGCAATCAATGCGCCCAGCATGTTCAGCGGACTGCTTTTAAATTCGGTCGTCAGCACGCTCTTGAAAAAGCGCCCCAGACCTTCGGAAGCCTTCAACGTGACGTTGCCGACAAAGCCATCGCAGACGACAATATCAGTCGTACCTTTGAAAATGTCGTTGCCTTCGACGTTACCGTAGAAATTCAACACACCTTTTTCATGGTCCGCACGCAGCAATTCAGCAGTGCGCTTGACGACTTCATTGCCCTTGATGTCCTCTTCACCGACGTTCAGCAATCCGACCGATGGTTTCGCCTTGTTTTCGACGGCGGAAACCAGCGCAGAACCCATCAACGCAAATTGATGCAAATGTTGCGGCTCACAGTCGACGTTCGCGCCCAGATCGAGCATGTAGGTCGGACCGTCTTTTTGATTGGGAAGAATGCTGCAGATCGCCGGACGATCGACGCCGGGAATGGTCTTCAATACGTAGCGCGAAATCGCCATCAGCGCGCCGGTATTGCCAGCCGAAACGCATGCTTGCGCATCGCCTTTTTTGACCAGATTGATCGCCACGCGCATCGACGAATCTTTCTTTCGACGCAATGCGGCTTCGAGGGAGTCATCCATTTCGACAACTTCGCTCGCGTGAACGATGGAAAGTCGCGGATGGTCGCTTGCCTTGTGCTTTTTCAGTTCAGCCATGAGCTGATCTTCCAGACCGACCAAGATTAACTCGGCATCTGGCTCGCTCTCGACAAACGAAATGGCGGCAGGAATGGTAACCGCAGGGCCGTGATCGCCACCCATGCAGTCAATGGATATTTTGATTGTCATTGTTTTGATTCAGTGCTTGGTTCCAGCCACATTATGAGGCCAGATTCAGCTTGATTCAAAATGACGCAATGTGCTGTTTGAGCATAAGAAAAAACGGCGCAAAGTCATATAACTTACCGCGCCGCTTCCTTGGCCTGAACGGACAATTACTCGTCGTTTTTGGTCTTCAAAACTTTACGACCACGGTAGAAACCGTTCGGGCTGATGTGGTGACGCATGTGCGTTTCACCAGTGGTTGGCTCAACGCTCAGTTGAGGCGCAACGAGGAAGTCGTGCGAACGATGCATGCCGCGTTTCGACGGGGTTTTCTTATTTTGTTGAACAGCCATGATAACTCCTGAATCTTAAGTTCTAAAATTTTAACACAGCCTGCCTGCAAACTTGCTGCAAACCGGCAATTCTTGTCATTGATGCTGCCTGTACTGCTCTATTGCAACACCATCAATTCTTGGTTTTGATATTTTTCAGCACATCGAACGGCGACGGCTTTTTGGCACTGACCAATTCATCAGCCGTCGTGCCATCCGGACAAATCTCATGCTTGGGCGCGAGAGGAATGGCCAACAACGCCTCATCCTCGATCAACTCCAGCGTGTTCAACGCCTTGGAACCGACGATGACGTCGATCGAATCGTCGGCCAGTGCTTCGTCGATCTCATCTGCATGCGCTTCCGTCTTTGCCAGAACCAAAACCGATTCCGACGCAATCGTAAACTCCAGCGGCCCCATGCAACGTTGGCATCTCAGCTTCACCACACCATTAACCGACATCGTCAATTGCGGATGACCGACTGCATCAACACCACCCTGCAAAGCCCATTGCAGCGACGTCGAAGGCTGCACGCACTCGGCAGCCAATCTTTCCAAACTCGCAACGGCTAATTCGCCTTCGCGCAACTCTTTGAGTCGACTGAATTCAAAGGCATCGATGACGAAAGCACTCATAGACTGGCCGAACCCGGAAAACCTGCGATAATAACAGGCTTTTCCTTTATTCGTCAAAGTGTT
>Ga0256896_1000534_pt1 | contig 11377 bp, 9 predicted proteins | sample MC6MC0669MT_FD_190205 | JGI IMG/M metagenome (GOLD analysis project Ga0256896, IMG submission 190205) | Metatranscriptome of enriched soil aggregate microbial communities from Iowa State University, Ames, United States - MC6-MC0669-MT... | ecosystem: Environmental > Terrestrial > Soil >... | reverse complement strand
CTGCTACCGGGTACTACGTGGCTACGATCAGAACTTCTGGTTGTAGCGCATGTAGAAGAAGCGGCCCGGGATTTCGTACTGCGGGTCGAACGAGTTGGCGAAGGTGGTGTAAGCCTTCGGCGGGTCACGATCGAAAGCGTTGTTCACGCCGAGGGTGATCTGGCCGTTCCACGGGGTCTTCCAGTAGGCGCTCAGATCGGTGTAGGTCACGCTCGGGATGTGACGCTGCGGATCAGCCTTGTTACCGCGGCCGATGTGATCCGGGTCCGAACACAGGCGAGCGAAATTGCCGCCAGCGTAGTTGGAACCGACGCAGTCTTCGACCTGGCTGGAGTAGTAACGGGCCGAAGCAGTTGCGCCGAAATCACCCAGCTGCCAGGCGACCAGCAGGTTGGAACGCACACGCCAGTAGTTGTCGCGGCTCAGGTAGTTGCCGACGCGGTTGTAGCCTTCGGTTACCGGATCTTCGATCGTGTAGCTGGTGGTGTAGGTGCTGTCCCAGACGAAGTTGAAGCTGCCGAAACGGGTATCCGGCAGGCGGTAGCCGACGGTGAAGTCCCAGCCTTCCACTTCCATGGTGCCGACGTTGTTCGGCACTGCCAGCATGTTGGAGATCTGGCCGGTGGTGTCACGCGTGATCATGTCGCAGATCGAGCTCACGCCCTGCGTGTAGCAGGCGTCCAGCATCTGCTGGGCGGTCTGGGCGTAGATGGCGTCTTCGACCTTGATGTTCCACCAGTCAAGCGAGATGTCCAGGCCCTGCACGAAGCTCGGGCTGTAGACCAGGCCCAGGGTCTTGGAGACCGAGGTTTCCGGGCCAAGCTGGGTGTTGCCGCCGACGGTGGTACGGATCTGCGAGTTCGACTGGGTGTAAGCCGGCACGCCGGCGCAGCTGCCCGGGGGGGTGTTGGCGGCATCACCGATGACGCCGGCGCACGGATCGGCGACGTCTTCGAAGGTATCGCTCACGCCCGAGTACAGCTCGCTGATCGACGGAGCACGGAAGCCCTGCGACCAGTTACCACGCACCATCAGGTCGTTGATCGGCTTCCAGCGGAAACCGAACTTGCTGTTGAGCGTGTCACCGAAGTTGCTGTAGTCGGAAACGCGGGTCGCCACGCTGAAGTCGAGCAGCTGGGCGCCGGTCACGCCGGACAGCAGCGGGATCGCCAGTTCCAGGTAGGCTTCGTCGAGCTTGTAGCCGCCAGCGGTCGCGGTGCGCGAGTTGCCGGTGGTGTCGCCGGAGTTGATCAGGCCGTCCGGATCATCGAAGCCAGACTCGTCACGGCGCTCGATACCGGCCGAGAAGGCCAGTGCGCCGCCCGGCAGGTCGAACAGTTCGCCGCCGATGTTGGCGTAATAGGTCTTCTGCTCGTAGCCGTAGACGTCGTGCGCGGTGAAGCCTGCGTACTTGATCATGTCCGGGGTGAGCGAGCCGGAGCCGCTGAGCATGTTCATCGGCACGCAGCCGTCGATCACCGCACCAGCGCTGCCGCAGCGGGCAACGCCGTCGGCGTCGATGAACGAAGCGCCCAGTGCGTTGCGCAGGGCCGAGATGTTGAAGAAGCCGGTGGTGATGTCGGTCTGGTCGTTCTTGCCGTAGAACATGCCGGCTTCCCAGTTCCAGAAGCGGCTGCCCACTTCGAAGTCACCTTCGAAGCCACCGTTGAAACCGTAGGTCTTGACGTTCTGCTTGTAGAACGACCACCAGTCTCCACTGCACGGTACTGGATGTAGTCGATGTCACGACCGGTTTCGTTGTAGATGTTGTCCTTGCTGATGACGATGTTGGCGCCATTGGTACCCGGTGCGGCACGGCCCAGCACGATCGGCATTGCTGCCAGGATCTGCTCGGACTGACGCTCGTTGTAGGTCACCGTGGTCTTGAAGCGGACGTTGTCGGTGATCGACACGCCAGCATCGGCGAACAGCGAAGTACGCTCTTGCGGGGTGACCAGCAGGTTGCCCGGGGCGTGGTTGAAGCTGTCGGCCGAGGTGTACGGACGCCAAGCGGCGCCGCCGTTGCCGGTGATGAAGTAACCGGCCGAACCGTCCGGACGGGTCGATTCGAACTTCGGCGAACCGTCGGCGTTGACGCCGGTCTGGCCGTAGTAGCCGAAACGGCCATCAGGGGTGGTGCTGCTGTTGCCGGTGTTCGGCAGCGAGTTGAACGCCGGGACGGCAGAGATGGCGCGATCGCCAGCCCACACCGGCTCTTCCTTGACATAGCCGACGCCGACGGTGGCGTGCCAGCGGTCGCCGCTGGAACCGATCGTGAAGTCATAGGACTCACGGCTGCCGTCGCCCTGGGAGAACTGGCCGTAGTAGGCATTGGCTTCAGCGCCGTCGAAGTTCTGGCGCAGGATGATGTTGACCACGCCGGCGATGGCGTCCGAACCGTAGATGGTCGATGCGCCGTCCTTCAGGACTTCGATACGCTCGACGGCTGCGGTCGGGATGGTGTTCAGGTCAACTGCACCGCCCAGACCGGTACCACCGACCCAGCGGCGGCCATTGACCAGCACCAGGGTGCGGCTGGAGCCGAGGTTACGCAGGTTGACGCGGGTTTCGCCGTTGCCACCGTTGTTGTAGGTGCTGTTGAGGCTGGAACCGTTGGTGCTGATGTTCTGGATGATGTCGCCGATCGAGGTCTGGCCCTGGGCCTGGATCTGCTCGCGGCTCATGGTGAACACCGGCTGCGAGGTCTCCACGTCGGCGCGCTTGATGCGCGAACCGGTGACTTCAATCTTGTCCAGCGTTTGCGTGGTGTCCTGGGCGAAAGCGGCGCCAGCCGGAATCGCACTTGCAGCCAACGCGATGACAACTGCATCACGCAGTTTCGTGGTCTTGCACTTCATTGGGTTCTCTCTCTCTGCCAAGTGGACTTGGGTGCTACGTGGTGTGGCCCGGGCGGATCCGAAGGGCGGATCCAAAACCAGAGGCTGAGACCGATAGTACTTGCCGCTGCGAATAAATTAAAGATTGGTTAATGATTGGGGAAAAAACCATCAAATTCGGCAAAGTGTTGAATTTGCACGCAAAAACAGAAAGCGCCCCAACGGGGCGCCTGCAGAACGACAAAAAAGAAATGTTAGTTACAGGTCCTGCTCGTAACGGACATAGGGCACAGCCCCGTCGTCATTGGTCTCGTTGCGGGGCGAGAACGGATTCTTGCCGCGGGTGACCACGTTCTCCGCGCCCACGGTGAGCTGGCCGCTCCACGGGGTGCGCCAGGTGATGCCAAGGCCAAGGCCTTCCCACTTGCCGCTCTGGCCTGGGGCATCAACGACACGGCCGATGACATTCGCACTGAAGGCGCCATAGCCACCGCCGACGCTCAGGCTCTTGCTGTCCCACTGGTCGACTATCGCCGGGGCGACGTCGGTAAGCGGGACCAGGCGTGCCTTGGCGAACGTGCCGCCGATCGACACGAAGCCTTCGCGGCCGATGTTCTTCTGCCCGAACACGGTGAGGTCGTTCTGTTCCATCCGCGCCGCGGGGCTCTTGTTGCCGCCAGACAGCCATGCAGGCAAGGTCTCGCGGCCACTGCCGATGGTGACCCCGACGCGACCGCCCGGGCGGTTGAAAGCGGTGGTCGCCGACAGATGACGGGCATTGCCGACGTCATCGTCATCGTCGCCAAGGCTGGCCAGCATGCAGTGGCTGGCAAGCCCGCTGATGCTGCTGCCGCGGCTGCTGTTGCACAGCAGGCCGAGCGAATCGCCCGAGGACAGGCCGAAGGCGGCATCGAGTGAGCTGCGGCCGAAGTTCCAGCGCGCACCGGCGTTCTGGGTGCCGGTAGGCTCCAGATACAGCAAGGCCTCGACCTTGCCGCTGCCGCGGTTCCAGATGGGCAGCACCGTGCCGTCGCCGACGGGCTTGCTTTGAGCATGCGCACCCGTGACCGCGCCAAGGGCGATCAGGAGGGCAAGCGGCAGGCGCAGGAAGGCGTTCATGGACTCAGTAAGACCCCGGTTGCGTCGGGAAGTTCCCGGCGCGTGAGTTCTCGATCCTATGCGGTTTATGGTTTCTTAACAAGTCTTCGCCCTCCCCAGAACGTAACTCGTTGGACCGTTACTGCAGCCGCTCGGGAGCGGGCTGGTTGGCCGGTGTGGAAGTGAACAATACGCCGAATTCCGCCAATGGGAAGTGATATTCCTGGCCACAGAACTCGCAGCGGACCTCGACCTGGCCGGTTGGCTCGGCGGCGGCCCTGGCCTCATCCTCGCCCAGCGACTGCAGCATGCTGGCAACCCGCTCGCGCGAGCATGAGCAGCCGAAGCGCAGGGCCTTGTCGCCCAGCAGCTGCGGCTGCTCTTCGTGGAACAGGCGGTGCAGTAGTTCCGTGCCCGGCAGGGCCAACAGCTCGTCGCGCTCGAGGGTGTCGAACAAGGCCCCGGCGCGGACCCAGCCGTCTTCATCACCGGCGTCGCCGGGCAACTTCTGCAGCAGCAGGCCGGCCGCGTGCTCGCCATCGCTGCCGAGCAGCAGGCGGGTCGGCAGCTGTTCGGAATGGCGGAAATAGTCCTCGAAGGCCTGGTCCAGTGCGTCGCCGCTGAGGCTCACCAGACTCTGGTAGCGCTGCGGTTCGCGCGGGTCCAGGCCCGGGTTTTCGATGGTGATGGCCAGCAGGGTGTCGTCACCGAGGCCACCCAGGGTGGTGGGGGCGTCTTCGCCCTCGGTAAGCTGGGCGATGCCGCGCAGGGTGCCGGCGGAGGTGCATTCGGCAAACAGGGTGCGCAGCGCCGAGCCGCTGCGCAGCTGGATCGACAGGCGTCCGTCGACCTTGGTGTGGCCGGTGAACAGTGCCGAGGCAACACTGGCCTCCCCCAGCAGGCGCGCGGCCGCAGGCGGGTAGTGGCCATGCGACAGGATTTCCTTCCAGCTGTCGCCCAGGCGGACGTGGACGCCGCGGACGCCGGCATCGGGCAACAGGAAGCGGACAAGGAGGTCGGAAGAGTTGGTCATGGGTTGCATCTACGCGGTTGGGGGCCGGTGCCCGATAATGCGGCGGACAGAATATCGGCAAGGTGATGGGTATGGGGGCGGAACAGGCCGAGGGCAAGGCGGGGGCGGTAGGTGAGGTCAAGCGGGGCCGACGTTGGTTAAGGCGGCTGTTGTGGCTGCCGGTGTTGTTCGTCGGCTTCAGTGTGCTGCAGGTGGCGTGGCTGCGCTTCTTCGACCCACCGTTTTCCACGGTGATGGTGTTCCGGCAGCTGGAAGCGTGGGGGCAGGGCGACTGGAAGTTCAGGGTTCACCACAGCTGGCGCGACCTGGACCAGATGGCGCGCAGCGTGCCCATTTCGCTGGTGGCGGCGGAGGACCAGCGCTTCCCTGAACACAATGGATTCGACCTGAAGGCGATCGAGAAGGCGCGCAAGCACAACGAGCGCGGCGGACGTCTGCGCGGTGCCAGCACCATCAGCCAGCAGACCGCCAAGAATGTCTTTCTTTGGCAGGGCCGGAGCTGGCTGCGCAAGGGGCTGGAGGTCTGGTACACCGTGCTGATAGAAGCCCTGTGGCCGAAGCAGCGGATCATCGAGATGTATGCGAACGTCGCTGAGTTCGGTGATGGCATCTATGGCGTGCAGGCGGCTGCACAACGCTACTGGGGCAAGGACGCGGCGCGCCTCACGCCCGCGGAAAGCGCGCGTTTGGCCGCGGTGCTGCCAGCACCCCGTCGCTACAATGCCGCCAATCCGGGTCCCTACGTACAGCGCCGTGCGGCATGGATACAGCGGCAGGCGCGACAGCTCGGTGGCTCTGGTTATGTCGAGCAGGCCGACTGAAATGACCACTCTGCGTAGAATCGCCGCATGACAACGCAAGATCGCCTGACCCTGGTCATCACCGCCCACAACGAGCAGGATGCACTGCCGTTGCTGCATCCGCGCCTGTGCGCGCAGTTGCAGGCATTGACCGACATCGATGGCTACATCCTGTATGTCGACGATGGCAGCAGCGATGCCACCTGGCAGGTCATGCAGGCCTTGGCGGCGGAGCAGCCGAGGGTCTCGGTACTGCGCCTGTCGCGCAATTTCGGCAAGGAAATCGCGCTGACCGCGGGGCTGGATTTCGTCGAGGAGGGTGCTGTGATCCTGCTTGATGCCGATGGCCAGGATCCGCCCGAGCTGGTGCCCGAATTTGTCGCCTTGTGGCGGCAGGGCCATGACGATGTTTACGGGACACGTCTGGAGCGTGGTGGTGATGGTTGGTTCAAGCGGGCCACGGCGGCGCTGTTCTACCGGCTGATGGGCCGTCTGTCGAAAACCCCGATCCCCGCCGATACCGGCGATTTCCGCCTGCTGTCACCGCGCGCGCTGGCTGCGCTGCGGCAGTTGCGCGAGCGCCACCGTTTCATGAAAGGCTTGTTCGGCTGGGTTGGCTACAACCGCGTGGCACTGCCTTACAGGCGCGAAGCGCGTTTGGCCGGTCGCAGCAAGTTCGGCGTCTGGAAGCTGTGGAACTTCGCGCTGGAAGGCATCACCAGTTTTTCCACCGCACCATTGCGGGTGGCGACGTACCTGGGGCTGTTCACTGCTGCCGGTGCGTTTGGTTTCGCCGCCTGGGTCATCGGCAAGGCGGCCCTGTACGGCGACCGGGTCGCGGGCTGGCCGACGATGATGGCGGTGATCCTTTTCCTCGGCGGCGTGCAGTTGATCGCATTGGGCCTGATCGGGGAGTACCTGGGGCGCCTGTACATGGAGGCCAAGCAACGGCCGTTGTACCTGGTCGACACATGGCAGCCGGCGAACGTGGCAGTATCTGCCCCATCCGCCAGCGCAGGAGAACGCCATGCAGACCGTTCGACAGTTGCTTGGGGCCAAGTCCCCTGAGATCCACGCGGTGCCGCCGGATGTAGCGGTGGTGCAGGCGATCCGGCTGATGGCCGAGAAGGGCATCGGCGCGGTGCTGGTGATGGAAGGGAGGCGGCTGGTCGGCATCCTTTCCGAGCGCGATTACGCGCGCAAGATCGTATTGATGGACCGCTCATCGGCAACTACGCCGGTGCGCGAGATCATGACCGCCGAGCTGGTGACCGTCGCGCCGACGGTTACCGTGGAGCAATGCCTGGAATTGGTCACCGACCGTCGTATCCGCCACTTGCCCGTGCTTGATGGAGATGAAGTGGTAGGCGTCATTTCGATCGGTGACCTGGTCAAGTCGGTGATCGAGCAGCAGCGGCAGGAGCTGGGCCAGTTGCAGCAATACATCACTGGTACCTGAAACCTGCGGCGTTACCTGGCGTAGCGTCCGCCGCAGTCGGCATCCTTGCCAGGCCCGGTTTCGATGGTCGCCAGCAGTGCTGCGGGTGGGGTGATGGTGGCCAGCGTCAGTGCGATTGCGCCGCGTATGCCCAAGGCCTTGAAGTCGGGCCGGAACGAAGGGTCCTTGAACGTGCCGCCGATACGCAGTGGTGAGCGCAGCGCGAGGATGCTGACGTCCTTGGGGCGCGGGCGCAGCAGCAGGTCGAGCTGCTCCTGCTTGAGGTTGATGCTGCCTTCGCCGATGACCAGGGTATCGGTGGTGTCGAAGGCCAGCGCGCGCGATTGCATCAGCCCATCGCGCACCGCGAAATCACCGAAGGCGCAGCGCAAGGGGATCTGTTTGTCACCGGTAAACAGGAACTTCAACGATTCGGCCACGTCCAGGCCGGCCAGCTCCATCAACAGGTTGCCGATGTGCCCGCGGCCCATGCCCAGCGCGACATCGCCATCGCTGCTGCCGAGCATGGCGGCGATCGAGTTGCCGTTTCCGCGCAGGCGGATGTCACCGGTGATGCCGCCAGAGGCCTGTTCGGCCAGCTTCGCATCCGGGAACAGCTGGCCCAGCTGTACCTTGCGCAAGCTGGCGGTCAGCGAGGTGGCTATCTGCTCGCGACGTGCATCCATCCGGATGGTGCTGCGGATATCGCCTCCGGCCACACCGAAATTGAGTGGCTCCAGCCGCAGCAAGCCATCGTCCAGCAGCAGGTGTGCATCCATGTCGTCCAATGGCAGGGTAGGCGAGCTGATGTGCTGTGCCTTCCAACGCACGTCTGCATCCATTGCGCGCAGTTTGCTCAAGTCATAGGGTTTGTCGGGCAGCAGCGTCGATCTGGCGGCCAGTCGTGCGGCTTCGGCTTTCTGTTCGGCGTTCGCGGATTCATCGCCGCCGGTTTTCGGCGGGGCGCCGATGAAGCCGGCCAGGTCGTCGAAGTCCAATCGTTTGGACAGCAGGTTCGCTGTGAGGCGGGGGCGCTCGCCGGCAACGTCTATCTCGACATCGCCGGCCAGATCACTGTCGCCGACACGGCCGCTGAATTTCTCATAGCGCCAGCGTTGGTGTTCGCGCTTGAGGCGGCCATCCAGGCGATACGGCGGCGACGACGGGATGGCGATGCCGATCAGCGGGTAGAGGTCTTCCAGGTCCTGGCCGCTGAGTTGGAACTGCAGATCGAACACCTGGAACTGGAAGGGGTTGGTCAGCGTGCCGCTGGCGATGGCGTGGGTGGCGCCGGCGCGGGCATCCAGGTGGATGCGGAAGGGATGGTCGCTGTCGCTCAGTTCCAGCGGCGATTCGGTGCCGCCCTTCAGGGTGAAGGCCGCGCCCTGCCAGCGGCCCTTGCCTTCGATCAGCACGGGAGGTGCGGCATCGGCTTGCTTGGGTGCACCACTGCGGACGGCCAGGTCTACGCGGGTGCGGCCGGGCTCATCGAGGAACTGCAGCTTGCCATCGCTTATATGCAGGCGTTTGAGTTGCGGAGGATCACCGCCGCCACCGCCAAGGAAATCCCAGTTGCCAGGTTCGCCCTTGCGTGGCGCGGTCTGCAGCAGCACCTCGGGGCGTTGCAGGCGGATTTCAGGCAGTTGCACGCTGCCGCGCAGCAATGGCCAGACCCGGATGTCGATCTCCACACGGTCCGCAGCGGCCATCTGTGGCTGCTCTGCCCACTTGGCGTTGGCGAACGTGATCTGGTCTGCACGGATGGTGGTGGTACGGCCGAGGTCGACGTCGAGGTTGCCGATGTGCAGGGCCCTGCCGGTACGGGCCTGCACGGCGCGCTCCACCGGGCCTTTGAACCAGTTCCAGTCCCACAGCAGGATCAGGATGATGATGGCGGCCAGCAGTGCACCGGCGGCAATCAGCCAGCGTTGGCCTCGCTTGCCGGGGCGCTGCAGTCGCCAGCGCGACGCAGCAGGCGTGGCAGGGGGCGGGGAAGTATTCACACGCCCATCGTGGCGCCTTGGTCGTGCACATCCTGCGAAGCGCGCATTCGCAGGATGTGTAGGTAACGTTGCCAGCGCGTTGACGTGGCAGCGATTGCGCGCCCTGCTACAGGATCTGTGCGGTGACTGAAACGAAGTGGCAGACGCTGCCAGCGATCACGAACAGGTGCCAGATCGCGTGCGAATACGGCAACTGTTCGCGGTGGTAGAACACCGTGCCCAAGGTGTAGAACACGCCGCCGCCGAACAGCCAACTCAAGGTCCAACCATCGATCGAGGCCCACATCGGCTTGATCGCGACAATGACCAGCCAGCCCATGGCGATATAGATCGCGGTGGAGAGCTTCTTGAAGCGACCGGTGTAGAACAGTTTGAAGACGACGCCGAAGAGGGCCAGTGCCCATATCGCGGAGAACAGCCCCCAGCCCCACGGGCCGCGCAGGCCGATCAGGGTGAACGGGGTGTAGGTGCCGGCAATCAGGATGTAGATCGCGCAGTGGTCGAAGACTTTAAGCCGGCCCTTGGCCACCGGATGCTGGATGGCGTGGTACAGGGTGGAAGCGGTGTACAGCAGCAGCAGGGCGACGCCAAAGACAATCGCGCTGGCCAGTTGCCAGCCATCGCCATAGATGGCGGCCAAGGTGATGAGTACCGCGCCCCCGGCCAAAGCGCTGACAGCGCCCAGGCCGTGGGTGAGGGCGCTTGCGACTTCTTCGCGGATCGATGCAGCGGATGCGGTCATGGGGTATGGATGCGCGGGCTGGGGGAAGGCCCGGTGCCCGCTATCATCACCCCGAACGGCGGCGCGTGCACGCCGCCGTCAGGTTCAGGCAACCGAAACCGTGTGCGCGGCTTCACGCGTGGCGGAGAAACGTACGTCAGGCGCGCGTTCCTGGGCCAGCTGCAGGTTGACCCGCGTCGGTGCCAGGTAGACCAGGTGGCCGGCGGCATCGATGCTGAGGTTGCCGGCGTTCTTCTCGCGGAACTCTTCCAGCTTCTTGGCATTGCTGCAGGTCACCCAGCGTGCGGTGATCACCGAGACCGGCTCGAACACCGCTTCCACGCCGTACTCGTCCTTCAGCCGGTAAGCAGCCACGTCGAACTGCAGTACACCGACCGCGCCGAGGATGAGGTCGTTGCTCATCAGTGGGCGGAAGAACTGGGTGGCACCTTCCTCGGACAGCTGGGCAAGGCCCTTCTGCAGCTGCTTGAGCTTGAGCGGATCCTTCAAGCGTGCGCGGCGGAACAGCTCCGGGGCAAAGTTGGGGATGCCGGTGAAGGTCACCGCTTCGCCTTCGGTGAAGGTGTCACCGATGGAGATGGTGCCGTGGTTGTGGATGCCGATCACATCGCCCGGCCACGCCTCGGCGGCGATCTCGCGGTCGCTGGCCATGAAGGTCAGCGCGTTGGCCAACTTCATTTCCTTGCCGGTACGCACGTGGAAGGTCTTCATGCCTGCGGTGAACTTGCCCGAGCACACGCGCATGAAGGCGACGCGGTCACGGTGCTGCGGGTCCATGTTGGCCTGGATCTTGAACACGAAGCCGGTCAGCTTGTCTTCCTGCGGGGCGACGTCGCGGCCGGTGGTGGCGCGGGTCTGCGGTGCCGGCGCGTGCAGGGCGAAGAAGTCCAGCAGCGGCTGCACGCCGAAGTTGTTGACGCCGGAGCCGAAGAACACCGGGGTCTGCTTGCCGGCCAGGTAGGCCTCGACATCGAACGGATGGCTGGCGCCCTGCACCAGTTCCAGTTCGTCGCGCAGGTCGGCAAGCATCTTCTCGCCGATCTTCTCGGCCAGGCCGGGGGAGTCCAGCGACGGGAAGATGGTCGAGTCCTGGCGGGTGAAGTTGCGGCCCTGTTCGTACAGGTGCACTTCGCCGGTCAGCAGGTGCACCACGCCCTTCAGGCGCTGGCCCATGCCGATCGGCCAGGTGACCGGTGCGCACTGGATGCCGAGCACGGTTTCCACTTCATCCAGCAGCTCGATCGGGTCCTTGCCCTCGCGGTCGAGCTTGTTGATGAAGGTCATGATCGGGGTGTCGCGCAGGCGGCAGACTTCCATCAGCTTGATGGTGCGCTCTTCCACGCCCTTGGCCACGTCGATCACCATCAGCGCCGAGTCCACCGCGGTGAGCACGCGGTAGGTGTCCTCGCCGAAGTCGGCGTGGCCG
>Ga0256896_1000526_pt1 | contig 11469 bp, 5 predicted proteins | sample MC6MC0669MT_FD_190205 | JGI IMG/M metagenome (GOLD analysis project Ga0256896, IMG submission 190205) | Metatranscriptome of enriched soil aggregate microbial communities from Iowa State University, Ames, United States - MC6-MC0669-MT... | ecosystem: Environmental > Terrestrial > Soil >... | reverse complement strand
TTTCGGTAAATGCCATATTTGATCGGATAAGAGCGAAATCCGTGATCGGTTAAAAACGAAAATCATGATCGGTTAAAACCGTAATCAGCGATCGGAATGGAGCGAAACGCGCAAAGGCAGATGGCGAACCGCACTTGTGTGTGGTGCAGGACGCCCAGCACTACAATGCCATATTCCGTCACGCGGTAACGAATGAGGTGGCTTTCACAGGGAAAGCTTAGGATGCCTTCGCCAAGGTCAGCGCTACGGTTAAGTCCAGACGACGGCTGCGGTCGTGGATTTCCATTATGGCCACGCGCAGCGACTGCGCATAGAGATCGACGCCTTCCTTACCCAAGCGGCGCTGCGAGCAGGCGCGTACAGAGCGGATCTGGTTTCCCACATTCTTTGGATAACGAACCGTCATCCCTGCGCCTGATCCCCTGCTTTCATCAGCTTGTCCGCCGTCAGCGGGCTGAAAGCGGCCGCCGAATCCTACAGCTAACCGCGGTCTGCCTGCTCAGTCGGGTGTGCAAGTGTGGCGCGCAGGTACTCCAGCTTGGGTTTTTCAATCTGGTTGTAGTCTTCCCATTACATTATCACTGCCTTTGTGAAGTGAACCCCATTTATAAGGATGCTGACGGGTTCGCGTATCGCCTGGCCGAGCAGCTCGCCACACTGCAACTTTGCTTCGCTGACTGTGAAACTGTTATGGTCGCTTCTGATTAATCAGATTGTTTTATACTCTTTATGGCTCTCCAGCCCCCCATACCTGTTGGGGGCCGCCTGGAATCAGAGAACGGTAACAGCATCACTAATGATGGACAAGCTGGCCGATCACACGAAACAGAATGGTCTGTCAAAGTGATTGAGAGAGATTGGCCGCATTAAAAGGCATTGTTTATAGTCTATTGGTTCCGGAACCCTTCACTGCCTGGACGCGTACAGGCAGGGTTGAATAAAAGTGAGGCCCGCGATGCCCTTGCGCGAGCAGTCTTAAGCACCGACCAGGGGAAATCAGAGAGAAGGTACTGGTAAACCAGAGCTACCGTGCCAGCGGGCCGACATTGCTAACTGCGGCGATCTCACGAATATATAGAAAGAGCCATAGATTCTCTGAATTGAAGAGCCCCCGCTGAATGAACAGCTGATTTCTCATCTGTCTCCGCTGGGATGGGGACACATCAACCTGGGTGGGAATTACGTCTGGCGAACAAACCTCAAGCTGCGACTGGGGAAATACCGTTCGTTACGATCAGTACATAGCAGTCTGTACAAAATGCAGGCTTAACGCAGAATATATTCCATTTCCAGGCAGACCCTTAATAAGAAGGGACAGCTGATTACGTCTGTCCCGTACGGCTACGCCTCTATGGCGGGTCGAACGGGGGAGCCGAAAGGCTCGCCCGTTGACCTTATCTAAAGTGCAACCCCTGTCTAATTCCCCACCCGGAAATGTTTACTCAAACTTCATATTCCCAGGGACTGACACCATTTTCAGTTTTCTTATTTTTAAATGGAATGGAATACACATGATCGCTTTCGCTCTGTTTTATGATTTTCGCTCTGGGAATATGGGGATCATAATTTAAAATTTCATACTTAACATATGAAGGCGATTTAGTTTCTTCTATATGTTTCAACAAAGTCTCATACTTGTGTTTTTTATTTTTCATAAAGACTTCTTTACTAAAAGAAGTGGGCATATTCCTGAGATCACAGCCCACTTTCGTGTTTTTAACTGAAATGAGTTTTTCTGCAAATGCAAGATAATTATTATTTTTCATTGCCAGACTAAATGCAGCATCACTGCTGTTTAAAACTCTTGCACAAAAGTAGTTAACTATCTGCATCGCTTAATCCTTGAGCATTAAAAGTGATTAATTAATTTACGACTTTAGTTCCGCTCCCGGATTTATCTTCCCGCATGGAAATAGATCGGGGTCGTGGAATACCAGTCTGTTGACTTAATGACTGTTTCAGAGAGGAAATTCACCGAATCCTTCCGCTGATGCCCCCGGCTGAAGTCGTATGTTGACAGCTGAACTTTGTGAATGCTGTGTGCAAACTCCGATGACGATCCGGTTTGATTGCAGGCGCACTGACGATGCGGTAATTTTTCGAGTTACCAGCAATTCGAATCACCTGCATATCATTTCCCCTTAAAAACATATTCCATGTTAACTGAGAAGCAGAAGAGATTTCTATAAAAAAACGGTCACGTATCCGCCTCTCGCCGCAACCGAACGACGAGTGACACGGGTTAATGAGTATGGACGTGAATGTCAGCCACTGCTGAAATTTTAGCTTATTGAGATCGCTAACCCTATACAAGCTCAAGTCTGATAAAGAATTCGCAGAAGGGAATTTTGATGACCGAACATCTTAAATGCATTCAGGATATAGCTCAACGCTTTAAAAATCAGAGGTGGCAGAGGACGAGAAACAGTTGCAGTCTCTGTCTCGCGAATTCGCAAAAAGCCAGATGATCTTTACCTGCCTGACCTTATGCTCATAAAAGTCAGCGAGCAGTCTGATCTGATTGCTGCTACGTCTTACCCTCTTATGCATAAAAAACCATCCCAACCGGATGCCAACTCACGCAACGACTACTCTTCAAAAACCCGTTACCGTCATCAAAGAACCGCTCGAACTTCACGCAATAGTAATGGCACTTTCTAACAGCAGCCAATGAATAAATCAGCCCAGTAGGGCCGACAGGTATAATCAAAATCCGGACGCTGTATGCCAGAGAAATGACAACCCGTAGGATAGTGGCTACGTTAAAAGGATTGTAAAACGCTGATGTCTTTTCGTCGCGGGTATCTAAAGCTACCAAAGCCATTTTCGAGAGGGTGACAGAATGGCAAAACTGGCCCAGGGATGTAGCACATTACATTGTAAAACCTGACTGCATATAATGAAAATTATCTCTATTCGCTCTGTTGAACAGAGCGAAGCTGTCTTTAATCCCGTGTCGGTCAGCCAGAAATGAATTCCCCCGCATTTGTTGTGATTGCTTTGCTCCTGAACGCAACGCTGGCTCACAAGCTTCACTGTAGTCAGCAGAAAACGTAGCCTGACTGGCCCTTATATCTTTCTAAGCCTGACGGGTAGGCCAGTGACCCTGCTTTGCTTAGCACAGCGCTAAAAATTGACGAAAGCGTCACCAGCTGACTCAATATTGTGGACCCGCGCAATCCGTATTTTTTTACAGGATGCGAGAACGGTGATTTGCTAGTAATCCCGCTGCTCTCTGTGAACGTTTCCATTTCGGGTATTATACCCACAGAAGCCCACGCGTCCGCCTCTGAACTTTTTACGCATTGACCAGCAAGTGCATGCCAGATCCCAAACAAAAATCCTTACGGATGCGTGCCCCTGACGGCCTGATTGACTTTTAATGCATCGTCCGTCAATGATCTTTCTGTGCTTAATAGCTGTCCCACCTTAAGCAGGTGCTGTTCAGCTTACCTCGTTAACGGGGATACGGCTATTACGCCGGCCATTATTTTCTTTGTTGGCATGAATATCAAAGTCAGATGGATTTGATAGTACGCAATGAAAGCGTGAGTCTCCGGTTCGGATACGATGTGATAACACATCACGTCCGCCCGCCTGTTGCTGTTATAGTCACATTCACTCTTGCAATAATAACCCTCGCAGTTGTTCTCCTTAATGAGTGTTTTAAATTTTCACACAAAGTGACGCAAATTCTGTAAAGATGTTCATTGTTTGACTTGTTGCATCGCCTCTGCCCAGATGGATGATGGTCGCCAGTCAGAAAATCTGTGAGAATAACGGATAAAGGCTTTCCAGACGCTTCACTCATACCGTCACCACATTGTAGTGTGATGATGAACAGATAATGATCCTGGGCAGACTGTTAATATTAAATTTAGTTTGCGAAGCTCAGTGCAGGTAACAATTACCCAGTAGCAAGGATATTTTATTGCTGGCTTCGTCGCTCGCAAAACAACCATTATTGTGAGTTATCTATTGAACAGCCCCGAGCTGTATACAAAGAAATACTGTTCACAGTATAGTTTTAAAATGAACAACTTAAACTTGAGAAACGCGTTTACCTCAGCGAACATAGCTCCAGACGCTGGCTGGCACTTTATCGTAGAGTTTGCCGGTTATGATTTCCGCAAGCCGGTGATCGGCTGCAATCATAAACATATTCAGGTCAAAACCGTTCAATTTGTAACTGTTGTGTTCAATAACCTTTTCAAGGGTGTCCCTGCTTCGGCAGCGGCGCAAATGTAAAAGCCATTCCTGCTTAGTGGTGTGCAAATCAGAATCCTCAGTTGATTAATGTTGGTGAGCCCCTCGCTTACCAGAGCTTATTATATATTGTAGAACGTAATTAATAAAATGCATGACCCGCTTAGCAGATAATTTTGGGGCGTTTTATTAGCTGCCTGGGCCGCCAAATTTGGCCTTAAAAAATTCCCTGTTCATTTTGCTTAAAATTATTACCCTTTTCCGGCCCGCATACATAATGTTCAATCTCATTTTTCCTTCTTGCAAGCCTCAGCGACAACCTTAAACGGGCCCTTGTTAATCTGAAATTCTTCCTTTATCTTAAGACCCCACTGCGGCCCTGCATGATTATGCACTTCCCTGCTCACTGATGACAGCGGGTTCATTCTCTGGTCGTATATTCTTCTCACCTGAATGTTGTTTATCCAGAGCGATGAGGGCTAGCTGCCCAGCGTTCTCATTTGTCTGCAGAATGAATGGAAAAACCTCTTCCGGCTTGTCTGGTCCATTACGGTTAATTTTTGCGATATTGTTGTCATTGATGACCTGGCCAGCACCGGTTATGCGGCCAATATTAAGCGCTAAACCGCCCCCTCGATCCTGACGATCATCCCACCGTCTGGAGACTGATTCACAAGCTGCAATCCTTGAGAAAGGCCTTTGATAAGCGTTTTTCCCCGTTTCGATTCTACCGAATCCCCGCAAAACTCGCATCACTGCTACCCATGACCCGATATCACCGGGCAAAAGACGCCGTTACGCTCATCTGGAATTTTCATCAGAATAAACGCACCTTAACGGTTGACAATACTGTCCCACAACATGAACGCAAGGTCCGGTTCGGAGTGCCATCTGACGCCCGATATTACCATGCCGTGTGATTGGCTTTCATCCATCCGGCATTTCTTATCAACGCCCGGCCTCCAGCAACATTGGCGGGGGAGCTCTTGAGAAATTGTCTCTGTTCTGTCCGGCCAAGCTTCACCCGCCATGCGCTATTTATGGACGGTATAATCCCTGCTTTTTGCTGAGTTCAGTCAACCGGCTCTGTTAGTTTGAACCTGCACATTCACCTCAACGTGACAACGTCACGTTATTACTTTCTTCAGTTCGGAGGGACTAATAGCATAGGACGCGTCACTCCCGGCTCGCCCTTAACTGGCGCTGATAACCAAATGCGGGCCTTATATCTGAATATTAACCCTGACGTTTGGCATACTGCGGCAAATGATAGTCAGGCTCAATCCTTAGTGGACCAGATTGATTTTATAGTCGTTATTTAATGCAAAAGCCCCAATGCGCTGAGGAATCCCCAGTAATGGGCCGGTAAAATAAGACAGGCATAGAGATACGTGATCTACTGATTGTTCCATCAATTCAATAAGATCACCTCTATGCCTGCTCGCTAGGTATGCCAGAAGTTTTTCCGGGGCACTTTAGCCCCGTTTCATCAGTACCGTCAGAATACCCTGCTTGATGCTACCACGGCCCCTACGCGTGGGGCGTCACTCACCCTTAGCAGTATCGGACGATATTTGCCGGGTTCTGCACAGGTAAAGAATAAGATAAAAGGGTCGATCGCCTCTCAGGCAACTCGCAACTTCACAATGATATCCCACTGATATTCCGCAAGATTACGTCACCATTATCTGGACAACTCTTGCCGCAGAAAAGCTACGGGAGCGTCACAGGATTACGATTTCCGTTGAGACGTTGCGATGGTGGATGACTACTGACGGACTCTGGCTCACGCAATCACGACCTCGCTTAGAACGAATATTTTATGCCGATCATCGCCGTCGTCGCGCTGTAGCCCTTATCGCCCAGCTGCTGCCCTAGATTAACCCAGGCCTGCGTGGACAACGCCAGCTGCGCCTCCACGCCCACTTTCAGCTCGCCCACGTTCTTCGTACCCGCCTGCGTCACCGCCACCCCATTAAGCCTGCTGCCAAATGCCTTCGTGTTTTGCAGCCAGTTTGCCTCCACGAACGGCTCAAACGTCCGGCCTTTCACTACATCCCCCGCGCTGCGGCCTCTCATATATGCCCGCACCCCCAGTCGCGTCTGTACGTTGCCGTCACCTTCGCCCGACACCCTCGTGCCGTTGGCCTCAAGGTGGTCGTCCGCCTTCACGCCCATCCAGATAGCCTGCGCCTGAGGCGTTATGAAGTACCCCAAAGGATTATCCGCCGCGCTCGACTGCCCCAGCGCAAAGGTGTAACCGCTTTCCAGTGACGCTATCTCACCCGAAGACTGATAGCGTTCCTGAGACAGGCCGTCGCCCTCCACGTGGTTGTTAAACCAGTTATACTGAGCCCAGGCGTCGACGTAGACCCCGGTCTTCGTGACATCATTCTGAACCCAGGTCGCGTACACGCCTACGCTGTAGCCGTCGATTTTGCCCCTGGCCTTATTGCCGCTCAGGGAAGACTCTGTGCTGCTGCTGGCATTGGCATACCCGCCGGACACCCCCAGGTGCCAGCGGTCCAGACCGTTGCGGGTCCACTGGGCCAGGTCGCCCCCTAACTGTGCCACGTAGCTATTTCCCTGAGTTTTAAGCTGGCCAGATGCGTCTCGGGAGCCAGTATGTTTACCGGTTTGCCGCAGCCACAGGCTGGTCACGGCGTCCTGTCCCAGACTGTTAACGTAGTGGGTCTCTCCCAGTCGGTCATGGAGCGAAGAGGTAAACAGGGTATTGGCCGCGGCGAGATTGGCGGCGTAGGCATTGCCCTCGGGGCGAAGCACATTTTTATGCGGCGTAGGATTGGGACCCGGGCCCGGATTCGCCGACACGTCACTGATCAGGTAGAAGTTCTGACTGCTGGCACCCTTGCCCCGCACCAGTGTGTAATCATAGGCACCGGCGGCAATGCGGCCGTCCTGGGTAAACTCCCCGGCGGATTTGCCACTAACCTGGATAAGCTCGATGCCGTTGAGGGTCTGTGCGCCGGTACCGCCCGCGTTTTTGACGACGACCTTAGTGGTCCCGGCAGTATTGCCTTTAACCACCAGTTTATCGGTAACAGAATTATCTGCACCCAGCGCGGTGTTAAAAATCAGATTGCCGTTGTTACCGGTATAATCTCCGCCCACCGTCAGAATGTGTCCTGACGTGTTGGCCTTGTGACGCAGGTCAATGGTGCCGCTGTTAACGATAGTACCGATCACGTCAGAATTGCCGGTCAGAGAAACCCCTCCATTTCGCAGGGTGTTAAGGGACGACAGGTGGGTAAACGTGCCTGTCCAGCTGCCAGCATCGCCAAGCGTCAGGCGGGTATTGCCGCCGTTATTTACCACATTTCCGGTTATAGCGGAGTCCGTGACGACGACCTGAGTGCTGCTGCCGGCGTCGGTCTGCAGGCTGACGCCTGTCCCGGAAACCACCTGCGTTGCAGGCCCCGTCAGAATGATATCAGCCCGCGAATCACGCTGAACCCACAGGGCGGCCCCCGTATGACCGGTCAGGGTAGAATTCGCCAGTGTGAAGGTCGTCAGCCCGGCATTGGCATTCCGTGTCGGCGGCGCCAATATGGCCCAGCTGGAAAATACGGCACCGTAACCCGCCGCCTCAATGCTCGAATGATTGATAACGGCATTCCCATTACCGCCGTTGTGCGCTACCCCTACAAACCCGGCGTTGCCTTGCCCATTACCCGCGTCCACGATAACCCTGGAGTTGTTAACCTGCAGCGACGGATTTCCCTCGGCTGCTCGCCCTGAGGTTGCCAACCCAAAGCCGGTAATACCCTGCACCATTAGATTTGGCATTGTGCTGGCTTGATTTTTGATGTGTATCGAACTGCCATTGAACGTCGTCTGGCTGGCACCTGTTGTTATCGCGCCACCTTCCCAGGCAGTTAACTGAATATTATTGGCCAAAACGGAACTTTGACCCAGCGCTTGCATACCAATACGTTCACTGGAAACAGAGGTACCATTAAGCGTGATGCTTGCAGAGCCAAGCAGATCCAGCGCATCACTGGTTCCTTCGCCCACAAGCGATGTCCGGGCCGTGCTGGTTGTCCGCGAATTGCCCGACAACAGCAACGCTTCAGTAATCAGGTTACTTTTCTGCTTATTACTCTCGCGTAGCAGGACATTATCAAGAGTAACAATGCCGTCTCTTGAAAACCGGGCGCCACCCTCAACCACGGACTGATTACCCTCTCCTGTTCCAATATTCGCCTGCGATAAGCTTTCGCCGCTGATATATCCATTCAGGCGTACATTACTGCCCATCGAGAGTGACGCTCCCCTGGCCAGAGTTGAGCCATCAACGGATACCCCCAGCCAGGGGTCCTTGCCCAGGACTGTGCCGTCGGAGATATTCAGATGCGCATCCTTCTCTAAGGTAAGCCAGTCTGCGGAATGGTCAATGCCTGCATTAAGCGTGGTTGGCTGTCCCGGATGCACAATAATCTCCCTCGCAAGAGCGACAGGCATCAGCCCCAATGCACCTAAGAGGACTGAAGCCATCACCGATAGCCGAAACGTCGGTTGTCGAAAGATAAGGTTGTCTGCGCTCTGGAAGATACTGGGAGAAGGAGGGGCTGGGCGCCCCGGATGAGAATATTCGCGGCTTACATTTTGACCAATCATAATAAAAGCACCTAACGGGATGAAAAAAAGGGAAACTCAAATTGTGGATTGTGTTTTTCAGTCACCTACGCATAACCGGGTTTCAGCGTAAAAATTCATCTTTCAAGGAAAATTAATGAACACAAAAAAATTAAACACTATCAACCAACAAATCTGACAAGTACTAAAATAATTCGCAAAAAAAATATTAAATTGGCAACGATTACGAGCGCGGCATTGAATTCACGCGCCTTAGAATAAACCAATCTCAGCCCGGCGAAATGAAACTGCACTTCAGATTAACGAGTTGCGCTTCTCAATTTATTAAACGAGTAATTACACCCCCCGGAAAATCAGTAAAAAACGCCCTTCACTCAAAAGGTGAAATCATATATTTACGCATCCATATCAACTACTTACGATGATACAAAGTCATTAATAATAGCAACGACAGCAATTCCATGAAATTAAAGGACCATTCTTTTAAATTTTTCAGCTATCTCATCACGATATCATCGTTGTTCGGCTTGCAGTCGAAATACGCAGCACAGCTGAATAACATATTTATCCATCTGTAATGAAAACGGCCATTTTAAATTAAAATATAAACTACAGGCCTTAAAGATAGTGGCTAAAGCCACACAGCTCCAATTGGCATTTCCAATCGCCAGGCATACAATTGATCGTTGCTGACGATCAATCTAAAGCACAATTATCGTTAATCAATCTCCCTGCGCGTCATTTTAGTGAACGGCAAAATTCAATTTTATTAAGTCAGATAAATATCTGAAACACGTAATTTAAAGCTCGCCAGCTCATTCATTTTTTAATCTCTGTTTAATATAAAAAGGTAAGTAAATAATTAGCCTGAATATTCACCCTGGTTTAGGTAAGTGCTCCTCCTCTGTGCTAGGACGTTGTCGACTGTCCTTTTCAAACAGAGGGCGTAAGAGCTTGTAGTGGCTGCTACGCCTGTTGATCCTGAATTACGGAAACGTGCCATCATGCATTTAAGGTCGCCATACAACAATCCGCTTCAAAAGGTGGCAGGTAACACAGGAGTTGGGATGTCTGCCCTTCATTAGTGGTGCAGACAGCCGGAGAGGGAATAATTAGCGGACAGAATGATGACCTGAAGGACGCACGCAGGAACAAATTTTCACCCTACTACCGGAAACCGCTGCGCTGTCTTCTGTACACGAGCGGGATGAAAAAGTCGCAGGGAATGAGCTACACATCAGGCTGGTAAAAAGGTGACGCATGACGGCATCGTAGCGAATCATTTCCACAATCGGCGTCGGGCGGAAGCCTATCGACTTCCCTTGTGATAAAACCCGCATCCGGTAACCTGAGAAGCAATTGCTAAGCAGGGTCAAAGTATTGGCCGGCCGCGGCGTTTACATCGTGCCTGAGTCCGTATTTTACCGTGGGCAGAAGGCGGAGAGTCGACTCATCGCTACGGGCGGGCAAAGGCGCCCGGCACCCATGCCAATCCGGCGGGCGATATCATCACTGCACCGAACCGGCTGTGGTCCCGTGCCATTGCGACCGCATCGCTCAGAACAGTGGGCGGGCTGTTTTACCCGTACATGATAAGGGGCGTGTTCAGCCGAAGGGTGATGGGTGCCAGGGCGCATGTGCAGGCGCAGGCGGGAGGAACGTCGGCATCAGCACTGTTGCTATGGTCAGTCCGGAAGGTTAACTGCCGTAATGCGTGTCTGGTGCATCACGCTAATAACGGCGATCCGGTGAAGAGCTTCACGATGCAGGAAAAACCCTGCGCCCGTGCGGTCGTACAGTCGTCCTCCTGTGAATAGTGAGGGATGCTGAAATACTGTCCCCGGTGGCTGCATAATGGCTGCGAAGATGTAGAAAGTGTTCTGTAACGGGGGGAACGGTGTGTGCGGTGGTTTAATACGGGTCACCGTCATAGCGCAGAGGATACATAACGCTGAATGAAAAACACCGCTACCGGGTCAGAGCATTCCCTGCGAAGCGCCAGACGGTTCCTGAAGCGATCAGGCAAAAGCACCCCGTGCGCGGTGCAGATCCCGACGCGAAACGGTGTCGCTGAACCCGGAAAAACGTCGTGTAGCGTAAGAGATACGCCCCCCTGAAAGGGCCAGGTATCCCCGATCCCAATAGTGCTAAACGCGCATGTAGAGCGTGCGATTTCGTCGGAATATGCAATTTCAGCGGGTAGCGGCGCCGACGCGTCAGGCTGCTCTCTGCGTGTGAGCCGGCAATGCGTATTCCCGGGACGCAGCCATTTTTTAGCGGCGATTGTCGTTAAACCCGGCTTCGCAGACGATGGTTGCGCCGCCGGTAAGCAAAGCCGGCCCAGTCAACTTAAGTGGAGCAGACGTGACGTGAGCCTCTGCGCCAGTCACTCTCATGTTTGCAGGAATATGTCTTCTAAACAGACAGGCGTCTGACGTATCGCTATAAGGCGGGTTTACGGAGACGCCGCTGATTAAAAACGGATAAATTTCACAAGAAGCTGTGCGGTAAGCGGTTTGTGCCCGGGCAGATCAACAATAAACTGCACCAGGCCCTCACTGGCCGTTTCAACCGGTATAGCCTGCAGAACCGGAAACAGCCCGTTCGACCCGACCAACATCCCCGCCGCGTCAGTGTGTAATTCCC
>Ga0256896_1000517_pt1 | contig 11563 bp, 11 predicted proteins | sample MC6MC0669MT_FD_190205 | JGI IMG/M metagenome (GOLD analysis project Ga0256896, IMG submission 190205) | Metatranscriptome of enriched soil aggregate microbial communities from Iowa State University, Ames, United States - MC6-MC0669-MT... | ecosystem: Environmental > Terrestrial > Soil >... | reverse complement strand
TGGCGATTCTATTCGGGTTCGGTCACTGGTTTCGTGGTGTCGTCTATGCGCTCGGCATCGAAGTGCTGACCGTCAACACGCAGGCGTCGCCTTGGAATGTATTGTTTCTATCGATCGGTACCTTGGTCTTGCCGGTATTCACGATGGGTGCGGTGATGATCGTGCACGACAAGATGATGGCGAAGGCAACCGACGATGCGAATCGCGATTTTTTGACCGGCGCCTGGTCACGTCGCGCGTTCTTCGAGTTTGCCGAGCGTGAACTGGTACGCGTGCAACGCAACGGACGTGCGCTGTCGCTGCTGATTTTCGACGTTGATTACTTCAAACGGATCAACGACACGCACGGCCATTCGATGGGTGATCGCGTGCTGTTGAATATCGTGCAGCGTGTGGAACAGGAAATCCGCAGCATGGATTACATCGCGCGGCTGGGTGGCGAGGAATTCGCCGTGCTGCTGCCTGAAGTCGACGGGCCGTCGGCGTTGATCGTCGCCGAACGCCTGCGCGTGGTGCTGGAAGCGCACGGCAACGAGGAAACAACCGTCACGCAAACCATCGTGCCTTACACGGTCAGCATCGGCGTGGCGACGCGCGCATTCGATGAATCGATTGCCGAACTGATCCATCGCACCGACATTGCACTGTATGAAGCTAAGTCTGCCGGGCGCAACCGCGTGATTGCCGCCAGCATGTGACGTCATTGCGGTCTGCGCCGCAACGACAACAAGAAGAATTAACGCAGGCTGGCTGCAGCCTTCGCGAGTTCGGTGATGCGCGCCCAGTCGCCCGCAGCCATCGCATCTTTCGGCGTCAGCCAGGAGCCGCCGACACATGCGACGTTTTTACACGCCAAAAACTGCGGTGCCGTTTCCTGCGAAATACCGCCGGTCGGGCAGAACATCATGTCGCCCAACGGACCGGCAATCGCATTCAACATGCCGACGCCGCCGGCCGGTACTGCCGGAAACAATTTCACCTGCCGATAGCCGACTTCGCGCGCCGACATCACTTCGGACGGCGTCATTACGCCAGGCAGCAATGGCAGGCCGCTGGAGCGCGAGCCTTCGATCAATTCCGTCGTCAATCCCGGCGACACGCCAAAGATCGCACCGGCATCGCGTGCGGCAGCGAAGTCTTCGCGTCGCGTCAACGTGCCGACGCCGAGGATCGCGTCCGGCACCTGTTCGGCAATCGCACGGATCGCGGCAAGGCCGTGCTCGGTGCGCAACGTGACTTCGAGCACGCGTATCCCGCCGGCGACCAAAGCGCGCGCCATCGGTACGGCATGATTGATATCGTCCACCGCAATCACCGGAATCACCGGCGACGCACGCATTATTTCGAGCAGATTCATGGGTGCAGTCATCTGAGTACGCCTATATCGATTGTTGAACGTTGGTGTCTTCGTCGCTGAACGGTTCTGCGTCTTCCTTCGGCAGATTGATCTCGGCCGAGGTCGGTTCGATCAGATACGGCAACTGGAATGTGGCCGCGCCTTCTTCCGCAATGCTGACCGACGAACGGAACATCGCAAACAATTCGCGTCCCATGCCGATCATGTTCGACGACAAGTCCGCATTGGCGAGTGGACGACGCTCCCATTCTTCCGCATCGACCAATGCCTGCAACGTACCCGCATCGGCGTCGAGGCGAATCAGATCGCCGTTACGCACGCGGCCCAGCGGACCGCCGGCCAATACTTCCGGCGACACGTGAATCGCGGCCGGCACCTTGCCCGATGCGCCCGACATGCGACCGTCGGTCACCAGCGCTACATGGAACCCCGCATCCTGCAAACTGCCGAGCGCCGGCGTCAGCGCATGCAGTTCCGGCATGCCGTTGGCTTTCGGCCCCTGGAAACGCACCACCGCGACGAAATCCTGATTCAGCTTGCCGTCCTGATACGCGTGCATGAATTCTTCCTGCGACTTGAACACGATCGCCGGCGCTTCCACCACATGATGCTGCGGCTTGACCGCAGAGACCTTGATCACCGCGCGACCCAGATTACCGGTCAGCAGACGCAAGCCGCCGTCCGGTGCAAACGGACGATCCGCCGGACGCAAGACGTTTTCGTCGGCGCTGGTATCCGGCGCGTCCTGCCATACGAGCTGTTCGCCATCGAGGAACGGTTCGGTGCAATGTGCGCGCAAGCCCTGACCGAGCACGGTGGTCACATCGTCGTGCAGCAGACCGGCATCCAGCAGTTCGCGAATCACGAAACCGGTGCCGCCCGCTGCATGGAAATGATTGACGTCGGCTTCGCCGTTTGGATAGATACGCGTCAACAGCGGCACCACAGCCGACAGTTTGTCGAAATCGTTCCAGTCGATCACGATGCCGGCTGCCTTGGCGATCGCGATCAGATGAATCGTGTGATTGGTCGAGCCGCCGGTCGTCAGCAACGCGATGATGCCGTTGACGATGGTTTTTTCATCGACCAGACGGCCGACCGGCGTGAAAGTTTGACCTTGTGCGCTGATTTCAACGGCACGTTGCGCGGCGCGTTTGGTTAGCGCATGGCGCAACGGTGTATTCGGCGTGACGAACGCGGAACCGGGCAGATGCAAGCCCATTACTTCCATCAACATCTGATTGCTGTTAGCGGTGCCGTAAAAGGTGCAGGTGCCGGCATCGTGATACGACTTGCTTTCGGCTTCCAGCAACGCGTCACGATCGATCTTGCCTTGGGCATACAACTGGCGAATGCGTGATTTTTCCGAATTCGACATGCCGGTCGTCATCGGCCCGCTCGGTACGAATATCGCCGGCAAATGGCCAAAGTGCAGCGCGCCGATCAACAGGCCTGGCACAATTTTGTCGCATATCCCCAGATAAACCGCCGCGTCGAACATGTTGTGCGACAGCGCAATGCCGGCCGACATCGCAATCGCGTCGCGCGAAAACAGCGACAGCTCCATGCCCGGCTGTCCTTGCGTAATGCCGTCGCACATCGCTGGCGTGCCGCCGGCAAATTGCGCCACACCACCGGCGTCGCGCACGGCGTCCTTGATGATGCGTGGGAAATGTTCGTACGGCTGGTGCGCCGACAGCATGTCGTTGTACGAGGAAACGATCGCGACCGACGGCAGCTTCTGCTGCTTCAGCACCAGCTTGTCATTGGCCGGGAATGCCGCAAAGCCGTGCGCGAGATTGGTACAGGACAGCGTACTGCGCTGCACGCCCTGCTGAATCGCGTCTTGCAGCTGTTTCAGATAGGCAGTCCGGTAAGGCCGGCTACGCTCGATGATCCGCGCGGTAACGGCGAGAACGACTGGATTGAGCGCGGGATGATGCGCCATAAACATTCCTCAAAACAGGTTTGAAATTTTACTACAACAAATCTTGCCAACCAATTATCCAACGATGCCTTAAGGCAAATTAAGGTACGCAATAATGGTGCTTATCCATGATGGCATGAAAAGCATCCACAGGTATCGCATTGCAAAATTGAACTTTCCTTTATTCCTGCTATCCGTCTATAGCTGCGAATGAAACTTGCAAAAACAGCTACAAAACCAGCCATTCGCGAGCAGCCCAATAATTTGTAGTGAAATTACGATTACTTGATGTATAGTTATTTAACCTGATCGCAAAAAACCACCATGCGCGAACCACTGACTTCCCGAGCGACCTACCGGTCGTTGCAGCAGCACCATCAGCAATTCAATCAACGTTCATTGCGCGATCTGTTCAGCGCAGACGCCAGTCGCTTTACCAAGTTCTCCATCGAAGGCGCTGGCCTGTTTCTCGATTACTCCAAAAATCCGGTCGACGAGCAAACCGTCGCGTTGCTGACGGCATTGGCGCGCGATGCGCAGGTCGAGGCAAAGCGTGACGCCATGTTCGCCGGCGAAAAAATCAACCAGACCGAACATCGCGCCGTATTGCACACCGCGTTGCGTGCGCCGCGCGATGCAAGGTTGGAGCTCGATGGACGCGAAATCGTTCAAGACGTGCATGCAGTGCTGGATCGTGTCGGCGATTTTGCCGAGCGCGTGCGTTCCGGCGCATGGCTGGGCTTCGACGGTCAGCCGATTACCGATGTCGTCAATATCGGCATCGGCGGCTCGTTCCTCGGTCCGAAGATGACGTGCGAGGCATTGCGCCCTTTTGCGCATGCGCGACTGACCACGCACTTTGTCTCCAACGTCGACGGTCACGATCTCGACGCGTTGCTGCAAAAGGTCAATCCGGCCACCACGCTGTTCATCATCGCGTCCAAGGTATTCAATACGGCTGAAACCATGGCCAATGCGCATTCGGCGCGTGCATGGTTCATCAAGCACGCCAGCGAAGCGGATCTGCCTAAACATTTTGTCGCCGTCTCTACCAATCTGGATGCGGTCAAGGCGTTCGGCATTGCGCCGGAAAACATGTTCCCGTTCTGGGACTGGGTTGGCGGACGCTATTCGGTGTGTCGGCAATCGGACTGCCGCTGGCGATTTCGATCGGCATCGACGGTTTCCGCGATTTTCTTGCCGGCGCGCATGCGATGGACGAGCATTTCAAGCAGGCGCCGCTGGAGAAAAACCTGCCGGTGATGCTGGCGCTGATCGGCATCTGGCATCGCAATTTTTACGGCACCAGTGCGGTATCGATTGCGCCGTATCATCAGGATCTGAAACTGTTTCCCGGCTATCTGCAGCAGCTGGAAATGGAAAGCAACGGCAAGCGCGTTCAGCTCGACGGCAGTGCCGTCGATGTCGCGACCTGTCCGATCATTTGGGGCGATGTCGGCACCAACGGCCAGCATGCGTATTTTCAATTGCTGCACCAGGGCACGGAAATCACGCCGGTCGATTTCATCGCGGCGCTGAAACCGCATCATTCGCTGCCGGGTCATCAGGCGTTGCTGCTGGCAAACTGCTTCGCACAGTCCGAAGCCTTCATGCGCGGCAAGACCGCAGATGAAGTGCGCAGCGACATGCAAGCGCAAGGATTGCCGGACGACGAAATCGACAAGTTGCTGCCGCACCGCATCTTCCCCGGCAATCGTCCGAGCAACACAATTTTGATCGACGCGTTAACCCCGCACACGCTTGGCGCGTTAATCGCGCTGTACGAGCACAAAGTGTTTGTGCAAGGCGCGATCTGGGGCATCAACAGCTTCGATCAATGGGGCGTGGAACTGGGCAAGGTACTGGCAAAAACAATCGCCGGCGAATTGACGCAGCAAAGCAATCCGGCAGCGCACGACAGCTCGACCAACGGCCTGATTGCACGTGCCAAGGCGGCAATGTAGTGTGAACGGACTTGACATGTGTTGACGTGGCAATGCTGGCAGAATGAAATACCGATCGCATGATCGAACAACCTCGTCGTCCGATTTTTAGAACGACCTAACTGACTGAATTTATGGCTCTGAACGATTTTGATCTCGTGTTATTTGGCGGCGGCGGCGATCTGTCGATGCGCAAACTGATCCCTGCGCTGTACGCACGCGATCGCGCCAAGGACCTGCCGCCAACCGCGCAGATGATCTGCGTTGGTCGCCACGCGTGGAGTCGCGACGAATTTGTCGCTGCATTGAATGAAAACGCCAAGCCGCATATTCCGCCCGAAAACGTGACGCCGGAATCGTGGGACGCTTTTTGCGCGCGCGTGCAATACATCTCACTCGACGCGACCGATGCGGCGACGTATCAGCCGCTGAAGGAAATTCTGCGCGACGATGCCGCCGTGACACGCGTGTTTTATCTGGCGATGCCGCCGACGCTGTTCTCGAAAATCTGCAAGAACCTCGCGTCGTGCGGATTGGCGACCACGAATTCTCGCGTCGTGCTGGAAAAACCGCTGGGCCGCGATCTGGCAAGCGCCAAGCAAATCAACAAGGAAGTCGGCGAAGTGTTCAGCGAATCGCAGATTTTCCGTATCGATCACTACCTCGGCAAGGAAGCGGTACAAAACCTGCTGGCGCTGCGCTTCGGCAACGTGCTGTTCGAGCCGCTGTGGCGTCGCGAATGGATTTCCGACGTGCAGATCACAATCGCGGAAGAACTCGGCGTCGGCAATCGCATGGGCTATTACGAAAGCTCCGGCGCATTGCGCGACATGATGCAGAATCATTTGCTGCAATTGTTGTGCATCGTTGCGATGGAGCCGCCGTTGTCGGTCGAAGCCGATGCAGTGCGCGATGAAAAACTGAAAGTCTTGCGTTCGCTGAAACCATTCACCGCCTCGACCCTGGCACGTAACGTCGTACGCGGCCAGTATCGCGCCGGTCATGTCGAAGGCAAAGCGGTACCTGCGTACCGTAGCGAAGACAACGCCAATCCCGATTCCAATACCGAAACCTTCGTCGCCGTCAAAGCCGAGATCGATACCTGGCGCTGGGCCGGCGTGCCGTTCTATCTGCGTACCGGCAAACGCATGGCCGATTCGCTGGCGGAAATCGTCGTGCGCTTCAAGGCGATTCCGCATTCGATCTTTGCGCAATCGAACAACAGCTTTCAGCCGAACTGTCTGGTGATCCGCTTGCAACCGGATGACGGCCTGCAGCTGAACCTGATGGCCAAAACACCGGGCGACGGCATGCGTCTGAAACCGGCCGAGCTGGAACTGGATTTCCGCGAAACCTTCAAGACGCCGCGCATGGATGCCTACGAACGTCTGCTGCTCGACGTGCTGCGCGGACAACTGACCCTGTTTATGCGCAGCGACGAACTCGAAGCCGCGTGGGAATGGGTCGAGCCGATCCTGCGTTATTGGGAACAGGAAGCCAACGAACCGATTCTGTACACGGCAGGCACGTGGGGCCCGGCTGCATCCAGCGCATTGATCGGCCGCGATGGCCTGCAATGGCGCGAAGAAGCGTTGCCGGAAACCTGAGGCACGTTCGATGTTGCTAGATTCCATACGCACGCGCTATGACTCGCTTTCGCCGTCGGAAAAGAAAGTCGCGCTGGCCGTGTTGCAGCAACCGGAATCCGCCATCATCGAAAACATCGGCGCGCTGGCGAAGAAAGCAGAAGTCTCGGAGCCGACCGTGGTGCGTTTCTGCCGCGCGATCGGCTTCGACGGCTGGCACTCGTTCAAGATGAAGCTGGCGCAGGGCCTTGCGCTGGCAACCGGCGACGACGAATCGCCGGCACCGGAAGATCTCGCCACCGACCTCGTCAACAAAATCTGCGGCCGCTCGATCAATACATTGCTCGACCTGCGCAACAGTCTTGATGCAGGCGCAATCGAACGCGCGTTGCAGGTGCTGGCAAAAGCCAATCGCATCGAGTTCTACGGACAAGGCACATCCGGCATCGTCGCGATCGATGCGCAGCATAAATTTTTCCGCTCCGGCGTACCGACCGTTGCGTACTCCGATCCGCACATTCACAGCATTGCCGCGTCGTTGTTGAAAGAAGGCGATGCCGTGGTGGCCATCTCGCAGCGCGGCTCGACAAAGGAACTGTTATCCAGTATTCAGCTGGCACGCAGCACTGGCGCCGACGTCATTGCCTTGGCGCCAAGCGGCACGCCGCTGGCCGACATGGCGACTGCGCTGATACCGATCGACCTGCACTTTCACACCGATCCGTACACGCCGATTTCGGCGCGTCTTGCGCATCTGGTCGTCATCGATATTCTCGCGGTCGGTTTGGCGCTGCGCCTCGGACCGGAACGCCGCAAGAAAATCCAGCATGCGCAGCAGGCACTGCAAAAAGGCATCGAATTGCGTGCCGATCTGCTGCAATCGCCATTGAAGAACTGATACCAGCGTACGATACGATGACATCGCCACACGAGACCGCATAACAACTATTCCATTGATGACACCATGAACCAACTCGAACAACTGAAGCAATACACCACCATCGTTGCCGATACCGGCGATTTCCAATCGATCAAGGTCTTCGCACCGCAGGACGCGACCACCAATCCATCGCTGATTTTGAAAGCGGTGCAAAAAGACGAATACAAACCGATCATGGAACGTGTCGCCCGCGATCATGCAGGCAAAAGTACCGGCGAAATCGTCGATCAATTGCTGGTCGCATTCGGCCGCCAGATTCTCGAGATCATTCCGGGCCGCGTCTCGACCGAAACCGATGCGCGCCTGTCGTTCGATACCGAAGGCACGATTGCCAAAGGCCGCACGCTGATCGGCCTGTACGAAGCCGCCGGCATTCCACGCGAACGCGTATTGATCAAGATTGCATCGACGTGGGAAGGCATCCGCGCCGCGCAAGTGCTGCAGAAAGAAGGCATCCGCTGCAACATGACGCTTCTGTTTTCGCTGCCGCAAGCCATCGCCTGCGCTGAAGCCGGCGCGCAATTGATCTCGCCTTTCGTCGGCCGCATCTATGACTGGTACAAGAAATCAACCGGCAACGAATACACCGGCGCGGACGATCCCGGCGTGCAATCGGTCAAACGCATCTACACCTATTACCGCAAGTTCGGCTACCAGACCGAAGTGATGGGCGCAAGCTTCCGCAATACTTCGCAAATCACCGAACTGGCCGGTTGCGACCTGTTGACGATCAGCCCTGAACTGCTGCAAAAACTGGCAGAGTCCGATGCGCCGTTAACGCGCAAGCTCAGTCCGGAACTGGCAAAGGATGCCGATCTGCAGAAACTCGTGCTGGATGAAAAAACCTTCCGCACGATGTTGAACGACGATGCGATGGCCACCGAAAAACTGTCGGAAGGCATTCGCTTGTTCTGTGCCGATGCCGTCAAGCTCGACAAACTGCTGGAAGCATTGCGTTGATCGGCATGGGAAAAACGCGATTGGAAGCATTCAGCGATGGCGTGATCGCCATCCTGATCACGATCATGGTGCTGGAAATGAAAGTGCCGCACGGCGAAAGCCTGGACGCGCTGGTGCCGCTGATCCCCGTTTTTCTCAGTTACGTGCTGAGCTTCGTCTATGTCGGCATCTATTGGAACAACCATCATCACATGCTGCACACCTGCGAGAAAGTCACAGGCGCCGTACTGTGGGCGAATCTGCATCTGCTGTTCTGGCTGTCTCTGATCCCGTTCACGACCGGCTGGATGGGCGAAAACCATGTGGCCGCAGCGCCTTCGGCACTGTACGGTTTTGTATTGCTGATGTGTGCAATCGCGTATCTAATTCTCGAAAAACTGATCATCGCGACGCAAGGTCCGAATTCATTGCTGAAGAAAGCCGTCGGCAAGGACTGGAAAGGTAAAACCTCAATTGTCATCTACGCATCTGCGATGGGTCTGTCCTTCTGGTCGCAAACCGTTGCCATCAGTCTGTACGTGATCAGTGCGCTGATGTGGTTGATACCGGACCGCCGTATCGAACGCATACTCACTCGCAACGAATTCTGAAGCGCTGTTCATTTTTCTATCGGCGATCGTTGATAGAATCTCCCACATCCGCGTAACTCTAAGCCGGGCACCATCGAGGCATTGCTGACGGCAAGTCCATGGGCAGTCTTCTCTCATTGCTCTCTAGGCACCAGGATTTCTGTAGTGCTCACCAGTTTTCACGCACGGAACCGGGCCCGCCCGATCCTGTCTCATTTTTTCCTGAATATCTCGATCGCCATTGACCTTACTCAACGGCTCGCTTACATGATTACTTTTTCTACACGTCCCTATCGCCGAAAAATAGCTGTCACGTTGCTGCTCGGGTGCGCGTTGCATGGAGGAGCCGGCGCAGCCACAACAGATCTTCCTGATGACAATTACAACGTCACGCTGCAAACCAGCATCGCGACGCGGCATTTTCACCCATCCCCAACGCAGAACAATCATCAGGACCTGTTGAATCTGGAATGGAACTACGACAGCAATCTGGTCGTCGGCGCGGCGACGTTTCGCAACACATTCAACCAGCAAACCGAATTGGCGTACTGGGGAGCGAAATTCCATCCGATTAATTCACAGCCCGAGATGTACGTGAAAGTAGTCGGCGGCTTGATCCACGGCTATCACGGTCAATACCGCGACAAGATTCCATTCAACGGCAACGGCACTGCGCCGGCCATCCTGCCCGCGGTCGGCTATTGCTATAAACAGGTTTGTTCGGAACTGATCGTATTCGGCACGGCCGGCGCGATGCTGACTGGCGGCGTGCGGTTTTAAACTATGAGCACTAGCGGAAGTTGTATGGCGCTGCGAGGTTAATGATTAACAGCGCGAAGCCATACAGCACGGCATTACACGACGAAGCTTCCTTCGACCTTGATCTCGGCCTTTAACGAATTGGCGATATAGCACTGCTCATGCGCATCGTGATGAATCGCGTCGACGTCTTCTGCGGAAGGCAGTTTGTTACCGGCAAACTGGATATGCGGACGTAGCGTGATCAACGTGATGGCAATCTTGCCCTGCGCAGTTTTGTCCATCACACCGACGGCTTGATCGGTGTAGGACTCGATCACAAAACCGCGCCGTGCTGCCAGCGAGAGAAAGAACAGCATGTGGCAACTTGAGGTTGCCGCTATCAAGGCTTCTTCGGGATCGACATTGGATTCGACCGACATCGGCAATGGCACCGACAGCGGTGACGACGAAGCCAGCACTGTGGCGCCGCCGTCGAACGTCCATGCATGCGCACGACTGTAGCGATTGTCTAGAAACGGTTCGTTACCGCGTTGCCAATTCACTGTCGCTACGTATTGATGCATGGACCAGGTTATAAATAAGAATCAAACAATCGCAAACAAATACACGCCGGCTGCAGCGACGCAGCCACCGATCACACGCATCGCACGTGCAGCGATCTGTTTATGCGCAACCAGCGAGAAGGTCAGACCGACCGTGTGCAACAACCCGGTCGCCAGCACAAAACCGGCGCCAAAGGCCAGCGCCGATGCGTTGTCCGGCAATTCGCTGCCATGCGCATAGCCATGCACCATTGCAAACAACGACACCACAACGGACGCTGCCCACAACGGCATCTTGACTGCGAACGCGATGAACAAGCCAAGGATGGCGACCGAGCCGGCAATACCGGTTTCCACCAAAGGCACTTGCACGCCGCTAACCGCGAGCAACGCACCGACGACCATCATCAGCGGAAATACGACCGGCAGCACCCACATGGCCGATTTGCGCGATTGCGCCGCCCAGATACCGACGGCAATCATTGCCAGCAAGTGATCGAAACCGAACAACGGATGCGTAAAGCCCGCGCTGAAGCTGGCGCCTTCGTGGCCAGGATGAGCGAACGCCGGCACCATCAGCAGCGAGGTCGCGGCAAACAGCGCTACCTTGGTTAAACGTTGGGTTGTCGTGCGTTCCAGCATGGTTTTCTCCTGATCCTTAAAAAGTCTATGCACCGGCGCACAACGCCAGTGCAGTTCAAAATTCGATACGCGACATAAGCAAAACCCGCGCCAAATATTCCGGTATTACACCACAGCAGACGCAAACAAGCCGCTACGGAGTTGACATTCTTGCGATTTGCCGCTGCCGGCTCATACACGGTGCCAATGACGACACACTATTCCGGACGCCGGCTAGTTAAAAATCAAGCCGTTGAATGTCCAGTAGCCCAGCAGGAACAACGTCAGTGCAATCGCAAACTGTTTCAGCAAATTCTTGTTCATCTCGTGTCCCGGTTCATCGTTCAAACAACGCC
>Ga0256896_1000495_pt1 | contig 11900 bp, 10 predicted proteins | sample MC6MC0669MT_FD_190205 | JGI IMG/M metagenome (GOLD analysis project Ga0256896, IMG submission 190205) | Metatranscriptome of enriched soil aggregate microbial communities from Iowa State University, Ames, United States - MC6-MC0669-MT... | ecosystem: Environmental > Terrestrial > Soil >... | reverse complement strand
TCAGAGGGGAAACCGGGTTTTTTGTGGTTTTTCGTGGTTCAATAACTTCCCAAGCAGAAACAGACATACGGGTGCCACGGGCGTGTTCCAGGGTGAGACTGCCATCACGGTTGACGACAAGGGACGCATGGCGGTGCCAACCGCTTATCGCGACCTGGTTGCACGTGCCAGCGGCAATCGCCTTGTGCTGACCTACAACCCGTTCGAGGCTGGCTGCTTGTGGTTGTACTCAGAGCAGGAGTGGGAGCGGGTGCGGGACGACGTAATGGCAAAGCCCAATACCCAGCGTGTAGTGCGCACCCTGCAGCAGAAGCTTGTCGGCTCGGCCGCCCATCTGGAACTGGATGGCAATGGCCGTATCAGCCTGCCTTCCAGTCACCGCAGTGCGGTGGGCATCGAGAAGAAAGCAGTGCTGATGGGCATGGGTGAAAAGTTTGAATTGTGGAGCGAGCAAGCACACCGCGCACTGATCCAGCAGACGTTGTCTGACGAGGATCTGGGCGATGGGCTTCTCGACCTGAAGTTGTGAGCCGGGGTGCCCGGGTGCGCGGAGAAGCGCAGGCCGGTCACCCAACGGTGTCGCAGCCGCCGGCGGCTCACCTGCCGGTGCTGTACACCCAGGTCCTTGACGGCCTGAGGGTGATCGAAAACGGTACGTATCTGGATGGCACGTTCGGTCGTGGCGGTCACGCCGGCGGCGTGTTGCGCCAGCTTGGCGCGGACGGGCGTCTGCTGGTGATGGACAAGGACCCCGAAGCTATTGCAGTGGCCGAGCGCGATTTCGCGCCGGACGGTCGTGTGGCCATCTATCGCGGCAGCTTTGCCGACCTGCTGGACTGGAGCGAAACCGCTGCCGGTCTGGATGGCATTCTGTTCGACCTGGGTGTGTCCTCGCCGCAGCTCGACGTGGCCGAGCGCGGTTTCAGCTTCGGCAAGGACGGCCCGCTGGACATGCGCATGGACCCGGATTCGGGTGAAAGCGCTGCGGCTTGGTTGAACCGCGCCGAGGACCGCGAAATCGCCGATGTGCTGTTCACCTATGGCGATGAGCGGCAAAGCCGTCGCATCGCCCGTGCCATCGTTGCCCGACGCGAGAAGCAGCCGTTCACGCGTACCGCTGAGCTGGCCGAGCTGATCGCCTCGGTGATGCCGCGTGGCAAGGACAAGATCCATCCGGCCACGCGCAGCTTCCAGGCCATCCGCATCCATATCAACCGTGAGCTGTCTGATCTTGAGGCCGGCCTGGACGCGGCGATGGCGCGGCTCAAGCCAGGTGGCCGCCTGGCGGTGATCAGCTTCCACTCGCTGGAAGACCGCATCGTCAAGCAGTTCATGAACCGCCATGCCAAGGCGCCGCCGACCAATCGCCGGCTGCCGGAACTGCAGGCCTTCGTGCCGACGCTGGAACTGATCGGCGGTGCCATCAAAGCCGATGACGACGAGCTGGCGATGAACCCGCGCGCGCGCAGCGCGGTGCTGCGCGTGGCTGAAAAGCTGGGCGTCGGGAATCGGGAGTCGGGAATGAAGGGTGGCAGCGCTGCCGGCATTTCCAATTCCGAATCCCCAATCCCGGCAGCTCCGCAAGGAGATGCCCAATGAGCCGCCTGCTGTTGATCATCCTGCTGGCGTGCACGATTGCCTCGGCAATCGGCGTGGTGTTCATGCGCCATCGCCACCGCCAGCTGTTCGTCGAGCTGTCCAAGCTGGAACATGCGCGCGATGAGATCAACATCGAGTTCGGCCGCCTGCAACTGGAACAGGCAACCCTGGCCCAGGCCACACGCGTGGACCAGGAAGCCCGTGGCCGCTTGGGCATGAAGTTCCCCGAGGCAGCTGACATCGTGGTGATCCGGCCATGAACAAGCCCGGCCGCAACCGCACCCGCAGTCACTTCAACCTGCGCAACCGCATGATGATGGTTGGCGTGGGCCTGGGGCTGTGCGCGGTGACGCTGGTCGGGCGTGCGGCCTATGTGCAGCTGATCAACAACGATTTCTACCAGCGCGAAGGCGAGGCCCGCTACCTGCGCGAAGTGCCCATCGCCACCTCGCGCGGCATGATCACCGACCGCAACGGCGAGCCGGTGGCGGTGTCCACGCCGGTTGCCTCGATCTGGGTCAACCCGCAGGAACTGCTGCGCGCGCCGCAGCACATTCCGCAGTTGGCGCAGGCCTTGTCGTTGCCGGTTGACGAACTCACCGCAAAGCTGACGCAGAAGGCCGACAAGGAATTCATGTACCTGCGCCGCCGCATCAATCCGGATGTGGCAGAGCAGGTGGTCGCGTTGAAAATCCCGGGCGTGTTTTCGCAGCGCGAGTTCCGTCGCTATTACCCACAGGGTGAGGCGATGGCGCACGTGTTGGGCTTCACCAACATCGACGATCTCGGCCAGGAAGGGCTGGAGCTGGCCTTCGACGAATGGCTGCGCGGCAAGCCCGGTGCCAAGAAAGTGATCCGCGACCGCAAGGGCGCGATCGTCGAAAGCATCGATCTGGTGCGTCCTGCGGAGCCGGGCAAGGACCTGACCCTGAGCATCGACCGCCGCATCCAGTTCCTGGCGATGCGCGAGTTGCGTAATGCGGTTACCACCAACAAGGCGGCCGGCGGCTCCATCGTGGTCATGGACGTGGCCACCGGTGAAGTCATGGCCATGGCCAACCTGCCGACCTACAACCCGAATGCCGTCAGTGGTGCTACCCCGGACACGCGGCGCAACCGTGCGGTGACCGATCTGGTCGAGCCCGGTTCGACGATGAAGCCGCTGACCATCGCCACCGCATTGCAGAACCATGTTGTCACCCCGGACACGGTCATCGACACCAACCCGGGCTATATGTCGCTGGGCCGTTACACGATCCGCGACGTGCCGCGCAACAACGGCGTGCTCAACGTCACCGGTGTAATCACCCGCAGCTCGAACATCGGCGCAGCCAAGATCGTTGCGCGCATTCCCGACCAGACCTTCTACAACTCGGTGCGTGCGTTCGGTTATGGCGTCGCGCCGCATAGCGGCTTCCCTGGCGAATCGTCCGGCGTGGTGCCGGCGCCGGGCAGCCCGGGCTGGTATGGCACCACCAAGACCACCATGTCCTACGGCTATGGCCTGAACGTGACGCCTTTGCAGATCGCGCAGGCGTACTCGACCCTGGCCAATGGTGGCCAGCTGATCCAGCCGACCTTCATCAAGGGCCAGCGCAACGAGGCGCGTCAGGTCATCGACCCGGAAGTCGCGAGCGAAGTGGTGCGGATGATGGAAACCGTGGTGACCCAGGGTGGCGCCAAGCAGGCGGCGATCCTCGGCTACCACGTGGCCGGCAAGACCGGCACCGCGCGCAAGAACGGCCCCAATGGTTATGAGCGCGGGCATTACAACCTGCTGTTCGCCGGGGTGGTGCCGGCGACCGCGCCGCGCTACGCCGCGGTGATCGTGGTCAACGATCCGCAGGGCTCGCTGCAGTACGGCGGTCTGGTATCGGCGCCGGTGTTCCACCACGTGATGGAGGGCACCTTGCGCCTGATGGACGTGCCGCCGGATGACATCCAGTCGTGGCTGGCCGCGCAGGCCGCGGGCAAGGTGGGTGGTCGCCCGGTGGGCAATCCGGCAGTGCTGCCGGTGCCACAGGAAACCGTGGAGCCCAACGCCGCTGCCGAGTTTGATGCCGCATTGCCGACGGCTGTCGCACCGGCGCCTGCCGCCACGGAGGTGCGCCAGTGAGCCACACGATGAAGCTGTCACAGCTGCTGCCGGATCTGGTCCTGTCACAGGACCCGCAGATCGGCGGTCTGGTTCTGGATTCACGGCATGTACGCGCTGGTGATGCGTTCGTCGCAATCGCCGGCTTTGGCGCGCATGGGCTGGGTTTTGTCGAGCAGGCCAAGGCCGCTGGCGCAGCCGCGATCCTGTTCGACCCGCCGGCTCCGGCCGAACTGCCTGCACCGGCTGATGCCATTGCCGTGCCCGGTCTGCGTACGCGCATGGGCGCGATGGCCGACCAGTTCCACCGCCAGCCGTCGCGGGCGATGACCATGGTGGGTGTCACCGGCACCAACGGCAAAACCTCGACCGTGCAGCTGCTCGGCCAGGCCTGGCATCTGCTGGGTACGCCCAGCGGCTCGATCGGCACCCTGGGTGTTGGCCTGTACGGCGATGTGGTGCCGACCGGTTTCACCACGCCGCTGGTGCTGCAGATGCATGAAGTGCTGGCGCAGCTGCGCGATGGCGGTGCCAAGGCCGTGGCAATGGAAGTCAGCTCGCACGCGTTGGACCAAGGCCGCGTCGATGCAGTGCACTACGACGTGGCGGTGTTCACCAACCTCACCCGCGACCATCTCGATTACCACGGAGACATGGAAGCGTATGGCGCGGCCAAGGCCAAGCTGTTCCATCGTCCGGGTTTGAAGGCAGCGGCGATCAATCTGGATGACGCCTTCGGCCGCGAGCTGATCACCACGCTGGCAGCCGAGGTGCAGGCCATCGGGCTGAGCTCGACTGGCCAGGCTGGCGCCACCATCCGCGCCGAGAAGCTGGTGCTGGACGGGCAGGGGCTGGGCTTCGATCTGGTCATCGGCGACGAGCGCCACGCGCTGCGCTCGCCGTTGCTGGGCCGCTTCAATGTCGACAACCTGCTGGCCGTGGCCGGTGCGCTGCATGGCCTGGGCGAAAGCAGCGCCAGCATCGCCAAGGTACTCGGCCAGCTGCAGCCGATCCGTGGCCGCATGAACCGCCTCGGTGGTCAGGGCGAGCCGACCGTGGTCATCGATTACGCACACACCCCCGACGCGCTGGAACAGGCGCTGCGCAGCCTGCATGGCCATCTTGATGGCCGGCTGCTGTGCGTATTCGGTTGCGGTGGTGAGCGAGACACCGGCAAGCGCCCGCAGATGGCGGCTATTGCCGAAGAATTGGCCGACGTGGTGTTCGTCACTGACGACAATCCGCGCGGCGAGAATGGTGACGTGATCGTCGCCGACATCATGGCCGGGTTTGTGACGCCTGCGCAGGTGACTGTGGTGCGCGATCGCGCCCGCGCCATCGACGCCGCGATCGCGCTCGCAGGGGCCGGCGACATCGTGTTGATCGCCGGCAAGGGCCATGAGCCCTACCAGGAGATTGCAGGTATCAAACATCCTTTCGATGACACCGACGTGGCATCGCGCGCGCTGCAGGCACGCCGTTCCACTGCTGCGGAGGTGCGCCCATGAAGCGCACGCCGCTGTCGCTGATTGCCCATTGGGCCAGTGGCGAAATCCATGGCGACGACGCCAGCATCGATGCGGTCAGCAACGACACGCGTACGCTGGCGGCGGGCAGCCTGTATGTCGCCCTGCGCGGTGAGCGCTTCGATGGCCACGATTTTGCAGCCAACGCGGTCGAACAGGGCGCCAGCGCCTTGCTGGTGGAGCGCCTGTTGCCGCTGGAAGTGCCGCAGATCGTGGTCGCCAATACCGAACTGGCGCTGGCGAGGATTGCCGCGGCGATGCAGCAGCAGCGCGCTACCCGCGTGTTCGCCATCACCGGCAGCAACGGCAAGACCAGCGTGAAGAACCTGCTGTTGGCGGTGATGCAGCACGCCGCCGCGGTGCTGGGCCAGCATGTGTATGCCACGCCAGGCAACCGCAACAACGAGATCGGCTTGCCGCTCGCGGTAATCGATGCGCCGGAAGACGCCGACTTCGCCATCTACGAGATGGGTACCGGCAAGCCGGGCGATATCGCCTACCTGACCGCTATCGCCGCACCGGACGTGTCAATCGTCAACAACGTCGCGCCGGCACACCTGGAGCGCATGGGCAGCCTGCTGGAGATCGCCAACACCAAGGCGGCCGTCTACGACGACCTGCGCGATGGCGGTGTTGCGGTGGTCAATGCCGACGATGCGTTCTCGCCGTACTTCGCCAAGCGTGCCGGCGACCATCAGGTGATCCGCTTCGGTCTGGAGGTCAGCGCCGACGTCACCGCCACCAACATCGTGCTGGACGAGGCTGGTTCGCGCTTCCAGCTGCGCACGCCGCAAGGTGATGCCGAGGTCGCGCTGCAGTTGCCGGGTCGCCATAACGTGCTGAACGCATTGGCTGCCGCCTCGTTGGCACTGGCCGCCGGTATTGCGTTGCCGCTGGTTGTCGAAGGCCTGGCGCTGGCGCGCCCGGTCGCTGGCCGTCAGGTCGCCCAGGTGCTGGGCAACGGTGCGGTGCTGATCGACGACAGCTACAACGCCAACCCGGGTTCACTGGCCGCTGCGATCACCGCGCTGGCTGCTGGCAAGGGTGAAGGCTGGCTGGTGCTGGGTGACATGCGTGAGCTGGGCCCGGATGCCCAGGCGCTGCACGCGCAGGCCGGCCAGCGCGCTCGCGAAGCCGGGCTGAAGCGCTTGTACACACTGGGCCCGCTCAGCGCAGCGGCATCGGCAGCATTCGGCGAAGGCGGGCGTCATTTCGACTCCCACGCCGCGCTGGCTGCCGCGCTGGAAACCGAACTTCATGCTGGTGTGCGTTGCCTGGTCAAGGGCTCGCGCGGCAGCGCCATGGACAAGATCGTGACTGCGCTGTTGAAGCGCGGCGAGGACACTACACATGTTGCTTGAATTGGCCCGATGGCTGCAGCAGTTGGACGGCCTGTTCCGGTTGTTCAACTACATCACCTTCCGCGGCATCCTCGCCGCGCTGACCGCGTTGTCGCTGTCGTTGTGGCTGGGTCCGATGGCGATCCGTCGCCTGGCCCAGCTCAAGGGCGGTCAGCCGATCCGCAAGGATGGCCCACAATCGCATTTCTCCAAGGCCGGTACGCCGACCATGGGTGGCGGCTTGATCCTGACCACGGTGCTGGTCTCGGTGTTGATGTGGGGTGACCTGCGCAACCGTTACGTGTGGCTGGTGCTGGTGGTGATGCTGTGCTTCGGCGCGATCGGCTGGTACGACGACTGGTTGAAGATCGCCAAGCGCGACCCGAACGGTTTGAAATCACGTTGGAAGTATCTGCTGCAGTCGATCTTCGGTCTGGCTGCAGGCATCTTCCTGTACAAGACCGCGGTGGTGCCGGCAGAACTGACCTTCTACATCCCGATGTTCAAGTCGATTGCGCTGCCGCTGGCAGGCATCAGCTTCGTCGCGATTGCCTACTTCTGGATCGTCGGCTTCTCCAACGCGGTCAATCTGACCGATGGCCTGGATGGTCTGGCGATCATGCCAACGGTGCTGGTGGCCTGTGCGCTGGGCGTGTTTGCCTATGCCTCGGGCAATGCGGTGTTCTCCAGCTACCTGCAGATCCCGCAGATTCCCGGTGCCGGTGAGCTGGTCATCATCTGCGCGGCGATTGCCGGCGCGGGCCTGGGCTTCCTCTGGTTCAACACCTATCCGGCGATGGTATTCATGGGTGACGTCGGCGCGCTGGCACTGGGCGCGGTACTCGGCACCATCGCGGTGATCGTGCGCCAGGAACTGGTGCTGGTGATCATGGGCGGCGTGTTCGTGATCGAAACCCTGTCGGTGATGATCCAGGTGGCCTCGTTCAAGCTCACCGGCAAGCGCGTGTTCCGGATGGCGCCGATCCACCACCACTTCGAGCTAAAGGGCTGGCCGGAGCCGCGCGTGATCGTGCGCTTCTGGATCATCTCGGTGGTGCTGGTGTTGATCGGCCTGGCAACTCTCAAGGTGCGCTGATGGACGACTACTCGCGTCAGGCAACCCGACTTGAAGCCATTGGTGGCAGCTACGACAAGTGGCTGCTCGGCGCCGCCGTGGCGCTGGCTTCGCTCGGGATCGTGATGGTGGCTTCCAGCTCCATCGCGCTGACGCAGAGCCCGTTCTATTACCTGACCCGGCACCTGATCTTCATCGCCATCGGCGTGGTCCTGGCCGCGGTGACGATGCGGGTGGAGCTGAAGGAAATCGAGAAGTACAACCAACTGTTGTTGCTGGGCTGCTTCGCGTTGCTGATCGTGGTGTTCGTGCCGGGGCTGGGCAGCAGCGTCAACGGCGCGCAGCGCTGGATCAACCTGGGCTTCTCCAAATTCCAGACCGTGGAAGCGGTCAAGGTGCTGTACATCGTCTGGCTGTCCAGCTACCTGGTGCGCTTCCGTGACGAGGTCAATGCCACCTGGCAGGCGATGCTCAAGCCCGTCGCCGTGGTCGGCGTGCTGGTCGTTCTGCTGCTGCTGCAGCCCGACTTCGGCTCGTCGATGCTGCTGTTGGGCATCACCACCTGCATGCTGGTGCTGGGCGGCGCACAGATCACCCGCATCATCCTGCCGGTACTGTTGCTGCTGCCGGGTCTGGTCGCGCTGGTGATCTTCGAGCCTTACCGCATGCGCCGCGTGACCTCGTTCATGGATCCGTGGCAGGACCAGCTGGGTTCGGGCTACCAGCTCTCCAACGCGCTGATGGCGATCGGCCGCGGCGAGTGGAGCGGCGTCGGCCTGGGTGCTTCGATCCAGAAGCTCAACTATCTGCCGGAGCCGCATACCGATTTCATCTTCTCGGTGATCGCCGAGGAGCTGGGTTTCCTTGGCGTGTGCGGCATCATCAGCCTGTACGTGCTGCTGGTTGGTCGTGCGTTCTGGCTTGGCCTGCGCTGCATCGAGATGCGTCGTCATTTCGCCGGCTACATCGCCTTTGGCATCGGCCTGTGGATCAGCCTGCAGACCTTCGTTTCGATTGGCGTGAACCTGGGCATGCTGCCGACCAAGGGCCTGACCCTGCCGCTGATTTCCTCCGGTGGTTCCAGCGTGATGATGACCTGCGTGGCGATGGGGCTGCTGCTGCGCGTGTCCTACGAATACAACCGTGCGGTGCGCCGCCAGGAAGTGCGCGAGGACATCGATGTTGCAGACATCGAGGTCGCCGACACCAATGACAGCGCCGGCTTGCAGCCGGAATCGGCAACGGCTACCGCCGCTGCAGTGCAGGCCAGCGCCGCACGTGGCACCAGCCGCATGCAGCAGCGCATCGAGCCGACCTTCGGGAGGATCGCGTGATGGCATCGGCGAACGGCGGCAAGGACCAGCGCCCGGTGATGATCATGGCCGGTGGCACCGGAGGCCATATCTTCCCGGGACTGGCCGTGGCCAAGGTGTTGCGCGAGCGCGGCATTCCGGTCACCTGGCTGGGTGCCGATGGTGCGATGGAAACGCGCCTGGTTCCGCAGCACGACATCCATGTCGATACGCTGGCGATCTCCGGCCTGCGCGGCAAGGGCAAGCTGGCATTGCTGGGCGCGCCGATCCGGGTGATGCGCGCAATCCGCAGCGCAGGCTACGTGCTGCGCGATCGCTCCCCACGCGCCGTGGTTGCTTTTGGCGGGTTTGCTTCCGGTCCGGGGGGCATTGCTGCCCGCCTGCACGGGTTGCCGTTGCTGGTGCATGAGCAGAATCGCGCGCCGGGCATGACCAACCGCGTCCTCTCGCATGTTGCGCGACGCGTGCTTTCGGGCTTCCCGGGCAGCTTTGCCGGCGGCAAAGAAGAAGTGGTGGGCAATCCGGTGCGTGCCGAGATCGCCGCATTGCCGGCACCGGAGCAGCGCCTGGACGGGCGCAGCGGACCAATGCGGGTGCTGGTGCTGGGCGGCAGCCAGGGCGCCCGCGCTCTGAACAACGCCATGCCCAAGGCCTTGGCTGCGCTGGGCAACAGCGTCGCCATCGAGGTCTGGCACCAGTGTGGCGAGAAGCTGCACGAAGAAGCATTGCAGGCGTACCGCGCTGCAGGCGTGGAAGGTCGCGTCGACATGTTCATCAAGGACATGGCTGCTGCCTATAGCTGGGCAGATCTGGTGGTATGCCGTTCCGGTGCCTCCACCCTGGCCGAGTTGTGTGCTGTCGGCATCGGCAGCGTGCTGGTGCCGTTCGCCGCCGCGGTGGACGACCACCAGACCCGCAATGCCGAGTATCTGGTCGAGCGCGGTGCCGCTGAACTGCTGAAGCAGGACGACGCGCTGGCGACGAACCTGGAAGGCGTGCTGCGCACGCTGACAAATAATCCAGGCCAACGCATGCAGATGGCGAAAGCCGCGCGTGCACTGGCCAAGGTCGATGCGGCCGAACGCATCGCGGACATCATTCTGGAAGAAGCCGGGATTCGGGATTCGGGATTCGACGGCGATGACACGCCGCGAAGCAACGATTCGGGTCCTGGGATCCAGAAGAAGCAGGAGCAAATGCAGAACCACCAGAATTCACAGAAAGCCATGGGCGCGCGGCCATCCGCTGTTGCCAATCCCGAATCCCGATTCCCCAATCCCAGTACCACAGGACCCAAACAATGATCCGTCGCCTCCACGACACCGCCGATCTGGTCCGCGCCTTCCCGCGCGTGCATTTCGTGGGCATCGGCGGCACCGGCATGAGCGGCATCGCCGAAGTCATGCTGACCCTGGGTTACGAAGTCTCCGGTTCGGACAATGCGGACAACGCGGCGACGCGGCGTCTTGCACGGCTGGGCGCGCGGGTGATGCGCGGTCATTCCGCCGCCAATGTGCTGGGCACCGACTGCATCGTGGTTTCCAGCGCCATCCGTGACGACAACCCGGAGCTGATGGAGGCACGCAGCCAGCGCATCCCGATCATGCCGCGCGCGGCGATGCTGGCCGAGCTGATGCGTTTCCGTCGTGGTATTGCCGTCGCCGGTACGCACGGCAAGACCACTACCACTTCGCTGACCGCCGCCATCCTGAGCGAAGGCAAGCTGGACCCGACCTTCGTGATCGGTGGCCAGTTGCTGGCTGCCGGTGCCAACGCCAAGCTGGGTGGTGGACAGTGGTTGGTAGCCGAAGCCGATGAGAGCGATGGCAGCTTCCTGCGCCTGAACCCGCTGGTGGCGGTGATCACCAACATCGACTCCGACCACCTGGAGAACTACGGCAACGACTTCGCACGCGTGCAGGCAGCATTCGCCGAATTCCTGCAGCGGCTGCCGTTCTATGGCCTGGCGGTGCTGTGCATCGATGACCCGGAAGTGGCTGCACTGGCCGCCAAGACCCCGCGTCACGTGATGAGCTATGGCCTGAGCGGCAATGCCGATGTTCGCGCCGAAGACGTGGTGCAGGATGGCCCGTGCATGCGCTTCACCCTGCGCTTGCCGGAAGGCAGCAGCGTGCCGGTCACGCTGGCGCTCCCGGGCAAGCACAACGTGCTCAACGCGCTTGCGGCAGCAGCGGTGGCCTGGCAGTTGGGTGTCGCCCCGGAAGTGATTGCCTCGGCATTGGAAAAGTTCGAAGGCGTTGGCCGTCGCTTCAATGATCTTGGGGAAGTGACCACGCACAAGGGTGCCAAGGTCCGCGTGATCGATGATTACGGCCATCACCCACGCGAGCTGGAAGCGGTGTTTGCCGCGGCCCGCGGTGGCTGGCCGGACAAGCGCCTGGTGGTGGCTTTCCAGCCCCACCGTTACAGCCGCACCCGCGACCAGTTCGACGCTTTCGCCGCGGTGCTGTCGGAAGTGGACGCGCTGGTGCTGAGCGAGGTGTATCCGGCCGGCGAAGCGCCGATTCCCGGTGCTGATTCCAAATCGCTCGCTCGCGCCATCCGTGCACGCGGCCGCAGTGAACCGGTGGTGGTGGGGCATTCGGCCGACCTCATCTCGGTGCTGCCCGACGTCCTGCAGGACGGCGATCTGCTGTTGATGATGGGTGCCGGCGATATCGGCGGTGTTGCCCAGCAGGTCGTGACCGAAGGCTTCACGGAGGCCAAGGGCGAATGACGCAGTACGCGCTGCCGATGCGCCGTACCCACGCGACCGTAGTGCGGTCCGCGGTGGTTGCGTGCGGCCGCGCCGCGGGGGAGGGCACACGATGAATGCCGTGCTGCGCATGCTCGCCTGGTTGCTGGCAATCGCCTTGGTGGTGCTGCCGGTGGTTGCCGTGCTCAATGGTTGGGTCGGTACCGAGCGTTGGCCATTGGCCAAGCTGCGCGTGC
>Ga0256896_1000482_pt1 | contig 12036 bp, 11 predicted proteins | sample MC6MC0669MT_FD_190205 | JGI IMG/M metagenome (GOLD analysis project Ga0256896, IMG submission 190205) | Metatranscriptome of enriched soil aggregate microbial communities from Iowa State University, Ames, United States - MC6-MC0669-MT... | ecosystem: Environmental > Terrestrial > Soil >... | reverse complement strand
GCCATGCCGGGAACCGGGCAAGCAGACCTGATCAGGTACCGCTCAGCAGGTCGCGCTCGTTCAGCAGCGCGTAGACAATTTCCGGGGTGTTATCGAAGCCGCGCCGAATGGCGGCGGGCAGTGCGGTGCGCGTCTTGCGGCACAGGCCGGGCGCCTCTTCCAACTGAATCGAAATCCCGCGCGACGTGCGCACCTCGTTGTCGCTGGGCGTAATCACAATCACGATGCCCAGCTGCGCTTGGATACGGCCCTGCATGGCGCGCAGGTCTTCCAGGCTGCGGATGTTTTCCAGCCGCGCGACCAGGCGCTTTTCCTCTTCCTTCGTCAGCCGCAGGATGCGCACGTCTGCCGCCGGATCGGCCAGCAGCCGATCGCGGTCGCACATACAGGCGCCCGGCGGACATTCTTGGCGAATCGGAAAGGGAAGGTTCATGGCGGACTGACGCGCAACGGCTCGGCGCAAATTCGATAAGCGTGAACAACAGCCAACGATCAATTCTACTCAGGATGCCGGGCCGCCCTGATCGAAGCACTACTCGTTTTCCCGCAATCGGCTGCGGTATATTGCCCGACTTAATTCGAAGTGTGGGGGAAGCAGGTGAAACGAATTTTGCTTGCGGCCGCTCTGGCCGCGTTGGGGGCAGCAAGCCAGGCCGCGCAGGCGCAGGCCGCCCCGCGCGAATTCCCCTACCCCATCGCGCCCGGTCTGTCGGCGGTCGTGAAGATCAGCGGCGGCGACGCGCAACACGCCACCGTGCGCGTCGGCAATGGCCCCGAACAATCGTTGGGCAACTTCGACGACGAAGACGTCGATCAGATGGCGTCGGTGGACATCAACCACGACGGCTATCGCGACCTGGTGCTGGGGCAAAGCGGCGGCAGCACGCAAATCTATTCCCGGCTGTTCCTGTATCGGCCCGACAGCGGCGCCTTCCAGGAAATTGCGCATCCCGACAAGACGAGCCCGTGCCGGGGCTTCGTGAACCCCGTCATCGACGACAAGCAGGCGGTGATTCGGGTCGCGTGCCGCTATGGCGCCGCCAGCTATGGCTCCGAGGAATACGTGCTGCGTCCCGACGGCACGGTGCACGCCACATCATGGACCACGCAAGCGCTGTTCGGCCTGGAGAGCGAAGCCGCCGAACTCACCTACCGCTTCAATGAAGACGGTTCCACCGCAAGCATCGAGATCGAAGGCGAAGGCTCGCCGCTGGAAGGCGGCGCCGTACCGGTCAGCAAGCTGGACTTGTACGACACGCCCGACGTCAACACCCGGCCTGCGCTAACCGCCGCCGCAGGCGAACACCTGGATGTTGTGGCCATCCGTCCGCGCGACTGGCTGCAAGTGCGCTACGCCAGCAAGACGGCGGGCGACGTACTGAAATGGGTGCGCTATGGCGACCTGCGCGTGGATAAGCATCAGCTTGCCGCGCCATCCACCCAAGGCGGCCTGGCGCTGGATCTTGCCGACACGCTGGCCGACTGGAAGGGCGAAGACGGCGGCCTGTTCATGGTGAGCGTGGCCAACAACGGTGACACGCCCGTGCCGCTTAACGCGCCGCGCATCTGGCTGCTGCTGACCAATGCGCAGGGCGACCGCATCGTGCACCCGCTGTACCAGCGCGAGGGCGACACCCTGCACCCGGCCAACCCGCTGGGCTTTGCCCGCGACCCTGTCGTCTGGGCCGCAGGCGAAGACGGCAAGCCGGCCTATCTGGTCAACGACAACGGCTACAGCAACGTCCCGTTCCTGCCTGCGCTTGCGCCTGGCAAGTACCGCGCGGCGGCCGTGCTGACCGACCCCGGCAATCTTGCCCAGCCGATCGTTTCGAATGACATCACGTTCGACTATCCGTTGCCGAAGCGGCCGCCAGCGCCGCAATAAGCGCAGCGCCCCGCACAAGCCGCAGCGCTACCAGTAGTAGTTCAGGCTGAGCATGGTTTCGCGTTCCATGCCGCGGAACGTGTAGGTGTAGTAGCGCTTGTCGAACACGTTATTGATATTCAGCGCGATGCGGTAACGCGGCGTCTCGTACGCCACTGCCGCATCCACCAGCGTGAACGCCGGGTTGTACGGCGTGGCGCCATCCGATGCCGTGTTCAACGGCGCCTTGCCGCGATAGCGCACGCCGCTGCCCAGCATCAAGCCGGGGATCTGATGTGGCCGATAGTCCAGCCACAGGCTCGCCGTCTGGCGTGCGGTTTGCGGGGTCTGGCGGCCCACTTCGTCCGGCCGGTTGCTCTTGGTCGTGCGCGGGTCCAGGTACGTGTAGCCGGCCATCACCCGCAATTCGCGCGTCAGCGGGAACTTGGCTTCAAGCTCCAGGCCCGTCGAACGCACCTCGCCCGTCTGCACCTGGAATCGCGGGTGGTCCGGGTCTTGCGTCGTCACGTTGGTCTGGCGGATATCGAAGACCGCGGCGGTGAACAGCGCATCAGAACCCGGCGGCTGATACTTCAAGCCCGCCTCGTATTGCTTGCCCTCGCGCGGCTTGAAGCTGCTGCCATCGAACTGCTGGCCCGTGATCGGATCAAACGCCGTGGAATAGCTGACGTACGGCGCAAAGCCGCTATCGAACAGATACAGCAGGCCCGCGCTGCCCGTCGTCGCCGAGTCTTTGATCTTCGGCTGCGTCGCGCTGCTGCGCGTCATCGTCGCGAAATCGCGGCGCAGGCTGACATTGCCCACCCAGCGGTTCCACTTCAACTGGTTGAGCGTGTAGATGCCCGTCTGCTTCACCGCGCTTTGCGATTTGTCCAGCTCTGGCACATCCACATGCTGGCCGTAAACGGGCTGGTAGATGTCCAGATTGGGCACGTCCCACCCAAACCCCAGCCCATCATTTTCCTGATAGCGCACGAAGTCCACGCCCAACGCAAACGTGTGCTGCAAGTCGCCCCACACCACATCCTTGGACGCGCGGCTGTCCACCGCAAACGTCTGGCCGTGCGTGCGTTGCGCGAGGCTGCCCCGCGTCACCGTGCGCTTGTCGGCCAACAGATCCATCGCGTAGAGGTGGCGGTAATCGATGTCGATTTCCGAATAGCGCAAATTCTGGCGCAGACGCCAGCCGCTGTCGGTGTCGTGTTCGAAGGCGTAGCCGATCGATTTGGTGTCGCGGTTGAAGCGGTCAAAATCGGGGTCACCCGCCGTGCGGTGCAGCGGCAAGTCCGCAATCTCGGGATACGTGTACAGATTCGGCCACCAGCTCTTGGGCGTGCCGCGTTCCTTCGAATACGTGCCCAGCACGGTCACGCGCGTCTGGTTCGTGATGTTCCATAGCACCGTTGGCGCAACCGAAAGGCGATCATCCTTGGACCCATCGGTGCGCCCGTCGCTTTTGCGGCCGGTCACGTTCAAGCGATACAGGACCTTGTCGCCCTCATCAAACGCGCCCCCCAGATCCGCCGTAACCTGGCGGCGGTTGTACGTGCCATAGCTGATGCCCACGCTATTGACCTGCTCCGGCGTGGGCCGCTTGGACACCATGTTGATCACGCCCCCCGGGCGGCCCTGGCCGTACAGTACCGACGCCGGCCCCTTCAGCACTTCGATGCTGTCCAAGTCGTCCAGGCTGTCGTTCCACGAGCCATAGGTGCCCGCCGACAACTGCTTCAGGCCGTCCTTGTAATACGCGCTGCCGTCGCTGAAGCCGCGGATCACGGCGCCCACCATGCGCACGTCGCTAGACCCCGACACTTCCGTCTGCACGCCTGGCGTGTAGGACAACGCCGCTTCCAGATTGCGTGGCGCCTGCATCTTGATCTGCTCTTGCGTCACGATGGACACCGAACGCGGCGTTTCGATCAGCGGCACATCCAGCTTGCCGCTGGCGCTGGACAGCGCAACGTAGCTGTCCACCGTGCCCACCGCCACGCCACGCACGGTCACCGGCTCCAACTGCGTCGCGCCCAGTGAGGGCTGGCTCAACGAGACATTGCGCCCGTCGCGCGTGAACGCGATGCCGGTGCCCGCCAACAGCGCGCGCAAGGCCTCGTCCGGCGTCAAGCGCCCCATCACCGCCGGCGCATTGCGGCCGCGCACGGTTTCGGGAAGATAAAAAATCACCAGCGAGGCCTGCTCACCCAGCTGAATCAGCGCATCACCCAGCGGTTGCGCGGTAATGCTGACTTGCACGGGCGCGGTTTGAGCGTGCGCCATCGCGGGAACCGCGCTGCACGCCAGCGCCACCGAAATGGCCAGGGCATGGCATCCGGCGCCCAGGCCGATCCGTGCGGTCTTGCGCGCCGACTTCGCGCGCTGAATCACTTGCTTGTCCATGATGAGAGAAAAATTCCAGTACAACTGCCCGCGCAATGTGCGCCCGACACCCTTGGCCAAAGGTCGCTTCCAGGGTCGAGATCGACGTCTCGTTAACCACCCCATCAAGGGATAGACGCCACAGCTCGGGAAAAACCGGAATGATTCTCGCTAAATTATTTGAAACAGAATATTTCATTATGGTGAGGGCGGCTTCATGCCGAAGCGCATTGACGCCGGAACCTCATACCCCGCCGGGGTTTGCCTATATCATGGCAAAAAAATGAGAGCCGCCCCGCGCGCCATCAAGGAGACTCCAGCTTGTCCGCAGGCACGCATACGTCCTACCCGGAACCGTTCCCCACCTTGGAATCAACCGATTTTTCGGGCGAGGGTTCGTTCTATTTCGATCTCGTGCGCCTGCAGGACCGCGACGATATTCCGCGCGGCTTTCTGCACCGGCACAGCTACTACCACCTGCTCTGGATGAGCGAGGCGACCGGCACCCACATGCTGGATTTCGAGCAGCATGAAGTGCGCGACCACTCCGTATTCTTCCTGTCGCCCGGCCAAATCCACGCCTGGACTTCCTCCGTCAAGCCGCGCGGCTACGTGCTGAACATCAGCACGGACTTCTTCGCGCATATGTTCCCGCGCGCGGATGACATCGCCAAGTTTCCCTTCTTCCACCTGGCAGGCGGCACGCCCGCCATTTATCTGTCACGCGAGCAGCACGACGGCATGCTGCCGCTGCTGAATGAAATTGAACGCGAAACGCGCAACCGCGAGACCGGGCGCTTCGACGTGGTTCGCTCCTACCTGCTGATCTTGCTGACGCAGCTGCGACGCCTTTACCCGGCCGACGAGCGCGAGACCGCGGCCGGCCCTAGCTATTCGCTGGCCAAGCGGTTCACCATGCTGATCGAGGAACACTATCTGACGTTCGGCGCCATCCGCCAATACGCCGACGCGCTATGCGTAAGCGAACGCCAGCTCAACGACGCCGTCAAGCGCAGCATGGGGCGCACCGCCAGCCAGCTGGTGCAAGAGCGCATTGCGCTCGAAGCCAAGCGCCTGCTCAGCAATACGGGTTTGAGCATCGCCGAAATCGCATTCCAACTGAACTTCGAAGACCCCTCCTACTTTGCTCGCTTCTTCAAGAAGCGTACCGGCTGCACCGCCGGCGATTTCCGCAAGAAGTACGACCGGCCCATCGGCTGACGGCCGCGCGGGCAGATCCGCGAAAAAGTGCAATACAAGCTCTGATCTGTCCTAACGCGCCCAGCACCGGGCTGCGTAAAGTTCATCCAGACCCAACCCGCCGCCTTGCGGCCTGATTGAAACTGCGATGAACGACACTCCAACATTAATGACGGGCGGCCAACACGTGGTGCGCGCGCTGCTGGAACACGGCGTGGACACCGTATTCGGCGTTCCCGGCGAAAGCTATCTGGACGTGCTGAACGCGCTGTACACGGAACGGGAGCGAATCCGCCTGGTGTCCTGCCGCCACGAAGGCGCGGCCTCTTTCATGGCCGAAGCGCACGGCAAGCTGACGGGCCGGCCGGGTATCTGCATGGTCACGCGCGGACCCGGCGCCACCAATGCCAGCATTGGTGTGCAGACGGCTTTTCAAGATTCCACGCCGCTGATCGTGCTGGTGGGCCAGGTGGGCAACGACATGGTGGAGCGCGAGGCGTTCCAGGAAATCGACTACCGACGCATGTTTGGGCAGTTCACCAAATGGGTGGCGCAGATCGACAGCGCCGCGCGTGTCACCGAATACATGAACCGCGCCTTCTCGGTAGCGATGTCGGGCCGGCCCGGTCCCGTGGTGCTGGCGCTGCCCGAGGACATGCTGACCGAATTGGCCGCGTCCCAGGACTGCGGGACGATCCAGTTTCCGCAGGCGCACCCGGCGCCCGATGCAATGGCCAGCATGCGCGCCCTGCTGGCTGGCGCGCGGCGGCCGCTGATGATCGTGGGAGGTTCGGGCTGGACCGGCGCGGGCTTGGACAGCTTGGTCCGCTTTGCCAGCTTGAACAGCTTGCCCGTGGCGTGCTCGTTCCGCCGCCAGGACCTGGTCGACAACCACCATCCGCAGTACGTGGGCGAAGTGGGCATAGGCATCAATCCGGAATTGGCCGAAGCCGTTCGCCGCGCTGACGTGATCCTGGCGGTGGGCGCGCGCCTGGGCGAAATGGTGACGGGCGGCTATACGCTGCTGCAATCACCCGTACCCAAGCAGACGTTGATCCATGTGCTGGCCAGCCCGGAAGAGCTGGGCCGGGTGTATCAGCCCGCTTTGAAGATAGCGTCGGGTCTGGACGCCTTCGCGGACGCGGCGGCCGGACAGGCTCCGCTGGACGCAGCCCCGTGGCGCGGCTGGCTCGACGAGCTGCGGCAAAGCTATCTGCGCTACACGGAACCGCCCGCGAACTCACTGCGCATGGACCCGGCACGTGTCATCGTCGCCCTGCGCGAGGCGCTGGATGCGCGCGCCATCCTCACCAACGGCGCGGGCAACTACAGCGCCTGGGCGCATCGCTATTACCGCTTCAGCCATCCCCGCACCCAGCTTGCGCCCACCAGCGGCGCCATGGGCTACGGCGTGCCAGCCGCCATTGCGGCCAAGCTGCGCCACCCCGAACGGCAGGTCGTCTGCCTGGCCGGCGATGGCTGCTTCCTGATGACCTCGCAAGAGCTGGCCACCGTCAAGCAGCACCGCCTGGCCATCATCTTCATCGTGTTCAACAACGGCATGTACGGCACGATCCGCATGCACCAGGAAGTGAACTACCCGGGCCGGACCATCGGCACGGACCTCTGCAACCCCGACTTCGTGGCCTACGCGGAATCGTTCGGCGTGCCCGCCGAACGGGTGGACAGCCACGAAAGCTTCGCGCCCGCCTTGGCGCGCGCGCTGGAAAGCGGTTCTCCCTATCTGATCGAACTCAGCCTGGACCCCGAGGTGATCACGCCTCGAGCCACCCTGACCAGCCTGCGCGAAAAGGCGCAGCTTGCCGCATCCTGACGTTCAGGATCGGACTGCCGCGCGCCAGCCGCAAGAACGGCGCGCGGCGCCCACATAAAAAAATATCCAACACTGGAGAGAGACTATGACTACCCCCCTGCCGCCCCTGCGGCGGCTGGCCGTGGCCGCGATGCTAGCTGCCGCGACCCTTAGCGCCGCATCGTTCTCGGCCTCGTCCGCCGCCGCCGACTATCCTGAACGCCCCCTGCGCATCATCGTGCCCTTCGCCGCCGGCGGCGCCACCGACGTGATCGCGCGCACCGTGGCGCAATCCATGGCCACCCGCCTGGGCCAGCCGGTGGTGGTGGAGAACAAAGCCGGCGCCAACGGCAACATCGGCGCCGTCATGGCGGCGCGCGCCGAACCCGACGGCTACACCCTGCTGATGGCCACGTCCAGCCACGCCATCAATTCCACGCTCTATCACAAGCTGGACTACAGCCTGACAGGCGACTTCGCGGGCCTGTCGAACCTGGCGTCGGTGCCCTTGCTGCTGGTGGTGAACCCGTCGGTGCCGGCCAAGACGCCCGAAGAGCTGGCCGCCTATGCCAAGGCCAACGGCAACCGCGTGAACTACGCCTCGGGCGGCACCGGTACGGCGTCGCACCTGGCGGGCGCCCAGTTCAATTCGCTGGCCGGCGCGCAGATGACGCATGTGCCCTACAAAGGGGGTTCGCAGGCGCTCAACGACCTGATGGGCGGCCAAGTCCAGATCATGTTCGCGAACCTGCCCGAAGTGCTGTCGCAGGTGCAAGCCGGCCGCCTGACGCCCATCGCCGTCACGGGCCAGCAGCGCCACGCCGCTCTGCCCAACGTGCCGGCGTTTTCTGAAACGTCTTACCCGGCCATGAACGCCCGCTCCTGGTTCGGCCTTTTCGTGCCCGCGGCCACGCCGGCGCCCGTGGTGGAAAAGCTGTCGCAGGCCATCACCCAGGGCGTGGCCGACCCCGCCGTGCAGGACAAGCTCAAAGGGCTGGGCGCCGACCCCGTCGGCGACGGCCATGCCGCCTTCCAGCAATACGTGAACCAGGAAGTTGCGCGCTGGAGCGTGCTGGTGAAACAGTCCGGCGCCACGGCCGAATGACGATCCCCCTTTGCAACACCCATTGAGGAAACCCCATGCTTTACGACGTACGTACTTACACCTGCCGCGCCGGCACCATCCGGAAGCATCTGGCGCTCTATGCGGAGCACGGCTACGAGGTGCAAAGCCGCCACCTTGGCAAACCCCTGGCCTACATGCAGACCGAGACAGGAGACGTCAACAGCTACATGCACATCTGGGTCTATGACAGCGCCGCCGACCGCGAAGCCAAGCGCCAGGCGCTGCAGAAGGACCCCGAATGGGCCACCTACCTGACCAAGAGCGCCGACGCCGGCTATCTGATCCGTCAGGAAAACCGGCTCATGACGCCCACGGCGTTCTTCCGGCCCTGAAGCCCGTTCGCGTCGACGCAAAGCGCTCTTGAGCCGCCGCGGGCCGACGCCTTCCCGACGATTGTTGCCATTGCGGCAACATCATGGTCCCTGGGCGGGGCCTACTCCTGATTTCCCTGCGCATCTACGATTTGAGCGTTGTGCAAACACGCGGCGCGCCCGGCCCAGCATTGCCGGGACGCGCAAATCCATCCAGGGAGTCACCATGAGTCAACGTCTAAACGCATTCGCGCAATCGCCCGAGCTGTTCAAGAAATTCGTCGAATTCGGCATGCTTTTGAAGTCCGGCGCCATCGAGCAGCCCATCCTGGACTTGGTCGAAATCCGCGCCTCACAGATCAACGGCTGCGGCTTCTGCCTGGACATGCATGTGAAGCAGGCCAAGATCCACGGTGAACGCGAACTGCGCCTGCACCATGTTGCGATCTGGCGTGAATCCACCGAGTTCTCGCCGCGCGAACGCGCGTGCCTGGCGTGGACCGAGGCGCTGACCACGCTGGGCGCGCATGGCGTGCCCGACGACATCTATGAGCGCGTCCGCACCCAGCTATCCGAAAAGGAAATCTCGGACCTCAGCTTCGCCGTCATGGCGATCAATGGCTGGAATCGCCTGAACGTCGCATTCCGTACCGTCCCCGGATCGGCCGACAAGGCCTATGGCCTGGACAAGGCCACGTTCAACTAAGGACGCATCATGAAAATCCTGGTTATCGGCGGGACGGGCCTGATCGGCTCCAAACTCGTCAAGCTGCTCACCGAGCGCGGCCACGACGCCACGGCTGCGTCGCCCGCCACCGGCGTCAATACGATCACCGGCGAAGGCCTGGATGAAGCGCTTGCGGGCGTGGACACGGTGGTCGACGTGGCCAACTCGCCCTCGTTCGAAGACAAGGCCGTGCTGGAATTCTTTCAGGTCTCGGGGCGCAATCTGCTGGCGGCAGAAGCCCGGGCCGGTGTGCGTCACCACGTCGCGCTGTCGGTGGTGGGCACGCACCGCCTGGCTGAAAGCGGATACTTCCGCGGCAAGATCGCACAGGAAGCGCTGATCGTCGCGGCCGGCATGCCGTACACCATCGTCCACAGCACGCAGTTCTTTGAATTCCTGGGCGGCATCGTGCAATCAGGCACGCAGGGCGACTACGTGCTGCTATCACCCGCCTTCGTTCAGCCGATCGCGTCCGACGACGTGGCCCTGGCCATGGCTGACGCCACGCTGGCGGCGCCGGTAAACGGCACGGTGGAAATTGCCGGTCCCGAACGGGTGCGCCTGGCCGAGCTGGCGCAGCGTTACCTGCGTAAAACCGGCGATGCGCGCATCGTGCGGGCAGACCCGGACGCCCGTTATTTCGGCGCCTTGCTCAACGACGACACGCTTGTGCCAGGCCCGGGTCCGTGGCTGGGCAAGATCGACTTCGAAACCTGGTTCAGCCAGTCGGGCGCAAAAAAATAGCGTCAGGCGCGCGGATAGCGTCAGTCATGTAGTCGATAAAGACGCGCATGCGCGCCGGCAGGTGATCGCGGCTGAGGAAGCACAAGTAATGCCCGCGGTCGTCCGGCGCGTATTGCGGCAGGCAGGCGACCAATCTGCCCGCGCGCAAGTGATCGCAGACCTGGTAGCCCGCCATTTGCGCCATGCCGTGGCCGTCCAGCACCGATTGCAGCACCAGATCGGCATCGTTGAACGTCAACATGGCGGGCGGCGTCACCTTGCGCAGCTGGCCGTCCACCATGAACTCCCATTCGTAGATTCGCCCCGACGCGAACAGAAAGTTCACGCAATGATGGCCGGCGATGGCATCGATGCTGTCTGGCAGCCCGTGCCTGGCCACATAGGCGGGCGACGCGCACAACATCATTGGCATCGGAATCACCTTCTTGGCGATCACGCGGCTATCTTCCATCCGGCCGTTGCGGAACGACACGTCGACGCGGTCGGTGGTGAAGTCGGTAGGCCTATCGTCAAGCAACAGCTCGACCGAGATGTTCGGGTAGGCCTGTCGGAATCCATGCAACAGCGGCGCGACGACTTTACGGCCGAAGCCCACCGTGGCGCACACGCGCAATTGCCCCGAGGGCGGCCCCTCACGCAGGTCGCGCATGTCGTCCAGCGCCCGGATGATCCGGCCCACGCCAGGATGACACTCGTCATAGAAACGTTGGCCCTCGGCAGTCAACGAGGTGCTGCGCGTCGTGCGCACGAAGAGCCGGATGCCCAGTTGGTCTTCCAGCTTTTGCACACTGCGGCTGACGGCAGACCGGCCGATGCCCAGCCGGTCGCCGGCCTTGGCGAAGTTGCCTTCAGCGGCGACGGCGATGAACGCCATGACGCCGGCATAGCTGGTGGCGAAGCTGTCGGCCAGGGAATCCGGGCCATGGGCCGGGACGGCCGGGAGGGTGACGGGGGAATCGGAGCGGGGTGGCGGCATTTGGCTGGCGTCGCAAGTAGGTTGATCCTACTGTTAAGACGGCGCACCCGGCCATTCTGTGACATCGAACGCAAAAAAAAGTGGCGTCGCCACCAGCTGGTCGTCCCCTATTTCACCACCGTCAGGACAGGCGCCCCCTGCTTCTTGATCAGGACAACCAGAAACTTGGCGGGCTGCGTCTGACTGGCATTGCGGCCCACGGTGTGAACGTCGTGCGGGCCTTCGTAGAATGTCTGGCCGGGCGTCAGCGTCACTTCCTTGCCACCCTTGACCTGCATCACGATGCTGCCCTCAAGCACATAGACGAAGCTATAGGCGTCGTGGCGGTGGATCGGGTCGGCCGCGCCGGGCGGGTAGTCGACGACAATCATCAGCGCGTCCTTGCCCGGAATGTCCGGCAGGTCCTTGCTCATCAGCTCAGTGACGATGGCGTCGGCCGGCGCAGCACCGGACGCGGCGTGGGCAAACGGGCTTAACAGTACGCCTGCGGCGAGAAGGGGCAACGCGAACTTCGTGATCTTTGACATGGCCAGTCCTTGGCAACGAGGTGGGAACCCCATCGTAGGAATACCAGCCACGCAGCGGTAGATCCGCGCAGGGGATCACCATGTTGCCGCGCATGCACCACCGCCCGCGCAGAATGCCGGTATCAGCCTTGCGCAAGCGCAGCCGAAATCCGCGCGAGCTTGTCCGGATTGCGCTGCGCCAAGACTCGCGTCAGACGCTCACCATCGGTTTCGAACGCCAGCACCGACTCAAGGTGACCATCGATGAAACGCAACAGGGTCCATTGGCCATTTACCTGAACGACCTCGGCGCGCAGGCCATCGCGGAAGCGGCGCTTGCCAGCGTAGAACAGCTGCGCCAGGCGCTTGCCG
>Ga0256896_1000481_pt1 | contig 12059 bp, 10 predicted proteins | sample MC6MC0669MT_FD_190205 | JGI IMG/M metagenome (GOLD analysis project Ga0256896, IMG submission 190205) | Metatranscriptome of enriched soil aggregate microbial communities from Iowa State University, Ames, United States - MC6-MC0669-MT... | ecosystem: Environmental > Terrestrial > Soil >... | reverse complement strand
GCCCGCTAGAAGGGCTAACGCAGCACCTGTTAAATCAATATTGCCACTATCTGAACTCCATGGTGCTATAAGTGCAATACCTAACGCTGCCAATAATGCCCAAAGAAAATCAACGGTTTTTCGAGAAGTAGAAATGGCTAATAGTAACGGGCCAATAAATTCAAGCGTTACGGCTAATCCCAAAGGAATTCTAGCCAAAGATAAATAGAAACTGATGTTCATTGCACCTAGAACAAATCCATAGGGTAGCACGAGTTTATATTGTGCGGGTGTTATTTTCTTGAAATTTGGTCTGTATGCGATTAAGAGAATGAGTGCAGATAATACAATTCGTAACCCGGCAGTACCCGCAGCGCCCATCACAGGAAATATACTTTTGGCAATTGCAGCTCCTCCCTGTACGCTTAAAATGGCTAATAATACCGCAGGAACAGGAGGGATGTTTTTGATTTTCATCAGAATTAATTGTTTTTAGGGGCAATGACGCTATCACGAGCACATCCATTGCGTTAGCTCATGTTGAGTTTCATCATCTTAATTTTGCAAAGCTAAGTTTTTGCCGCATTTATAAGCAAAAGGATTTGATCATCCTGTTTAGTTGAAGGTTTTTGTTAGTTTTGTTAATAAAATACAATTGAAATTATGAACCATTGGTTAGTAAAGAGTGAACCTTTTAAATACAGCTGGGATAAATTTAATGAAGATGGTCGCACCTTTTGGGATGGCGTACGTAACTACCAAGCAAGAAATAATCTGAAAGAGATGAAAGAGGGTGATTTAGTACTTTTTTATCATAGTAACGAAGGTAAACATGTTGTTGGTGTAGCAAAAGTGGTAAAAGAGTTTTATCAAGATCCTACAACTCCAGACCCAAATTGGGTGGTGGTAGATTTGGTGCCAGTAGAAGCGTTGAAAAATCCAGTAACCTTGGAGCAAATTAAGGCCGAGGAAAGTTTGAAAGACATTTCTTTAGTACGCCAAGGTCGTTTATCGGTAATGCCGTTAAAGTCAACCGAGTTCGATAAGATTTTAGAAATGGGAAGCTAATCTGTTTGCTAATCACCAAATCGTTAAAATTTGTTAAATGGTTTTCTGCCGAAGCTGAGCTATGTAACGTTGGCACTCATATTGTGTATAATTGGCAACCATACAAATTAAAATGAAAATTGTTTTAACGCTTTTATGTTGCTGTTGCCTTTTTATTAAATCTCAGGCGCAAAGCGAAAATATAGGAGATTATGAGGTGAAAGTAATTTCCTACAGTTATAAAACCACAAAGGGTCATCTAAAAAAAGTAAATGCCGAAGGTATAGGTATAGAAGACTACAAAGGAAACTATATTATTTTTAGGACAGCGGATATCAAGAAAATCAAAATAAGAAAACGCGGTTTAACCTTGGGTAATGCAGTAGCTTCTGGTACTTTGCTTGGTGTTGGTATTGGTGCTGGAGTCTGGTCCTTAGACGAAAGCGGCGAAAATACGGCAGATATGGCCAAGCTTACTGCAGCTCTAGCTGTTAGTGGTGCAGTTATTGGTACTGCCGTAGGTGGTATTTCGGAGTTATCCAATAGGAAACTAACATTACTTGTAAAAGGAAATCAAGATTATTTCAAAAAAAATTACCAACGCTTAGCGCAGTATGTTAACACCGCAGAAGAAACCTTGCATGTGAGCAATTAATGCACTTCAGTAACTTCTTCTAAATTTCCTTTTTTTCTGCTAGCCATTAAGCCTATACTCATCACTATACTTGAGCCTAAGACTACCATAAATAAAAATGCTGTGCCGATTTCGGTTAACTTCATGTGCTGAGGTAGGTTATAATAAAGTAATATGCTAATCAGCCCTCTTGGCGTAACAAATCCTTCTGGTAAAACATGCTCTCTTTTAAAGAAGAACAGGTAGGCAAACCTAACTACGTAAATGCTGCCCAAAATGATCAGACCATTTGCAATTAAAGTAAAATCGTTCAGTTGGTAAATATTCATTGTAAAACCGAAGATCACAAAGAAAAATGTCCTGATGATAAATGCCGTTTCAGCAGATAATTGATGTAGTTGCGTTAAATCGTTGGATAGGTTTTTATAGATGAAGACAGATCTAAACCAGGCATGTTTTATAGTGTCTGCGTTATTTAAAAATAGACCAAAAGATAAAATCAATACTAGGGCAGACAAGTGGAATGACTGACCTATAGCGTATACCATAATCAAAATCGAGATAATTAGAAAGAATTTGATATGGTGTCTTAATCTTCCCATTAGATAAAGCAAAGTGATGCAGGCCACTACTGAAAGCAATAAAATCAGTATTGTATTAACGGCCAGTTCACCAAACGAGCCAACGGTAATATGCCGATTGGCTACGGCAAAATTAAGTAGTATAATTCCTAGAATATCAGAAAAGGAACTTTCGTAAATGATAAATTCTTTACTTTTTTTATTGATGTTGGCCACCGACGGTATGGCAATAGCAGAACTGATAACGCTAAAAGGAATGGCATTTACGAAGCATAAATACAGTTCCTGACCAGTAATCTGATAAATAATGAAAGTAATAACAGCAACAGTAGCTATTAAGATAAGAAAGGCAGACAGAAATGCTCCTTTAATTACCTTGTTTTTATCTTTAGCATATTTGAGTTCTAACGAGCCCTCAAATACAATCAAAATTAAACCTACTGTGCCCAATGTAGGTAGTATTTGCAAGAAATTGTAGGTGTGTATCTGGAGTTTATCAACTAAAATTCTTAGCCCTATACCAAGCGTTAACAGCAGTAAAACTGATGGTAATTTTGTTTTGCTAGCCACCAAATCAAATAGGTAGGAGAAAATAACTAGCGCACTTAGAATAATGAGTACGGTGTAGGTAGTCATGGTTCCGTTTTTTGTCCGTTGTTAAACTTATTTAGTTGCGAACAGTGCTTTAAGCTCTAACGCTTCATCTGGTTGCATTTTTCCAGCTAAAACCAAACGCAATTGTCTGCGACGCAAAGCACCTTCGTAAAGTTCAATTTCTTGTTCTGTTTCTGGTTTTAACACTGGAACTGGTTTAGTGCCAGTTTGGTCTACCGCTACAAAAGTATAGTAAGCCTCGTTAGATTTTGCCCTTGTTCCTGAAGGAATATTCTCCGCCCAAACATCCAAACGAACCTCTACCGAAGTATTAAATGAACGAGTGACTTTGGCCTCAATGGTAATTACGTCGCCAAGTTTTATCGGTTGTTTAAACGAAACATTGTCTACAGAAGCGGTAACCACAATACTATTGCAATGTTTTTGTGCTGAAATAGCGGCTGCAATATCCATCCAGTGCAATAATCTTCCTCCCATTAAATTGTTTAACGTGTTGGTGTCATTAGGTAGCACAAGCTCGTTCATTATTGTAAACGAATTCTGAGGACTTTTTACATTTAAACTCATGCCGCTAAATTAACGAAATTAAGTATGAGGTAGAGATTAATTTTAGGTAAAGCAAAACATATGGCTAATGGCGTTTTCTCTCTACTGTACATTTTATTCCCGATAATGTTTGTGAAAAGAGGAATATTACAATAAAAATTAGATGATAGCCTAAATCGAGATATGGTATTTCAATTGGGGTTAACCTGCAAAAGCGAGTATAAAATATTCCTTCAGTTTCAAGCGCACTAACTAAGCAATCAAGCAGTAGTTATTGATAAATATTTTTATTTCCATATTTAATTTTAAAATAAATAAATAATATGTGTTAATTAATAATTTATTTTAATAAGTTTATGATTGATTTTAATTTTTAACCAAAAACTTAAACTTTATGAAGAAAATTTTACTTTTTGCCTGTTTGGTTATTTGCTTTTATAGTAATAGCCAAGCTCAAGGAATTTTAGTGAACCGATATTATAACAGCACGTTGGCGAATGGCGTAAATGATGTCGTAGAACTAGTGGTGTATACCGATAAACTCGATATCAGAAAATATATTATTAAAGATTATGGGAATGGTGGCTCGACATTGGACGATGGAGGGGGCAAATACAAGTTTAATGATATTACCTTATGGAAAGGTTTACGTTCGGGAACCACAATTGTACTACGTAAATTATCTGATGCCGAACTATTGACGTATACGCCAGATGTAGATGGAACTGATTTTAAAATCAGCGTAGCTATAAATGATACGAGATATTTTACAAATATGGATGCGGCTAAGGTCTGGAATCTTACACTACATGAAGCGGTTTCTATTAGGGCCGATACCGATGATGCAGCTGTAGCAAATGGGGCTAACAAAGCTGTGCATACATTAGCTTATGGAGACTTAGCTGCTAAACCAGTGTGGAATGGTATTTTGGGTGTTAAAACGCTTAATGGAAATTTTTCTGTAGCAAATGGGGCGGCCGGTTTGGTTTACTTAACTAACCCTGCTCAAACCTCGTATACTACGCCAACTGATATGAATGCTGACTTGGTTTCATTACCTTCTTACTGGCAAAAGCAAACTAATTTAATGACTGATTTTCCTGCGGGTATTCAGGTTTTTCGAACTACTTCTCTCTATTCTACAAGACAGATGAATGCGTATGCGATAGTTTTTGACCCTAAATTGGTAGAGTTTAAGCCCGCTTATTCAGCTACATTTAAAACACCAGAAAGTTTTGTGAATGACGAAACAGGAACAGTTTTCGCCTGTATAAACGCTGGTTTCTTTTATACTACAGCATTAAGTCATATTCAGTACAACGGCGTAACATCGGCTAATAATGTAGCATCGTTGGTCCGTAACATATACAATGGCACAAATAACACGTACTATCCAACTCGTGGAACTTTCGGTCTATCATCAATGTTAACTCCAGATATTACTTGGACTTACAAAGTAGGAAGCAATGTTTATTCGTATGCAGCACCTTCACCTAATGATGTGAATGCTGCACCTCAGCCAGTGCCCACTGCTACAGGTGGAACAATCTGGAATGTAGTAAGTGCTATAGGTGGTTCTCCTGTGTTGGTAAAAGGCGGTCAAATCAACGTAACTGCTGATGAAGAATTGGCAAGTTTAGATAATACTTCATTACGTGGGAGAACTGCAATAGGTTATACTGCAGATGGTAAAGTTGTCTTAGTAGCTGTTGAAGGTGGTAATACTACAGTCACTCCTAATATAATGGGCTTAACGTTAAATGAGCTTGCTAACTTGATGAAAGATATGGGCTGTGTGGCTGCTTTAAATCTAGATGGCGGCGGTTCCACTACCTTACGTGTCAATAATCAATTAACGGTAAGGCCGTCTGATAGTGGAAACGAACGCACCATGCCAGGTGTAATTTTAATCAAATCTAAAAATTAAGCAACCATGAAAATCAAATTATATATTTTAGGCATTTTGATGTCCTATTTCTGTACTGCAAAAGCACAAAAAGTAGATTCTATAAAATTACGTTTAGATGTTTTCGGTGTAAATGTTGCAGCCACAACGGTTAGCGATGATGCTGTTCCCGTAAATATTACAACTTATGATAAAGTAAGCTGGGGCGATGGTTTTGGCGTCAATAATCGGGCATTTATCCAAGCGCTAAGAAATGTGGTACTTCCAATAACATTGAGTAAATTCAATGCTAAAAAAGATGCAGAAAGTGTAAATGTAACTTGGGCAACTTCTATGGAAAGGAATGCTGCTCATTTCGAAATCCATCGTTCTATAGATGGTAAAAAGTTTGAACGAATTAGCTCGGTAGGTGCCAAGGGTACTTCTAATGAGTTGGTAAATTATTCGTTTAAAGATACTAAACCTGCAAATGGAACAAATTATTATCAGTTAAAAAGTGTGGATAGGGATGGTGCTTTTACTACATCTATCATTGTAGCCGTACAGTTTGATCTTAATAAAACCGATGTAACTGTGATTGCAAATGCAGCAAATCAAACTATAAAAGTTAACGTTTACTCGCCTGTAAATAAGGTTGCCAATTTTTCTATTGCAGATATTAACGGAAAGGTTTTGTTAAACGTTAAAAATATCTCGCTTCAAAAAGGAGCAAATGTACTAGAATACGCGTTAAATACACCGCCACAGTTGTTAATTGCTTTGCTGGCTTCTGCTAACGACAAAACTGCGTACAAGTTCTATTACTAATGTTTTATTATCTCCTAGTCTATGAACATTCGTAATTCAATTTTATTTTTACTCTGCGGCTTGACGTTTTCCTGTTCAAAAAAGAACGGTAATTCAAGCTCATCGCCAGTACAACCAAGCTCGCCAAATACATTTTATGTAGGTGAGGTTAAGCCTGCTGCATCAAAGAGCTGCTTCGCTGGTGCGTATTATCGTAAATTGGTTTCGAGTGTAGACACGTGGGGAGGTATCGGTGGGCGAGTAGTTTTGCCCACCGCTGTTTTTGACGCTTCCAGGATTAATCCTGCTAAACCTGCACAATTCTTAGACAATCCTTCGGTTTACATGGGTGGCAATATGGGCGGACAAGAAACGGATATTGGTTTAACTTGGGAGGTGATACGTGATGAAAATGGCTCGGTTACCCCAGATAGGAAAGCTTTTAGGCCATTTTTAAGGAGAACTGCACATGGTGGAAGCGGACAAGCGGCTTTATATGAAAATGCTCCAGCCGAAGCTAGATATTATTGGTACGCTGGGGAAGAAGTAGTAATGTCGGTAAAAATTGTATCTAATGGAATTTTGAGACTTACGGTAGAGGGGGCAGGGAAAAAATTTGAGAAAGATTTTGAAGCAGGCGGATATACGTTTACAGGCAAGGGAGAATTTAAGCGAGTGAATGCGATCGACCAAGTTTCTAACGAAGGAAAGCCAGTTCAAGCGACTAAAACTAAAGTTACTGGGGCAGAGTGGAAAACCAGTTATTTGTATCGTATCGTGAATGGTGCTTTGGTAGAAACTCCTTTCCATGATGGCCGCTATACTGATATGAGGTGTCCCAATAGTAACTATTTTTCAATTTTTTCAACGCAAGAAAATCGCTCTCAAGGTGGCGAGAAAATAGAAATTTACGGCGGCGAATACTAAATTATCTCTTTACGCTGTTAATATTTGTGAAACCCACAAAATCATCATATCTAGCGCCAGGCCTGCGATAATAAGCAAAAACCTGGTAACTGTTTTCTGTTTCGAAAAATGAACTTTCAAAAACGGTATCATTAAATTTTCCGTTTTCGTCAACCCAAACATATTTAAAATCGTAAAGTCCTTGCTTTAGTTTGATATTACCATAATATCTACGTCTAGATGATTCGAATGTAAGTTTATTATCATCAGTTAGTGCATAATTATTAAACCGGCCAAACACATAAACATTTCCTTTTGGTGTTGGAGGTTGGGCAGCTAGTGTAAATAACATATAGGCATAATCGCTGTCGGTTACATTATCTCTACCGTCCGTATTTCTGATGAAGAAATTCCCATTCTCGTCAAATTGATTACTGTACCTGTTACTTCCATTAGGTAAATCAATAGATAAAATCACATTTTGTGTGCTATCGCGATAAATATCTGCTACGTGTTCTGCCTTATATCTAAAACTGCGAGTATCGAATTTCCTAAACTCATTACCTCCATAAAAATGGTTGGTATTGATATCGTTATATACCAAAGTTCCAGGTTTTACAAAAGAAGGTTTAGTATTGGTAATAGCAGTTTGTGGAATGAAGTTTTGCATTACTACCGCTTTCAGCTCCAGGTATGGATTGTTAATTGGTGTTTGATGAAAAATACTGAAATTGATTTTTTGCCTTGAATTTCTATCTGCAACTTCTGTAGCCGGAACTACCTCTGCTCCGATATTAACCGTGTTATTTAATACATAAAAACGCTGCGTAATTACAATTTTATTGGGGTCGTTATCTTCGTAAATTTTAAGGATGTAATTTCCGCCAATTTTAACCTTCATTTGGTCGTTAGGGAAATTCATTTGGTAGTGCGTAAATTTTACCAGGGTGTTAAAAGAATAACGATAATTGAAAAGGATATCCTGTTGTACACCTTCTAAATAATCTAGGATGTTAATTCGAGACGATTTCCAGTCCCAAGTACAATGTTCAATGGTGTAGCTGTAATTTTTTTGACCGCCCCGTAAATCATCAAATCCAAAAGTGATGGTCTCGGAAGTTTTTAGATTAATTACAGGCGGTGATTGCTCTTTACTGGTGTTGTAGCATTCAACCGTTTTAATATATTCCTTAAAAACTTTGTTCTGATATTCTCCTTGAGCTTTTGTGGTAGATACGTACAAGAAAGATAGTAGGCAGACGAATAATTTGTACTTCATTTTATAAATATACCAATTAAACGAAAATAGGAGGTAGTTATTTTATTTAGCTACAGATGTAGATTACACAGAAGTCCATCGTGGGCGTCCTCGCCAACATAAAATTTAAACTATTCTAACTGTGATTAATTATTTCGAAGCAGTAAAAGCATCCATCAACTTCATCGTTTCTAAAGCCTCCTCTGCCGAACAAGGATTTTTGCCTTCATTCCTAAAATAAGCAACTACTTGTTCAATCATTGGTTTCTGAACGTGTGTAAGTGGTTCGAAGTCGATGGTTTCTTCTTTGCCATCCAGACTGATTTTAACGTACTGCCCAAACACCGAGAAACTGATTTTTCCTTTGGAACCGTAAATTTCACAACTGTCTATCTGTTCATTTTCTGGCGCAGAAAAGCACCAAATTCCGTTAAAAACCACACCATTTTCAAATAAAATATGTCCAGTAACTAAGTCTTCTACAGTCGCTGAAATTTCTTTGGTAGCTATGCCATTGAAGATTTTTGCTTGTCCGAAGTAATACAGCATCAAATCTAATTGATGCGGGGCTAAATCGTGAAATAATCCACCACCGGAAATTGCTGGATTTATTCTCCAATTTTCTTTAGAATTGGCAATTAAATCGTTTGCTTTAGATTGAAGCATTTTCAAATCTACCAAGCGAACCTCGCCGATGATATTTTCTTCAAGTAATGATTTTATTTTCAAAAATAAAGGTTGTGCCCTGCGATAATGTGCAACAACCAACTTTACATCGTTTGCCAAAGCAGCATCAGCCATTTTTTGAGCGGCTGTGCTGTTTAATGCCATCGGCTTTTCTACGTACACAGGTTTGCCAGCAGCTAACGCAGCGATGGTGTATTCTTCATGTTGCAACGGTGGCGTAGCAATGTAAATGGCATTTACTTCAGAATCGTTAATTAAATCGGTGGCATTGCTGTACCATTTAGGTACACCATGTCTTTTAGCATAGTCTTCTGCTTTTGCTGCATCTCTACGCATCACAGCTACCAATTGCGAATGTTTTACTTTATTAAAAGCTGGACCGCTTTTAACCTCGGTTACATCGCCACAGCCAATAATTCCCCATTTAATTTCGTTCATGCTGGTTTAATTTTAAGTCAGCCGTCATTGCGAGGTACGGAGCAATCTTTCTGTAATTGAAACTTTTCTTTCGCTTTAAGATTGCTTCGCAAAGCTCGCAAAGACGACAAGGGAACTTCAAGTTTTACCCTTCCAATTCCATAATTTCGGCAGCTAAGGCTTCCCAATCTTGCTGTGCGGCATCAAGTAAAGCTTTCTCAGATAAGTATTTTTTATTCGCCTCATCCAGTTTCTGCTGATTACTGAAAACTTCTTCTTTTGCTAATTCAGCTTCACAAGATTTTACACTTTGTTCAAAAGCAGCAATTTCTTCTTCCACTTTTTTAAGCCTGTCATTCAGCTTTTTTAGTTGCTGCTGTACATTAGCTGGTGCTGGTTCCTTAACCGCAGGTTTTTTCTCTTCTGGTTTTACGGGAATTGCCTTAGGAGCAGGTTTCACACGCTTAGCATCCCATTCTTCAAATTCCGCATACGTTCCAGGATATTCTTTGATTTTCTCTTCCTCAATAAACCAAATTTTGTTGGCTACATTATCCAAGAAATACCTATCGTGAGAAACTGAAATAAAAGTTCCTTCGTATTGTTGTAAAGCTTGTATTAAAATATTCACCGACTGTATGTCCAAGTGGTTGGTAGGCTCATCCAGAATTAAGAAATTACTATCTGTAGTTAATGATTTTGCTAGAGCAACTCTCGATTTTTCACCACCCGATAATACCTTGATTTTCTTGAAAACATCATCGCCAGTAAATAAGAAACAGCCCAAAATACCACGTAGTTCGGTATCTGTATGCTTAGGCGCAAAAGCTTGTAGCTCCTCTAAAATAGCGTTATCTAGATGCAATGATTCTAGCTGGTGCTGCGCAAAGAAAGTTGTTGTTACATTATGACCAGTTTCGCACATTCCCTCAAACTTTTCAGTACCAGCAATAATACGAAGCAAAGTAGATTTACCTTTACCGTTAGCGCCAATTAAAGCAATTTTATCACCTTTTTCAATTACCGCTTCGGCATTTGCTAAAATATCAATGTTTGGATAACTCTTATAGGCATTTTCTATGCGTACCACATGGCGGCCAGAGGGTTTAGAGAATTTGAAACTAAAATTAACTGTTGGATTATCATCATCAACATCTTCCACACGTTCCAATTTGTCTAAAGCTTTCATACGAGATTGAGCCATTTTAGCCTTACTTGCCTTCGCTTTAAAACGCTCAATTAGCCGCTCTTCTTGTTTAATTTTAGCCTGTTGATTTTTAAATTCGCCTTTTTGTATTTCGCCACGTAAAGCCTTTTCTTCTAAATAAAAAGTGTAATTTCCAGCATAAGAGGTTAGTTTTCCTTTACGAGATTCTACCGTTTTATTTACAATCTTATCTAAGAAATACCTATCGTGAGAAACAATCACAATAGCACCTTCAAAACTGCCTAAATAAGTTTCTAACCACTTAATAGATGGTAAATCCATGTGGTTGGTAGGCTCATCCAGCAGTAAAATATCTGGTGTTTGTAAAAGGATTTTAGCCAACATTACACGCATTCTCCAACCTCCAGAAAAGGTATTTAAAGGACGCTGCTGATCAGCGGTGCTAAAGCCTAAACCTGCTAAAATTTCGTTCGCACGATACTCTATGTTATAACCATCCAAAGCTTCAAACTCTTGTTGTTTGTCACTTAGTTTGTTAAGAACTTCTTCGCTGTAGTCAGTTTCTATTTTCTTTAAAAGCTCTTCAATTTCCTCGTGCAGCTGGTTTTGGCGTTCAAAAGCTTCCATAGCCACTTCCAAAATTGGGAGGTGAGAGTCGTACGATAACAAATCTTGGTTAAGGTAGCCAATTTTTAAATCCTTGGCCATAGAAATACTTCCTCCAGAAGGAGCATATTCGCCAACAATTATTTTAAGTAAAGTAGACTTTCCTGTACCGTTAGCACCAATTAGGCCAACTTTATCACCAGGTTTAATGTGCCAGTCGGCCTCATCGTATAAGGCCCTAGAGCCAATTAAAAAACTAAGGTTATTAATAGAAATCATTGTGGCGCAAAGATAGCAATAGATTTACGATATACGATTTTAGATTTGCGATTGAGACCGAAATGTATCATATTTTGGGAAAGTAAGGTCTGTAGTTCTATGAAATGGTCGTCCCGCTTTTCGTTGCAATCTTTTTGTAAGCTATTACCGTCATTTCGAACGCAGAGAGAAATCTAGCGCTTAGTGCATCTAGTTAGATTTCTCTTCGTTCCTCGTCGAAATGACGCTCCAAAAAGTATTTCCACTACAATCGGGTTTGGAGAACCTAAACCTGTGCTAAACTTAGCGTTCTTTGAGAAACTCTCATGTTTCTTTGCGTTAAAATAAACCACAAAGATTTTCAAGTCTCTGCAAAGAACGCAAAGAAACATCGCTAGCGATGAACGTAAAAAGTAATGGCTCAAAAACAGAACTACTTACTCTCACTGTCTTCCGTTTCTTCTAGTTTACCGTCTTTATTTCGTCTAAGCTTTACAATTGGTTTTTCCTGTGTACCCGTTACGCTCAACGGAATGCCAATTAAGCCAAACGGAGGTAAGCCTAATCTGCCTTTTAAATTCAAACGACCATCTAAACTTACTTGGCCTTCAAAGCGAGGTCTAAAACTAGCTATTTTCATTTTAGTGCGCTCTATTGTTAAGATG
>Ga0256896_1000468_pt1 | contig 12284 bp, 8 predicted proteins | sample MC6MC0669MT_FD_190205 | JGI IMG/M metagenome (GOLD analysis project Ga0256896, IMG submission 190205) | Metatranscriptome of enriched soil aggregate microbial communities from Iowa State University, Ames, United States - MC6-MC0669-MT... | ecosystem: Environmental > Terrestrial > Soil >... | reverse complement strand
GAAGAAACTAAGAAATTAGTGTTGGCTTATGCTAAGGAACACAACTATGTACCTAACAGAATGGCGAGAAGCCTAAAAGTAGGTAAAACACGTTCCATTGGCGTGGTCATTTGTTCTATCGATAATAGTTTCGTAGCGCAAATGCTCGACAGTATAGACCAAATCTGCACAGAAAGCGGCTACCAACTCATCATCATGCAGAGCAAGGAATCTTACGAACAAGAAAAGGCCTGCATTAATTTATTATACGCCAGCGGTGTAGATGGCATCATGATTTCTCCATCTTATCAAACCACAAACTTCAGCCATTTAAAAGAACTCCAATCACAAGGCTTTCCGATAGTATTGTTTGATAGAATTAGTGAGGAAATTACGGTACACAAAATAGCAGCAAATAATTTCAAAGGCGCTTACCAGGCAACAGAGCACCTTATCAGCAACGGTTACAAGACTATTGCGCACCTCAACAACAATTCTACTCTTTCTATGAATAGCGAACGTTTTGAAGGTTACAAGCAGGCTTTAACAGATTACCAAATCCCGTTCAACAAAGCACTGGTAAAATTCTGCGACACATCTGAAATTTCCAAAGTAGATAAACAAATTGCTAAATCAATAGATGAATTGCTAGCACATCAGCCAGAAGCTATCTTTACCGCTACAGATTTATTAAGTACCAAAACACTTGCCTATCTTAATGAAAAAAGTTACGCTGTACCGCAAGAAATTGCCTTAATTGGTTTTAGTAATTCCGACTTAGCACCACTTTTAAATCCTTCCCTCAGCACCATACACCAACCTTCCCATCAAATTGGCGAATTAGCTGCACAAACTTTAATCAATCTGGTAAAAGGCAAAGACATTGGCCCTGCCGAAACTATTTTACTTGATACTGAGTTGAAGATTAGAAAATCTAGCGGCAAGTAGCATCATAGCCACAAACACATGGCGATTATTTAAGCTCTTTTTACATTGTCACGACCTCAGCATCATACACTTTTAAACTAATTCCGTAATTTTGCAGCTCTGATTTAAAATAATGAGCAAACACGGTAGAATTTTAGTAGCCATGAGTGGCGGGGTTGACAGTTCGGTAGCAGCGGTAATGTTACATGAACAGGGATACGAGGTAATTGGCTTAACGATGAAAACTTGGGATTATGCCACTTCTGGCAGCAACAGCAAGGAAACCGGATGTTGTAGCTTAGACAGTATCAATGATGCCCGCACACTTGCCGTGAATTACGGCTTTCCTCATTATATATTAGATATTAGAGATGAATTTGGTGATTTTGTAATCGATAATTTTGTAGACGAGTACTTGGCAGGAAGAACACCAAACCCTTGTGTTTTATGCAACACCCACATCAAATGGGAAGCTTTATTAAAACGTGCTAACAAACTAGATTGCGAATTTATTGCCACAGGCCACTATGCCAATATCCGTCAGCAAGACAGCGGACGTTACGTTATTTCTAAAGGCAAAGATGAAAATAAAGACCAGTCTTATGTACTTTGGGGCGTTTCTCAAGAAAATTTAGCCCGCACAAAGTTTCCTTTAGGAAGTTTCGCTAAATCGGAAATTAGACAAATGGCTTTAGATATGGGACAAGAAGAATTGGCAAAGAAGAGCGAGAGCTACGAAATTTGCTTTGTTCCAGAAAATGATTACCGATCTTTCTTAAAACACAAAGTGGAAGACTTGGAAGAGCGTGTAGCTGGCGGAAATTTTATCAATAGCCAGGGCATGGTGATTGGGCAGCATAAAGGTTACCCATTTTACACGATTGGTCAACGTAAGGGCTTGGGCGTAGCTTTTGGTGAACCTATGTTTGTTACACAAATTTTGCCAGAAAGCAATACTGTTGTTTTAGGCAGAGCCGATGAATTGGAACGTCGCGAAGCTTTAGTAAGAAATGTAAACTTGATTAAATACGAAAACATTCACGAACCTTTGGACAATGTAGTTACCAAAATTCGTTATAAGGATGCTGGAACGCTGAGCACTATTGTACAGAAGAAAGACAATATGCGTGTAGTTTTTGATCATGCCGTGTCTGCAATTGCACCTGGTCAGTCGGCAGTATTTTATGAAGGCAACGATTTATTAGGTGGTGGTTTTTTAATGTAGGGGCGAAAAAATAATTCACCACGATTATATTTTTCCATTTAACAGATGAAGAGAAAACATTTTATAGGAAGCGCGGCATTGGCTTTAGTTTCGGGGACTGCGTTAGCGCAGCAAAAAACCACTGTTAAAGAAACCTCAAATCAATTAAAAAAAGGCCAAATCATCCACTCCGTTTATTTCTGGCTTAAAGATGGTATTTCTAAAGAGGAAGAAAAAGACTTTTTGCGTTATTTCGATGTTTTAAAAAAAATCCCATTAGTACAAACATTAAATTATGGAAAACCTGCACCAACTCCCGATAGAGATGTTGTAGACCACTCTTATTCCTACAATTTAATCATCACTTTTAAAAGCGTGGAAGACATTATGGCCTACGGCACTCATCCTACGCATACCGCTGGCGCAGATCAATTCAAAAAGTATTGGAAACGCGTGGAAGTAAAGGATACTTTATTAATGTGATGATTGGACATCGGGTTTAGCTTAACGATACCAACTTCCTGGCCACTAATTCTTGCTCGCAAATATACAAGCTGGCAATTTCACAGTTAACAGATTAACCAGTTCAACGATTAAACTATTTCTTCAATAAAACAATTTCTTCAATTATCTTTGCGGCTCAATTTTAAAGAGCAAAACATTGATCGACGTAAATAACATCTCTGTATCATTTGGGGGTACTACGCTTTTTAGCGATGTATCATTTTCTATCAACGAGAACGACAAAATTGCCCTTATGGGTAAAAATGGTGCGGGCAAGTCCACTTTATTAAAAATTATTGCAGGTGCAGGCAAAGCAACTTCTGGCCATATATCTGGCCCTAAAGATGCGGTAATTGCCTATTTACCACAACATCTTCTCACCGCAGATAACGTTACCGTTTTTGAAGAAACTTCTAAAGCGTTTAGTGAAGTGTACCTGATGCGTGATGAACTAGAAAGTTTAAACGAACAGCTCAATATTCGTACCGATTATGATACCGATGATTACATGAAGTTGATTGAACGAGTATCCGAATTAAGCGAGAAATTTTATTCTATTGAGGAAGTAAACTATGATGCCGAGGTAGAAAAGGTTTTAAAAGGACTTGGCTTCTTGCGTTCTGATTTTACACGTCAAACTTCCGAATTTTCTGGCGGATGGCGTATGCGTATAGAGTTAGCTAAAATTTTATTGAAAAAGCCAGACTTAATTTTATTAGATGAGCCAACCAACCACATGGATATTGAAAGTATTCAATGGCTGGAAGACTTTTTAATAAACTCGGCAAAAGCGGTAATTGTAATTTCTCACGATCGTGCCTTTGTAGACAACATTACCAACCGTACCATCGAAGTAACTATGGGACGTATCTATGACTATAAAGCAAAATATACCCATTACCTACAATTACGTAAAGAACGCAGAGAACACCAATTAAAAGCTTACGAAGAACAACAGCGTTTCATTGCCGATAATCAAGAATTTATAGACCGTTTTAAAGGTACCTACTCTAAAACTTTGCAAGTTCAGTCGCGTGTAAAGATGTTAGAAAAACTCGAAGTAATTGAGATTGACGAGGTAGACAACTCTGCGCTACGCTTAAGGTTTCCTCCGTCACCTCGTTCTGGAAGTTACCCAGTAATGGTAGAAGAATTGACCAAAGCCTATGGCGACCATGTAGTTTTCCAAAAGGCAAATATGGTGATTGAGCGTGGGCAGAAAGTAGCTTTTGTAGGTAAAAATGGTGAGGGTAAATCGACCATGATTAAGGCCATTATGGGCGAAATTGATTTTGAAGGGGAATTGAAAGTCGGTCATAACGTAAAAATCGGCTACTTTGCCCAAAACCAAGCGGCTTTACTAGATGGAGAATTAACCGTTTTTGATACCATTGACCAAATTGCTGTAGGCGATGTGCGTGTAAAAATCAAAGATTTACTAGGTGCATTTATGTTTAGCGGCGATGATACAACGAAAAAAGTAAAAGTGCTATCTGGCGGAGAGAAAACCCGATTAGCAATGATTAAACTGCTGCTAGAGCCAGTAAATGTTTTAATTCTAGATGAGCCAACCAACCACTTGGACATGAAAACTAAGGACATCATAAAAGATGCTTTAAAAGACTTTGATGGTACTTTAATCTTGGTATCTCACGATAGGGATTTCTTAGACGGCCTTGCAGAGAAAGTATTTGAATTCGGCAACAAGCGTGTTCGCGAACATTTTGAAGACATCAAAGGTTTCTTAGCGCATAAAAAAATGGATAGTTTAAAGGAGATTGAGAAATAAGTCAGTTAGCAGTTGGCATTTTTCAGTTGCCAGTAAACGCAAACCAACCAAATCACCTTCTTCCCTTTTAAAGATAGATGCCTAAGGCAGAAAGGGTTAAAAAGATTAATTTCAAGTAGAAAACCTCACTCTTTCCCTCTCCTTAAAAAAGAGAGGGGATTTGGACATAGCGCAAACATTCCCAAGCACAGTCCCCTCCCTTTTAGGAGAGGGATGCCGAAGGCAGAGAGCGGTTTACAACTTTTGCCCAAAAATTTTACTCAAACTATCATACAAGTCTGGGTGCTTATCCTTCATCCGCTCTGGGTTTTCAAAGAAATATTCTGAGGTAACTGCAAAAAACTCGGCTTCGTTCGTAATGGCATAAGGATTAATATCAGATTTATTTTCCTCAATTTTCTGGATTTCTTGGTGCATCATCCTCACCCAAGGAATGGTGTAATCGTGCTTCATAAAGTATTGCGGAACACCATCTGTTGCGCCGTCAGATTTATCTAACAAATGAACGAACTCATGTATACCAGTATTTTCCCTTCCAGCACTTTTAGAAAATCCATGCCTCAAAGCAGATTGCGATAAAATCATTTGCCCGTTCATGTAGCCATCACCAACCATGCCCATTATATTTCTATCGCCCTCAGCAAACTCAAAATCTTTATTAAAAGTAGCTGGATAAAGCAGTACCGTACCTAAATTTCTATACTCCCAATCATCAAAACCCATAATTGGAATTACCGCACTCGCTCCAACTAATAACCGATCTATCGGAGTTACTTCCGTACCAATGCCTTCTATTTTTACAGCCCCTAAAAAATGTGACAACTTTTCTTCAAACAGGATTTTCTTATCAGGAATTAAATCTGCATAAAACTCCACGTTCGCTAGCAACAGCTTTTTATCGGTGGTAGTTAAACCTATGGGCATAACTTTCTTTTTCCGAAAGATGAAATAAAGTGCCACAGCAAAGAAGATGAGCAGCAGGAAATATGGATACAAATTCATTTAGTAATGATATAAAAAAGGAACGAAAAATTCTGTTTCAAACAGATTCTTCGTTCCTCAGAATAATGATCTTTACAAATAGGCCTAAAAGTTCTTTACAATCTGCTCGTCCAATGGTTTTACGGCAGAACGGTAACGATGTACCAGTTGCCCTTTTTCGTTAACTAGAAACTTTTCAAAGTTCCATTTAATATCACCTGTAAAGTCCGAGTTAGGTTGTGACGTTAAATACTGGAATAAAGGACTGATCTTCTCTCCTTTTACCTCACTTTTCTCAGCAATTAAAAAAGTAGTTGCAAACTTACTCGAGCAAAATTCTTTAATTTCTGCATTGCTACCTAACTCTTGTCCACCAAAATTTGCTGATGGAAAGCCAATTAACACAACATCTTTACCGTATTTCTTGTGCAATTTTTCTAAATCTTCGTATTGCTTTGTGTAGCCACATTTAGACGCCGTATTTACAATTAAAATCTTCTTTCCTTTAAATTTAGATAGCTTTACCTCTTTACCATCCAATGTTTTAAACGAAAAGCCATAAATATCTTTCGGCGGATTTGGTGCTACAAACAGCGCTAATAATACCAATAATGTGTTCATCATAACTTACAAATTAAATTTACAACGAATATAGTGAGAAAAAGATGATCCGCATGTATGAAGTGAATACAGAATATCAAAAGCGTTTTTATATATTTGAGTCAATGAAATTCAACGGACTATCATATCGTTTTACTTTACTACTAACTGGCATTGCTTTATTATTTTCTTGTAGCAAGTCCGAAAACCTGCCTAAGCCAAACATGGGCTTAAACTATTACCCTTTAAAGGTTAATAGCGTAGTTATTTATAATGTAGATTCTACCGTTTATAATAATTTCAATAACTCTATCACTAATTACCTTTTCAAGTTAAAAGATACCGTTACCAATACATTTACAGATGCCCAAGGTAACGAAGCCTATAGAATTGAACGCTACAAAAAAACGGGCACGCAAGATTGGGTTTTTCAAAAAGTAATCACTAGAAAAATTATCAGCAACAGAGCAGAAGAGTTTATCGATAATAAAAGATATGTACGCTTAGTATTTCCTCAAACTTTACAGTCTACTTGGAACGGCAACCTTTATAATGACTTAGGCGAATGGCGCCATGAAGTAAAAGACCTTGATGTTCCGTTGACTATAGGGACGAAGCAACTAGATTCTACCATCGCTATACATCAATACAACGAAGTAAATTTAATTAGAGAAGACATCTACGACGAAACTTACGCTAGAAATATCGGATTGGTATTTAAAGAAGTGAAAGCAGTTGATAAAAACATTAGTTCTGGTGTAATTACCAGAGGTTTTAAATACAAAATGGAGTTAGACAGTTGGAAGTAAGTTTTCAGTTAACATTTTACGTATGTCAGTTGGCAATTTCAGTTGTTAAGTATTAATTAATCGCCAATTTAACAATCGAACGATACTTCTCAGCTAACCAATTCCAAAGTTAACCAATTAACCTAACATTTACTTTTCTTCAAAAAAAAACACTTCCAATCTTGACATTGGTTGATTTTATAGCTTTATTTGCACAAAACCTAGTTTTAATGGCAAAAAATTTATTGATTGTAGAGTCCCCAGCAAAAGCGAAAACCATAGAAGGATATTTGGGAAAAGATTTCCTAGTTAAATCTAGCTATGGCCACATTCGTGACCTGGTGAAGGGAGATATGGGAATTGATGTTGACAATGATTTTTCGCAAACTTACGAGGTGCCTGCCGACAAAAAGCAGGTAGTAGCCGAACTTAAGAAACTTGCAAAAGGCGCCGAAACGGTATGGCTAGCATCCGATGAGGACCGCGAGGGAGAAGCCATTTCTTGGCACTTATTTGAGACTTTAGGTCTTAAAACTGAAAACACCAAACGTATTGTATTTCATGAGATTACAAAGCCGGCAATTTTAAAGGCTATTGAAACGCCACGAACTATCGATTATAATTTAGTTTATGCACAACAAGCCCGTAGAGTTTTAGACCGTTTGGTAGGTTTCGAGCTTTCGCCAGTATTATGGAAAAAAGTAAAACCTTCTTTATCTGCTGGAAGAGTGCAATCTGTAGCAGTACGTTTAATTGTAGATAGAGAACGTGAGGTAAATAAATTTAACAGTACTGCAGCATTTAAAATCACTGCACAATTTACTACGGGCAAAGGCAAAGAAGTTGTAAAAGCGGAATTACCTCAACGTTTTGAAAAGGCAGAAGAAGCAGAAAAATTTCTTCAAGATTGTATCAGCGCCAACTTTAAAGTGAATAATTTAGAGGTGAAACCAGCAAAGAGAAATCCAGCTGCGCCATTTACCACCTCTACCCTACAGCAAGAAGCTTCAAGAAAACTTGGATATTCTGTTGCCAGAACGATGCAAATTGCTCAAAGGCTATACGAAAACGGTAAGATTACCTATATGCGTACCGATTCGGTGAACTTATCGGAAACTGCTATTGCTGCTGCTGCTGCCGAAATTAAATCGGCTTATGGTAATCAATACCACCAACCAAGAGTTTACAAAACTAAATCTGCAGGTGCTCAAGAGGCTCACGAAGCCATTCGCCCTACTTATTTTGATAGACATACCACTGATGGCGACAACGCCGAAAAAAGATTATATGAGTTAATTTGGAAACGTGCCATTGCCTCACAAATGAGTGAAGCCGTTTTTGAAAAAACCACGGTAGATATTGGTATCAGTACTAGAAAAGAGACTTTGGGAGCCGAAGGAGAAGTTTTAAAATTTGATGGTTTTCTTAAAGTATACTTAGAATCTACGGATGATGAAGATGATGAGAACGAAAGTAACTTGTTACCTCCATTAAGTGTTGGACAGGCACTTTCTTTAAAAGAAATGTTGGCTACAGAACGTTTTTCTCGTCCGCCAGCACGTTACACAGAGGCTAGTTTGGTAAAGAAATTAGAAGAATTAGGTATTGGACGACCTTCTACTTATGCACCAACAATTTCTACCATACAAAACAGAGGTTATGTTGTTAAGGAAGATAGAGATGGTAAAAAGAGAGATTTTCTTGCTTTCTCGCTAAGTGATGGCAAGATTTCTAAACTACAGAAATCTGAAATTACTGGTGCAGAAAAATCTAAGCTCTTCCCTACCGATATCGGCGAAGTAGTAAATGACTTTTTGGTAGAACACTTTAAAGGTATTGTTGATTTTAACTTTACCGCAAACGTTGAAAAACAATTTGATGAAATAGCACAAGGTTTACAAGAGTGGACTGCAATGCTGCATTCATTCTACAAACCATTCCACAATGAGGTAGAAAATACCATAGAAAATGCCGACAGAGCAACTGGCGAACGTCTACTAGGCGTTGACCCAGTAAGTGGAAAAAACGTTTACGCCAAAGTAGGCAGATACGGGCCATTGGTTCAGATTGGGGAATTAAGCGACGATGAAAATGACAAGCCACGTTATGCCAGTTTAACCAAACAACAATCAGTTGGTACTATTGCATTAGCAGATGCATTAGATTTATTTAAACTACCTTTCCAATTAGAAGACTATCAAGGCAAGGAAGTTTCCGTAGGGTTAGGCCGTTTTGGTCCTTACGTAAAATGGGGTGATACGTTTATTTCTATACCTAAAAATGTAGACCCATTAACTGTAGATAACGAAAGTGCCATTGCAATCATTAGTGAGAAAATTGATGCTGATGCGCCTGTAGCACACTACGATAATTTGCCAGTTACCAAAGGCAAAGGTAGATTTGGACCTTTCATTAAATGGAACGACCTTTTCATAAATGTACCTAAGGCCTATAATTTCGATAATCTTTCTCAAAAGGATATTGATGAGTTAATTGGTAAAAAAATAGAAAAAGAAAATAATCGTTTTATCCAACAATGGACTGACGAGAAAATTGCTATCGAAAATGGTAGATGGGGACCTTTTATCCGTTTTGGAAAAGATATGCTAAAACTTAGCAACAACCCGGCTACTAAACAAAAATATACTGCTGAAGAACTGGCCAGCGTTTCTTTAGATGAGGTTAAGAAACTAATTGTTGCTCAAAATCCTAAGGCATTTGAAGCAAAGAAAAAAGCACCAGCAAAAAAGAAAGCAGTAGCGAAAAAAAAGTAAACATTTAGCAGTTATGAAGTCTCAGTTTTGGGTTCATAACTGCTGACGATTAACCAATAAAAAGTTAACCAGTTTTGAAAGCAGACTTACCTGAAAATATTGTAGAAGATGTGGCCATTGCAGTGGCATTAGTGAGTGAGACACCAGAGGTTAAAAACTGGACCGTTTATTTAGTGAATTTCAAAAACGAGCCAATTACGAATGTACTCATCACTTCTAAAGGTTATGGCGAAAAAGATGGAAAGCAAGTAAAAACGTCTTTATTGAGACATTTTATTGGTGATGTTGCAGCGCAGAGTCACGCAGGTGTAGAAGCCATTGATCCTGCTGTGTTTGGATTAACAAACGAATATTGGTTAAGCTACTATATTGGTAATACCATTTACGATAAAAAATTCATCTTCCTTCCAGAAAGTATTGTAGATACCAATCTGATTAGAATACCTGTGTTGAACAAACCTGGTGTAATGATAAAATAATCTTGATCTACTGCTGTCATTGTGTGCACTACACGAATAATTGGCAAACATCTACAAATAACAATCCATTAGCTGCGAATTAAAATATAGCCAACAAACTTGGCTGTTTTTCGTTACCTTCATATCTAAAGTTTATTTAGCGTATGAATCAACAAATCTCCACTAAACGACCTACCGTTAAGGTTATCGTTATTTGCGTTCTTGTTATAGTTGCTGCAGTTGCAGGATTTTTTTTACTACGAAAAAACAAGAAGCAAGACAATTCGCTTTATGCAAAGTATATTGATGCTTACACTTCAGGGACTATTTCAAAAAAGAGCCCTATACGTGTTCATTTGACTAATTCTACAAAAAACATCGCAGATTTAGGACAAGCTGATGAGCGAGAAATATTCGATTTCTCACCAAACATTAAAGGTAAAACTTATTGGATAGATGCACAAACTATTGAATTTAGACCTGATGAGGATTTAAAAGCTGGTGAAGAATATAATGCTACGTTAAATCTCGAAAACGTTTTTCCTGTAGAAAAAGGTTTGGAAGAATTCGAATTCGATTTCAAAGTGATCACGCCTGGCATTTCTTTTTCCGAAAACGGATTGATTTCGCAAAACAATACTTCACTAAATTTGATGAAGCTGACCGGCGAAATTAGCACAGCTGATATCGAGGATACGCAAAACATTGAGAAAACGATAAAAATAAACTCAGAACAAAAACTGAAGGTTAAATGGAGCCACAATCCGCAGAAACAAACTTCAAGTTTCACTATTGATAGTATTAAAAAATCTACTGCAACAGTAAGCTTAGATTGGAATGGAGATGCCATTGGTGCTGATGAAAAAGGAGAAATTGAATTAGACATACCCGCAAAAAATGTGTTTAAGGTATTGGCTATTAAAGCTATACAACAAAGTGAAAACTATGTATTAATACAATGTAGTGAGCCTGTAAATGTTGCCCAAGACCTTTCGGGATTAGTTAGCGTAGGCGAATTAAGTGATTTAAGATACACCATTGATGGAAGCCAAATTAAGGTATATGCACCAGAAGCGTTAGATGGTTCTTACAATGTGGTTATCGATAATACCGTTACCAATATCAACGGAAAAACTCTAGAAAGTTCTAAAACTGCAAACTTGGTCTTCGAGAATAAACAACCGTCGGTAAGTATTGCTGGCACAGGTAGCATTTTACCAAATTCAGGTAAACTCGTGCTGCCTTTCGAAGCCATCAACCTTAAAGCAGTAGACGTAACTATTATCAAAGTTTTTCAAGATAATATTCCTCAGTTTTTCCAAGTAAATAATTACAGTGAAGGTAATGAACTACGCAGGGTGGCTAAACCTATCTTACAAAAAACCATCAAGTTAGACGAAGACAAATCCATCGATTTAAGGAAGACAAATAGGTTTACACTAGATTTAGATAAGCTAATTAAGACCGAACCTGGGGCTATGTACCGTGTTACAATTATGTTTAAGCAAAACTACAGTTTGTTTAGTTGCAATGCTGATGCGAAGAAAGATTCGGACGGAAGTGGTGATTACGAAAATGATGATTATTACGGTCAGAAAATAGATGAAGACGATGATTTTTGGCAAAGTTATGAAAACTATTACCCGAGCAGTTACAGCTGGAGAGATAAAGATGACCCTTGTACACCTTCGTACTATACTAGCGACAGATGGGCAAATAGAAACTTGTTTTCATCGAACATTGGTTTAATTGCTAAAAGAGGTAACGACGAAAGTATGATGGTGATTGCCACCGACCTACTTTCTGCTAAGCCTTTAAGCGGTGTTACCATCAACTTATTAAACTATCAGCGCCAAAAACTAACCTCGGTTGAAACAGACGGCAATGGTATGGTTACTTTCTCTTTAAAGAAAAAGCCATTCTTATTGGTGGCGGAAAAAGGAAGTGATAGAGGTTATTTGAAACTGGATGACGGTAGTTCGTTGCCTCTATCCAGATTTGATGTAGGAGGTGATATTGTTCAGAGTGGCATTAAAGGTTTCATTTACGGCGAACGCGGCGTTTGGAGACCTGGCGACAGTATTTACCTTTCGTTCATTTTAGAAGACAAACTGAAAAAATTACCAGCCAACTACCCTATTTCATTCGAGTTATTTAATCCGCAAGGACAGTTAATTAAAAAAGCGATTAGCAATAAGCCTTTAAATGGATTTTACACTTTTAAAACGGCAACAGACAATACTGCGCCAACTGGTAATTGGTCGGCAAAAGTAAAAGCTG
>Ga0256896_1000464_pt1 | contig 12373 bp, 10 predicted proteins | sample MC6MC0669MT_FD_190205 | JGI IMG/M metagenome (GOLD analysis project Ga0256896, IMG submission 190205) | Metatranscriptome of enriched soil aggregate microbial communities from Iowa State University, Ames, United States - MC6-MC0669-MT... | ecosystem: Environmental > Terrestrial > Soil >... | reverse complement strand
GAGAATTTAGACAAAATACTTTTAGATAAATATTCTACCGAAACTCAGGTAGGTATTTACGGTGCAGTTTGTAAAATAGCCATTTTCATGAGTATATTTAACACAGCTTTCCGTTTAGGTGCAGAGCCTTTTTTCTTTAGTCATGCGAAAGAGAAAAATGCTAGAAATACTTATGCCGATATTCTTAAATACTTCGTAATTGCGTTGGCTATTTTATTTGTAGCGCTGGTGGCCAACATAGAAATTTTAAAATATTTTATCAGTAGAGATAGTGCCCATGTTGCCGAGTATTGGGTTGGTTTGCCTGCTGTTCCTTATTTGCTGTTAGGCTATGTTTGTTTGGGTATTTACATGAACCTTTCTATTTGGTGTCGACTGTCGGACCAAACGAAATTTGGTCTGTATATTTCGGTAGCTGGTGCTGTTATTACCATTGCCTTAAACATCGTGCTGATACCAAAATACAGCTACATGGGTTCTGCTTGGGTAAGTATGTTAGCTTATTTTGTAATGATGGTTTTGTCGTATGTTTTAGGTCAGAAGTATTATCCAATTCCATATAACCTGAAAAAAATATCAGCTTATTTAATTAGCTCAACCATTATTGTATTCTCTTCATTTTTTATCTTTAACAGAAATATATATATCGGTAATGCCCTATTAATTGCTTTTGTAGGTGCTATAGTTTACTTTGAAAAAAATGAACTGAAAAGATTTTTTAAAGCAACATAGTCTCAAATCTCACATCTCACTACTCAAATCTAATATGCAAATCAAAATCATCAATAAATCTACACACCAACTGCCAGCTTACGAAACTGCTCATGCTGCAGGTATGGATTTAAGAGCTTTTATCACAGAAGAAATCATAATTAAACCTTTACAGCGTTTTTTAATTCCAACGGGTTTGTTTATTGAGTTGCCAGTAGGTTACGAAGCACAAATTAGGCCGCGTAGCGGATTAGCATACAAACACGGAGTTACAGTGTTAAATTCGCCAGGAACTATCGATGCAGATTACCGCGGAGAGCTAAAAGTGTTATTGGTAAATTTGTCGGATACAGATTTCGTGATTAACAACGGCGAACGTATTGCGCAAATGGTAGTAGCAAAACATGAAACTGTAGTTTGGGAAGAAACAGAAGAACTAAGTGATACCGATAGAGGAGCAGGCGGTTACGGACATACTGGTAAAGGTTAACTGTTTAAATTTAGGTATCGGAAACTACTTTGTGCTCTTGGTGCCTTTGTGGTTAAAACATAATTAATGAACAAACTATTCTTTATAGCTATTTTAATAGGAGCGTGCTTTTTTTCAACAAAAGCGCAACAAACGCCTGTTGCCGTAAAAGATAGTAATGCTATCAAAGAACTTTTCTTCGCAGGGTTAAAGGAAAAGCTGACTGAAAACTATGTTAACGCCAGTAACAGCTTTTCAAAAATCTTAATCATCGACCCCAACAACGATGCCGCACATTTTGAATTGGCAAACTTGCAATTGCGTCAAAATAAGGTGCTAGATGCAGAGATTTCCATTAAGAAAGCTTTAGCAGCACAACCGAACAATACATGGTACCTAAAACTACAAAGCGAAGTTTATAAACGTAACGGAAATATGGATGCGCTGATCCAAACTTTTGACCAACTGATAAAGTTAGACCCAGAGTTTGAGAACTATTATTTCGATAGGGCCAATGCGCTATACATTGCCGGAAAAGTAGACGAATCGCAAAAAGCTTACGATTTACTAGAGCAGAAGTTTGGCGTTTCTAAGGCTTCTACTTCGGCTAAACAAAGGTTTAAAAACCCCAACGATGCAGCAAATGGAAATGAGTTGCAAAAACTGATTAAGGATCATCCAGAAGATATTAAAAATTATCTCAATTTAAGTGGCGTTTTATTAGAGAAAAACCAAAATGATGAGGCTTTAACCATATTATTAAAAGCTAAGACAATTGCGCCAGATAATTATGAGGTTAACTTGGCATTGGCCGATATTTATTATGCTTTAAAGAAATCTGATGAGGCCTTCGCTGCATTAAAGTTAGCTTTCGCAAATCCTGAAATGCCCTTGCAAACTAAAGTAAAGATTTTAAGTCAGATGTTGCCTCGTTTCAGCAAACCAGAAGTAGCTAAAAATGCAACAGAACTTGGGCTAATTACATTGAATGAGCATAAAGATGATGCAAAGGTAATTGTACTTTATGGTGATATTTTGTATCAACAAGGTAATCTCAGCGCTGCTAAAGAACAATATCTTGCCGCTATTAAGAAATCTGAACAACTTTACATTGCTTGGGAGAAAGTACTGGGTGTACAAACATTGATGGGTAGCTACGAAGAAGCAATAAAAACAGGTGAAGAAGCACTAACAATTTATCCAAATCAGGCAATTTTATATTATTACCAAGCTTTTGCGCTACATAGAAATGGGCAAAATGCCGAGGCTGGTTTTGAGTTAAAAAATGCACTGCAATTAGAACCAGAAGATGCGAACTTGAAAGCTATGATTTTAGCTTTGCAGGCAGAGGTTCTAATAGATCAAGGTAAGCTGAAAGAAGCCGATGCGGCATTCGACAAAGCAGCAGTTTTGGCCCCTAACAACTATCTTACCCTCAGCAATTATGCCTATTATCTCGCTTTGCGTAACCACGATTTGCCAAAGGCAGAGAAATTGGCAGCAAAAGCAGCATCGGCTATGCCACAAAACTCATCTATATTAGATACCTACGCTATTGTACTGTTTAAACTAAACAGATTAGACGAGGCCTTAAAGCATATAGAAAAAGCGCTACAAAACAACGAAGGTAATAATCCCGTTTACTTAGAGCACTATGGAGATATTTTGTTTTTAAAAGGCGATAAAGAAAGCGCAGTAACACAGTGGCAAAAAGCAAAAAGTGCAGGGAACCAGTCGGATAAGTTAAATAGAAAAATAAATGAAAAGAAATATATTAAATAGCACACTTTTAATTGCTTGTGCCTTATTTGCAGCAAGCTGTAGGCCAAAAAAAGAAATTGTAAAGGCGCCGCCAGTTGCAGAAGCTGCTCCGGTTGCAGATAAAAAATCAGAGAATATTGCTTCTTTGTTAGGTAAAGAATTACAATACAATACTTTGTCGTTAAGAGGAAAAGCCGAATTAGATGTTAATGGCGATGCTAATAGCGTGACGTTAAACGTTCGCATTAAAAAGGATGAAAAAATTTGGTTTAATGTAACTGCTTTAGGTGGGGCTATCGAGGCGGCTAGGGGTGTAATCACGACTGATAGTTTATTATTGATGAACCGCCTACAAAAAACTATCCTGAGAAAACCTTTGTCTTATATTCACGATTATACAAATCAGCAAGTTAATTTTGGTTGGTTACAGGCCATTTTAACAGGTAATACCATAAAAGAGTTTATGTCTGAAAAGTCGGATTTAAAGCAAGAAGAAGGGGTTTGGGTGTTAAGTGGCACGTCGCAAAGTTTAGCGTACAGAACAATTTTTAATACCTTACTGAAATCTGCCACCTTGAATTTAAACGATGCCGCGGCGGCACAGGCGTTGAAAGTAACTTATGATAAATACACACCAGTAAACAACGGGATTTTTCCTTCAGATATGAAAATAACTTCCGCGGTGGGCAATAAAAAAATAAGCGTAGCCGTTGAATTTACAAAAATCGATGCTAATGTAGCCTTAGAGTTCCCTTTTTCGGTTCCAAAGAACTATGAGCTAATCAAGTAATTTTTTATACTTTTGATTAATGAATTTAAAAAAGGCCCTACTTTTAATTGTTGCTGTACTTATTTGCGCTAATGGTTTTGCGCAATCGAGTAAGGAACTAAAGCGAAAAAAAGAAGCTTTACAAAGAGAAATTGAGCTGGCTCAAAAGAACCTCAACAAAACAGCCAGTGGTAAAAAACTTACGCTAAGTCAAATTAATGCGATTAAAGCGCAAATTAGGCTAAGGCAAGATAAAATTTCTACCATCAACTCAGAGATGAAAAATCTCGACCACCAAATTCATGAAAATACCAATAAGGTACAGAACTTGAAAGGTCGTTTAGCAGACTTGAAAAAAGAATATGCTGGTATGATTCGCTTTGCGCAACGTAATAGAAATTCTTATGATAAAATGATGTTCATTTTTGCGGCAAATGATTTTAATCAAGCTTACAAGCGTATCAAATACCTGCAACAGTTTGGACAGTACCGTAAAAAGCAAGCTGCCTACATCCAAGGGACAGAGAAGCAATTGAGCAATCAAATTGTGGTTTTAGACAAGGATTTGAAGAGCAAGAGCAGTTTGCTGAAGGAAGAGGAAAATGAAAAAACTAAGCTTGATAAAAATAGAACTGAACAAACTGTAGTACTTAATAAGTTAAGTAAGCAAGAAAAGCAGTTTAAGCAAGATATTCAGAAAAAAAGACAGCAACAAGCTGCGGTAGATAGAGAAATTAGAGCAGCTATTAACAGAGAAATTGCTGCTGCTCGTAAAAAGGCTGAAGAAGAAGAGCGAGAGCGTGAGAGAATTGCAGCTGCAAAAGCAAAGGCAGAAAATAAGCCAGCACCAGCGGCAACTACATCGCCGGCGAAGTCTAAAACCACTAGTGAAGCGTTAAGGGCTACACCAGAGGCAGCTAGGTTATCTGCTTCTTTTGAAAGTAATAGGGGTAGCTTGCCTGCACCAGTTTCTAACGGATATATTACAGCTAGATTTGGCGCTTATAAAGTAGATCAAGCTTCTGCTAGACATGATGGTGTAACCTATCAAACAAGTGAAGGAGCATCTGCAAGAGCAGTATTTGAAGGCTCTGTTTCATTCGTTTTAGAGAAGTTTGGACGTTATTACGTAATGATTAAACATGGGGAGTATTTCACTATTTATGAAAATTTAAAAAGTGTAAATGTAAGTAGGGGAGATAAGGTGTCAACGAAACAAAGTATCGGTACAGTAGCAACTTCAGACGGTATTCCAGAGTTGGGATTTCAGATTAGAAGAGGTGAAACACCACAAAATCCGGAAAGCTGGTTGGCTCGTTAACAATCTCTTTTACATAAATAACCCTATATTTGTATAAAACTAGTTTGAAATGTACAGTACGCCGTTATTAGAGTTTTTAAATATGGGAGGCGGTGAGATGATGCTCATCGTAATAGCGATACTTTTGTTATTTGGAGGTAAAAAATTGCCAGAATTAGCAAGAGGTTTAGGTAAGGGAATGCGTGAATTTAAAGATGCTTCTGAAGGTGTGAAAAGGGAAATTCATCGTAATATTAACGCAATAGATGTGGATGAAGAAGATAGAAAGGCGGATGAAAATCGTAGATATCGTGCGCCGGAAGAAGATTACTCACATTCTATTCACGACGAGCCTACCAATGCTACAAATGAAGTAGAAACGGAAAACCAAAACGATACAACTTCCGTAGATTCTAAAGAAGAAAATAAAGAGCCGAAAAGTTCGGTTTAAGAACATTTTTAAGAAATTGAATAAATAAATCAACAGTCATGTTACAATCAACAATGCTAGCAGCGCTAGGAACAACTGAAATCATCTTAATTATTGTGGCGATTTTATTGCTTTTCGGAGGTAAAAAAATTCCAGAATTAATGCGTGGTTTAGGCAAGGGAATGAAAGAATTTAAAGATGGTAAAGATGGAGTTGATTCAACCACTACCACAGACAACACCAACAAACCTCAATAAGCAGCATTTTTAAACGCTTTTATTTTAGATTTTGAAGAAATACAGCTCTTTAACAGAGATACAGGGAGAACTTGCGCAAAAGCAGCTAACGTTAAAAGAACTTATTGCTTACTATTTTAAGCAAATAGAAAAGCATCAACACCTCAATGCATTTAATGAGGTGTTTTTTGATTCTGCGACTAAGCAAGCCGAAGAGATACAGATTAAACTCGAAAATGGTTCGGCTGGTAAGCTAGCGGGCATGGTTATTGGCATTAAAGATAATATCTGCTACGAAGGGCATGTAGTTACCGCTTCTTCTAAAATGTTGGATGGTTTTGTTTCTCCATATTCTTCAACGGTGGTAAAACGTTTACTAGCGGAAGATGCCATCATCATTGGTCGCTTAAACTGCGATGAATTTGCAATGGGCGGCTCCAATGAAACCTCTTACTTTGGTACAGTTAAAAATGCTGCTGATGAAGAGCGTGTAGCGGGTGGTTCATCTGGAGGTTCGGCAGTTGCCGTGCAGGCAGATATGTGTTTGGCTGCTTTAGGTACTGATACTGGCGGTTCTGTTCGCCAGCCAGCAGCTTTTTGTGGCAACATAGGCTTTAAACCAACCTATGGACGTATTTCTCGCTACGGCGTAATTGCCTATGCCTCTTCTTTCGACCAAGTAGGTACCTTAACGTCTTCAGTTACTGACGCAGCTTTGTTATTAGAGGTTTTGGCTGGCGCCGATGAAAACGACAGTACAGTTTCTTCTTTGGAAGTACCTAGATATTCAGAAAATTTAGCGCAAAGCGAAAAAAAGAAAATTGCGGTTTTAAAAGAAACGATAGAAAGTGATGCGCTAGACTTAGAAACTAAGGAAGCCATACTAGCTGCTATCGAAAAATTTAAACAAGATGGCCACGAAGTAAGTTACGTTTCTTTTGATTTGTTAGATTATTTAGTGCCAACATATTACATCTTAACCACGGCAGAGGCTTCATCTAACTTATCACGTTACGATGGTGTGCATTACGGTTACCGCAATACCCAAGCGCAAAGTTTAAATCAGCTGTACAAAAGCTCTAGAGCAGAAGGTTTTGGTGAAGAAGTAAAACGTAGAATTATGCTGGGTGCTTTTGTTTTAAGCGCAGGATATTATGACGCGTATTACCAGAAGGCTCAAAAAGTACGTCGTTTAATTAGAGAAAGAATAGAAGAGCTGCTGAAAAATCATGACGTGCTGGTAAGTCCAGTGGCACCTACGCCAGCTTTTAAAATTGGCGAAAATGTGCAAGACCCGTTGGTGATGTACATGGCAGATATTTATACCGTATTGGCTTCCTTAGCAGGAATTCCGGCAGTAGCATTGCCATTGGGCAATAATAAAGGAGGTTTGCCGTTAAGTATCCAATTAATGACCAAGCATTTTAACGAGCAAGCTTTGCTCAACTTATCACATAGTTTTTTAAATTCTAACGTCATTTCGAACGAAGTATAACGTAGAGAGAAATCTGTTTCATAAGTGCTTCGGCTGTAGATTTCTCCTCTTGCATCTTAGAAATGACGAGAACTTTTTGCTTATGAGGAAATTGATACTTACTATTTTGAGTTTTGTAATTGTTTTAGGCACTCAAGCTCAAATTCCCGTTAAATTTATCCAAAGCGATACTATTTTAAAGCGACTAACTACAGCGCCTTTAAGCGATACAGTAGCAGTCCCTGTAATAGAACAACCGATGTTGTTTGGTCAAAGTTTGCTGTACAAAATGCGTTTAGATTCTATACAGCAAACCGTTCCGCTAGACTATAACGAGTACGTTCAGAGCTACATCGATATTTACGTAAAGCGCAAGGCGATGTATGGCGATATGCTTGGGCTTTCAAGCTACTATTTTCCGATTTTTGAAAAGGCACTGAAATCTTACAACATTCCAGCAGAAATTAAATACCTATCAATTGTAGAATCATCTTTAAATCCGCATGCAGTTTCTAGAGTTGGTGCTACCGGTTTATGGCAGTTTATGTTTGGTACAGCTAAAGCGTACGGCTTAAATATGGATAACTTTGTGGACGAGCGCAAAGACCCAATTCAGGCTAGTTATGCCGCTGCTGCCTATTTTCGTGACGCTTACGAAGAACTGGGCGACTGGCTCCTAGCCATAGCGGCGTATAACTGTGGCAAAGGAAACGTGAATAGGGCTATTGCTAAAGCCGGTTCTCGGAATTTTTGGGACATCAGAAAGTTTTTGCCGAAAGAAACCAGTAATTATGTGCCTGCTTTTATTGCTGCTGTTTACGTAATGAAATATGCACCAATTCATCAAATTGTAACGAAGCCTAACGTGTTTGCCTTTAAAACAGACACAGTGCAGGTGAAAAACTTCGTAGCCTTAGCTGATGTTGCGCAAGCAATTAATCATACCGAAGAAACGCTAGTGGCGCTAAACCCGAGTTATAAAAAGAAGATTGTTAACGGAACAGATATTGCTCCAAAACGCATTGTTATTCCGAGGCCAGAACATCAATTTTACGAACCGCTTTTTGCTGTCCTTAATAATGATATAGAAACAGATCGGGAAATTATCTTGGCATCAACTGATGATGTTAGGGATTTAAGGAAAAAGGCACAGCCGAAAAAAACAGCGCCTGTTGCCAATATTATTGTTCACAAAGTATTGCCTGGTCAAAGTTTGAATGCAATTGCTAATAAATACGGTGTAGAAGTACAAGATTTAAACGTTTGGAATGAACTTAAAGTTTCCACTATCATCCCCGGACAAAAGTTAAAAGTATACAGAGATACTGTTCCTGCTAAGTTTGCGCCAAAAACCAAAGCTAGTTTTGCTAATTACAAAGTAAAGCAAGGCGATACTTTATCTAGCATCGCTGAAAAATTTGATGGTATTACTGTGGCAAGTTTAAAAGCCGCTAACGGGTTAAAATCTGCAAAAATTACTGAAGGCATGGTGCTAAAGGTGATGTAAGGTAATGAGTTTTACATGTCATTTCGATGACTTCAAGGAAGAGAAATCTAACATGTTTCAAAAGCTCTTTGTATTGGCACGTGCGCTAACTTAGTCATTTTGGTTTTGCCTAATGTGAGATAGACTCAGATTATAGTAGAATCCTAGATGTAACTTCGTTGACTTTCAATTCTTCTCGTATCTCGTCGAAATGGAGTATTCAGCAAAGACCTTTGTCTCTAAACCCTATTGTAGCGGTAGTCCGCAGTGAGCGCAGCGAATGAGGACTATAGCGCAAAGAGGGACTTTCCATAAATAGTAGTTGTGATCTGCTTTTCAAAAAATCTTTATCGGTCCTTTCGTTCATTTATAAAGACTAATTTCTACGGCCTATTCAACTTGTTGCGCATCAATACAGAATGACAAAAAACAGGTGGTATCCTAAAAAAAGATTGTAACTTTGGCCGCTACAAAAGAATAAAAAATGAGTAAGATCAATAGAAAACAAGATGCTTTAGACTACCACTCACAAGGTAGACCTGGAAAAATTGAAGTTATACCTACTAAGCCGTATTCTTCACAGAGAGATTTGACATTGGCATATTCTCCAGGTGTAGCAGAGCCTTGTTTAAAAATTGCAGATAACAAAGACGACGTCTATAAATATACCGCAAAAGGAAACTTAGTGGCCGTAATTAGTAACGGTACCGCGGTTTTAGGCCTTGGAGATATTGGTCCGGAAGCTGGTAAGCCAGTAATGGAGGGTAAAGGTCTTTTATTTAAGATTTTTGCTGATATTGACGTGTTCGACTTAGAATTAGACACTAAAAACGTTGACGAGTTTGTAAAAATAGTTAAAGCACTAGAGCCAACTTTTGGTGGTGTTAACTTAGAAGATATTAAAGCACCAGAATGTTTCGAGATTGAGCGTAGGCTTAAGGAAGAAATGAACATTCCGGTAATGCATGACGACCAACACGGTACAGCCATTATTTCTGCAGCAGCGTTATTAAATGCTTGCGAATTGCAGAAAAAGAAGATGGACAAAATTAAGATTGTGGTGAATGGTGCAGGTGCTGCGGCTATCTCTTGTTCGCGTTTGTACGTTGCCTTAGGAGCAAAGAAAGAAAACATCGTAATGTGCGATAGAAGCGGTGTTATCCGTGCTGATCGTGAAAAAATTGATCCAATTAAAGCTGAATTTGTAACCAAAAGAGACTTACATACGCTAGAAGAAGCGATGAAAGATTCAGATGTTTTCATTGGTCTTTCTTCAGCAGATTGCGTTTCTGTAGATATGCTAAAATCGATGGCGAAAAATCCAATCGTAATGGCTATGGCTAACCCAAATCCAGAAATTGCTTACGATTTAGCGATCAATTCTCGTAAGGATATCATTATGGCAACTGGCCGTTCTGATTATCCTAACCAAGTGAACAACGTTTTAGGTTTCCCTTACATTTTTAGAGGAGCGTTAGACGTAAGAGCAACGGCAATTAACGAAGAAATGAAAATTGCTGCTGTTCGTGCTATCGCAGAATTGGCGAAGAAAACAGTTCCAGAAGCGGTGAACATGGCTTACAATGCTAAAAATATCAAATTTGGTAAAGATTATATCATTCCAAAGCCGATGGATTTCCGTTTGATGACCAACGTGTCGATGGCGGTAGCAAAAGCGGCAATTGAAAGTGGTGTTGCTCGTAAAGTAATTACCGATTGGGATGCTTATGCAGAAGAACTGAGAAAGCGTTTGGGTACAGATGATGCCATTATGCGTGCCATCACCAACAAAGCAAAATCAGACCCTAAACGTGTGGTTTTCGCAGAAGCGGATAACTATAAAATCCTAAAAGCGGCTCAAATTGTTAAGGATGACAATATCGCTATTCCGATTTTATTAGGAAATAAGGAGAAAATCCAACAGATTATTGAAGAAAGTGCGCTAGAATTGGATGGTGTTCAAATTATCGACCCAGCTTTAGAGCCAGAGAGAACACAAAAATACGCTCAATCGTTATACGAAAAAAGACAGAGAAGAGGTGTTACTTCTGTAGCCGAAGCTGCAAAAATGATGCGTGACAGGAACTACTTCGGTTCTTCGATGGTAGAATTTGGCGAAGCTGATGCCATGATTTCTGGCTTAACCAAAAACTACGCAACTACCATTAAGCCTGCATTACAAATTATTGGTACAGAAGAAGGCGTAAAACGCGTTGCTGGTATGTACATGATGATGACTGAGAAAGGTCCAGTTTTCTTTGGAGATACTACGGTTAACGTAGACCCAACGGCAGAAGAACTGGTAGACTTGGCTTTGTTATTAGAAAAATCGGTTAGAAAGTTTAACATCACGCCACGTATTGCCATGCTTTCTTATTCTAACTTCGGTTCTAACGAAGGCGTTGTTCCAGAAAAAACAAGAAAAGCAGTTAAAATTCTTCACGAGAAATATCCTGATATTGTTGTGGATGGCGAAATGCAAGGAAACTTTGCAATCAACACTTCAATGTTGAAAGATAATTTCCCTTTTAGTAGATTGGCAGATGCTCCAGCAAACACTTTAATTTTCCCTAATTTAGAGTCAGGTAACATTGCTTACAAGTTATTGCAAGAGCTAGGCGGAGCCGAAGCGGTTGGCCCAATTCTTTTAGGATTGAAAAAACCAGTTCATATTGTACAGTTAGGTAGTTCGGTTAGAGAAATTGTGAACATGGTTACCATTGCCGTGCTAGATGTACAGGCAAAAGAAGAAGAGGCAGAACCGAAGAAAAAAGGTTTATTTAAAAAGAAATAGTCCTTATTTTTAGATACATAGGAAGTTAAAAAAACTTACGTCAATACCTTAAAAAGCTAAAAGTTTCTACTACTTTTAGCTTTTTATATAAATGAGATTTTATGTACGCTTATATCGATGGTAAACTAACGTTTAAATGCCCAGCCTATATTGTTGTAGAGGCCGGGGGTGTGGGTTATCATATCAATATATCACTTAATACTTATTCTGCTTTGGGTAGTGCAGAGCGATGCAAAATCTATACCTGGCTACATGTAAAAGAAGATGCACATACGCTTTACGGTTTTTCTGATGAAGGCGAACGTAAACTGTTCCTGCATTTGATATCTGTTTCCGGCATTGGGCCAACCACCTGCCGTATGATGCTTTCATCAATTACGCCTTCAGAAATACAACAAGCTATTGTTAATGCTGATGTGGCATTGATACAAAAAATAAAAGGAATTGGAGCTAAATCTGCACAGCGTATTGTACTCGAATTACAAGATAAATTGAAAAAAGAGGGAATAGAATCATTAATTTCTATGCCTATTCACAATACAATTAAAGATGAAGCGTTATCTGCTTTGATCATGCTTGGTTTTGGTAAACAAGTAGCAGAAAAAGCACTAGAAAATGTGATTAAGAAAGCTGATGGTGAACTAACTGTCGAGCAAATGATCAAACAAGCTTTGAAGAATTTATAAATAAACCATATTGAAAAACAAACTTACCTATTTTGTTTTATTGGTAGGCCTATGCGTAGGCAAAAACTCGTTCTCGCAAGTAAACAATGCTGGGTCTAGGATAGACTCTGCGAAGAACACATTTACCCCAAAAGAAAAACAATGGATGGGATTGCGCACTTATAGCAATCCATTTTTTAAACTTCCAGAAAATATTAAAAGAGAGGTAGAGTACGATGCCAATAATAATCGTTACATTATTACCGAGCGCATTGGCG
>Ga0256896_1000463_pt1 | contig 12376 bp, 9 predicted proteins | sample MC6MC0669MT_FD_190205 | JGI IMG/M metagenome (GOLD analysis project Ga0256896, IMG submission 190205) | Metatranscriptome of enriched soil aggregate microbial communities from Iowa State University, Ames, United States - MC6-MC0669-MT... | ecosystem: Environmental > Terrestrial > Soil >... | reverse complement strand
CGAGCGACGAGATTGTGAAGGTCGCGCCCTGCATGTCGGAACCCTTCAGCTTGCCGTCGCGTGCCTGTGCAGACAGCTCACCCATCTCCTGCGCGATTTGCGACACGGTTTTCTTGTCGGCGTCCTTGACGACCGGCACTACCAAACCTTGCGGCGTGTCGGCGGCGAAGCCGATGTTGTAATACTGCTTCAGGATCAGGTTTTCGCCGGTTGCATCGAGCGATGAGTTGAATTCCGGATGCTTCTTCAATGCGGCGACGCAGGCCTTGATGACGAACGCCAGCAGCGTGACCTTGACGCCGGATTTGGCGAGTGCCTCGTTACTTGATTTGCGCAGCGCTTCCAGCTCGGTGACGTCGGCTTCGTCATATTGCGTGACGTGCGGGATCATGACCCAGTTACGATGCAGGTTCGGGCCGCTGATTTTCTTGATGCGCGACAAAGGTTGCAACGTGGTCGGACCGAACTTGGTGAAGTCCAGCGATGGCCACGGCAACAAACCAAGACCGCCGCCGTCCGCTTTGGCAGAAGGTGCAGCAACCGGTGCGGCGACAGCGCCGCCGGCAGCGAGTGCCGACTTGACGTACCCCTGCACGTCTTCCTGCGTGATGCGACCTTTCGGACCGGAACCCGCAACCTTGCCGAGATCGACACCGAGTTCTCGTGCGAATTTGCGAATCGATGGCGAAGCGTGCGCTTTTGCGGCGGCTGCGCTTTGTGGTGCGACCGGCTGAGGTGCGGCCGGCTGAGCGGTTGCTTGTGGTGCTGGTGCGACTGGCGCTGCAGCAACCGGTACCGGAGCAGGCGCTGCAACAGGCGCGGGCGCTGGTGCAGGCGTTGGCGCAACAGGTGCTGGAGCCGCAGATTGTGGTGCGACAGCTGCAGGTTGTGGCGCAGCTTCTGTTTTTGCTGCAGGCGCCGGCGCGGCTGCGCCCTGCTCTGCATCGACGACCAGAATCAGTGAGCCTTCAGCGACCTTGTCGCCGAGCTTGACCTTGATTTCCTTCACGACGCCGGCGTGGCTGGCTGGAATTTCCATGCTGGCCTTGTCGGATTCAACGGTGATCAACGATTGATCGACTTTGATCGTATCGCCGACATTGACCAATAGTTCGATGACTTCGACTTCCTTGAAATCGCCGATATCCGGGACTTTGACTTCCACCATGCTCATTATTTTTTCTCCGCTTGTTTGCGTGCCGCCATCATGACTGCGGGGAAGCAGGCGCTGTTGCGCTGCATTCCCCGTCTGCAGTCTGAGGAAGATTTCTAATAGATTACTGCGTTACAGGATTCGGTTTGTTCGGATTGATACCGTACTTCGCAATCGCTTGCGACACCACCGAAGCAGAAATCGCGCCTTCGTCCGCCAGTGCTTTCAATGCAGCGATCGCGACGAAGTAACGATTGACCTCGAAGAATTCACGCAGTTTGGCACGGCTGTCGGAACGACCAAAACCGTCGGTACCCAGCACTTTGTAGGTACGATCTTTCGGCACGAATGCACGCACTTGTTCGGCAAAGGTGCGCATGTAGTCGGTGGCGACGATGATCGGACCCGCAGTGCCTTGCAACGATTGCGTGATGTGCGCAACGCGTGGCTCGTCGGTCGGATGCAGCATGTTCCAGCGTTCGACATCCTGACCGTCGCGCGCCAGCAGCGTGAACGACGGTGCAGACCAGACGTCGGCAGCGATGCCAAAGTCTTCTTTCAGCAATTCGGCACCGGCGATCACTTCGCGCAGGATGGTGCCGGAGCCCATCAGTTGCACGCGATGTTTGGCCTTCTTGTCCTTGCCGCCGTCTTGCAGCAGATACAGACCTTTGAGAATGTTCGCTTCCTGACCTTCTTTCAAACCAGGTTGTGCGTAGTTCTCGTTCATCAGGGTGATGTAATAGAACACGTCTTCCTGATTTTCGATCATGCGCTTCAAGCCGTCTTGCATGATGACCGCGACTTCATGCGCGAAGGTTGGATCGTACGGTACGCAGTTCGGAATCGTCGATGCCAGGATGTGGCTGTGGCCGTCTTCGTGCTGCAAGCCTTCGCCGTTCAGCGTGGTGCGACCGGCGGTGCCGCCGAGCAGGAAGCCGCGTGCGCGCATGTCGCCCGCTGCCCATGCCAGATCGCCAATGCGTTGCAGACCGAACATCGAGTAGAACGTGTAGAACGGCACCATGATGCGGTTGTTGGTCGAGTACGACGTTGCCGCTGCGATCCACGATGCCATTGCGCCGGCCTCGTTGATGCCTTCCTGCAAAATCTGACCTGCTTTATCTTCGCGGTAGTAGCTGACCTGATCCTTGTCGACTGGCTCGTACAACTGACCTTCGCGGTTGTAGATACCAATTTGACGGAACAGACCTTCCATACCGAAGGTACGCGATTCATCGACCAGAATCGGTACCACGCGCGGACCGAGATTGGCGTCGCGCAGCAGGATCGACATGATGCGCACATACGCTTGCGTGGTCGAAATTTCGCGACCTTCTGCAGTCGGATCTAGCACGGCCTTGAATGCGGACAACGCAGGTGCTGGCATTTTTTCGTCGGCTTGCATGCGACGCTGCGGCAGATAACCACCGAGCGCAGCACGGCGTTCGTGCAGGTATTTCATTTCCGGTGCGTCGTCGTCCGGTTTGAAGAACGGCACCTCGGCCAGATGTTCATCGGCGATCGGCAAGGCAAAGCGGTCGCGCATTTCGCGCACGGCTTCGTCGTCAAGTTTTTTGGTTTGGTGCGCGGTGTTGCGTGCTTCGCCCGATTTGCCCATGCCGTAACCTTTGACGGTTTTAACGAGCAGTACGGTCGGTTGGCCTTTGTGTTCTTGCGCGACCTTGAAGCCGGCGTAAATCTTGTGTGGATCGTGGCCGCCGCGGATCAGGTGCCACAGGTCGTCGTCGGACATGCGCGAGACCATTTCCAGCAATTTTGGATGCTTGCCGAAAAAGTGTTTGCGCACGTAAGCGCCGTCTTTGGCTTTGTAATTCTGGTATTCGCCGTCCAGCGTTTCCATCATCACGCGCTGCAAAATGCCTTCCTTGTCCTTGGCCAGCAGCGGATCCCAGTTGGAACCCCAGATGACTTTGACGACATTCCAGCCGGCGCCGCGGAATTCACCTTCGAGCTCTTGAATGATCTTGCCGTTGCCACGCACAGGACCGTCCAGACGCTGCAGGTTGCAGTTGACGACCATCACGAGGTTGTCGAGTTGCTCGCGACCGGCCACGCCGATGGCGCCCATCGATTCGACTTCATCCATCTCGCCGTCGCCGCAGAATACCCAGACTTTGCGGTTGTCGGTTTTTGCGATATCACGGGCCTGCAGATATTTGAGGAAGCGCGCCTGATAGATCGCCATCAACGGGCCGAGGCCCATCGACACGGTCGGGAATTGCCAGAATTCCGGCATCAATTTTGGATGCGGATACGACGACAAACCGTTGCCGTCTACTTCACGACGGAAGTTCAGCAGCTGTTCTTCGCTCAAGCGGCCTTCGAGGAAAGCGCGCGCGTAAACACCCGGCGACGAGTGGCCTTGAATGTAGAGCAGATCACCGCCGTGATCTTCGGTCGGCGCGTGCCAGAAATGGTTGAAGCCGATGCCGAGCATGTTCGCCAGCGACGCGAAGCTGGAAATGTGGCCGCCCAGATCGCCGTCGGCGCGGTTGGCTTTAACGACCATCGCCATCGCGTTCCAGCGCATCCACGAACGCAGACGTTCTTCGTAATCGAGATTGCCCGGGCAAGGTTCGCCCATGTCGGCAGGAATCGTGTTGACGTATGCTGTTTGGCTGGAAAAAGGAATCTGCGCACCGCGGCGGCGTGCCAGATCGGTCAGGCGCTCCATCAGGTAATGTGCGCGGTCGGGCCCCTCGGTTTCGATGACGGCTTCGAGGGCGTCGAGCCACTCTTGCGTTTCAATCACATCGGGATCATTGGCGGCTTGCGCCAAAACCTGGTCGAGCTGGGCTGACATAATAGTCTCCTGGAATATCTTCGGCCGTGTCCCGAATCTTAAGGTCGGACCGCGTTTTGAAACGAATGTGCGGTATTTTTACAAACATACCGTACGGACGGCAGGATTCTAACAGCAGTTTTCGCCATTTTCAAATTGCGATATGATTTTTTATAATGTGAAATTATGCGGCAAAGCAGCAAATTTCCCTATTAATATAGAGCAGCCTCTTTTCGTGGCGATGACATCGCTTCTTTCAATAATGTCATCAGTCCACATGCCCTTATAATCGAACGCAATATTCCAACAACGATTCCTCTACATATCAATCACCGGCGGCGTTCCATCCGCCTTGTTTATCCACTTCTTACCATTTAGACATGCCAGCACAAATCATTGACGGAACCCACATTGCTCAACAACTCCGCGGCGACGTTGCCAAACGCGCCGCAGCATTAACCGCCAAAGGCAACCAACCCGGCCTGGCCGTGATTCTGGTCGGTGCCGATCCGGCATCGCAGGTCTACGTGCGCAACAAGGTCAAGGCATGCGAAGACAACGGCCTGTACTCCCTGCTGGAAAAATACGAAGCCGACTTGGCCGAAGCCGACTTGCTGGCCCGGATCGATGCCTTGAACAACGATCCGAAAATCCACGGCATTCTGGTCCAGATGCCATTGCCGAAGCATATCGACCCGACCAAAGTCATCGAAGCCATTTCGCCGCGCAAGGATGTCGACGGCTACTCCGTACTCAGCGCCGGCGAATTGCTGACCGGGCTGGAAGGGTTCCGCCCATGCACGCCGTACGGCAGTATGAAACTGATCGAAAGCACCGGCGTCGACCTCAAGGGCAAGCACGCAGTCGTCATTGGCCGCAGCAATACCGTTGGTAAACCGATGGCGCTGCTGCTATTGCAAGCCAATGCGACCGTCACCATATGCCATAGCGGAACCCCGGATCTCGGATATCACACACGCCAGGCCGACATCGTGGTTGCCGCCGTCGGACGCCGCAATACGCTGACCGCCGACATGATCAAACCCGGTGCGATCGTGATCGACGTCGGCATCAATCGTGACGACAACGGCAAGCTGTGCGGCGACGTCGATTTCGCCAACGCAAAGGAAGTCGCCGGCTACATCTCGCCGGTGCCAGGCGGCGTCGGTCCGATGACAATCACGATGTTGCTGGTCAATACGCTGGAAGCAGCAGAAAGAGGAAACTCATGAATATTGCTCTGAACCCGTTGCTGGATTTTTCCGATCTGCCGCGTTTCGACGCGATCAAACCGGATCACGTCGGTCCCGCGATCGACAGCCTGATGGAACAAGCGCGCGATGTGGTCAAGGATCTGGAAGGTAGCAAGACGCTGGTCACCTGGGAAAACTTCGTTGCACCGCTGGAAGATTCAACCGAAAAACTCGGCCGCGCATGGGGCATCGTCGGGCATCTGAACGCTGTGGTCGACACGCCGGAACTGCGCGCCGCCTACAACGAAAACCAGCCGAAGATTACCGAGTTCTTTACCGAACTGTCGCAAAACCTGATCCTGTTCGAAAAATACAAGGCGCTGCAACTCGGCCCCGATTACGCCGGCTACTCGATGGCACGCAAGAAGATCATCGAAAACGCCGTGCGCGACTTCCGCCTCGGCGGCGCTGAATTGAACGACGAACAAAAAGTGCGTTTCGCCGAAATCCAGGAAAAACAAGCCGCGCTGCAAACCAAATTTTCCGAAAACGTTCTCGATGCGACCAACGACTATGGATTGTTCGTGGAAACCGAAGCCGAACTGAGCGGCTTGCCGGACGACGCCAAGCAGGCAGCACGCGCCGCGGCGGAAGCGGACGACAAACCCGGCTATAAATTCACGTTGCACTTCCCGTCGTATTTCCCGTTGCTGCAATACGCCGACAACCGCGCATTGCGCGAAACGATCTATCGCGCCAACGCAACCAAGGCATCGGATCTGGCCGGCAAACCGGAATGGGACAACACGCAAAACATCGTCGACATCCTGCAACTGCGTGATGAAGAAGCGAAAATTCTCGGCTACAAGAATTTTGCCGAAGTGTCGCTGGTGCCGAAGATGGCGCAAACGCCGGATCAGGTGATCGAATTTTTGCAGGATCTCGCCAAACGCGCGCGTCCGTTTGCGGAAAAGGATCTGGCCGAAGTGCGCGCATTCGCGCAAAAGGAACTCGGCATCGAACAGGTCGAAGCATGGGATCTGACCTACGCGTCCGAAAAACTGCGCGAACAGCGATACGCGTTCTCCGAACAGGAAGTGAAACAGTATTTTCCGGAACCGAAAGTCGTCGCCGGCCTGTTCCGCACGATTGAAACACTGTTTGCCGTCAACATCAAACCGGACAACGCGCCGGTCTGGCATCCGGACGTCAAATTCTTCCGCATCGAAAAAGACGGCGCGTTGATCGGTCAGTTCTATCTCGATCTGTATGCACGCAGCGGCAAACGCGGCGGCGCATGGATGGATGATGCGCGCGGTCGTCGCCGGCTGGAATCGACCAACGGCGCCGATGGCATGCAAACACCAGTTGCCTATCTGACCTGTAACTTCACCGCGCCGATTACGGTCGACGGCAAACAGAAGCCGGCGCTCTTCACGCACGATGAAGTCAACACGCTGTTCCACGAATTCGGTCACGGCCTGCATCACATGCTGACGCAGATCGACGAGATCGGTGTGTCCGGCATCAACGGCGTCGAATGGGATGCGGTCGAACTGCCGTCGCAATTCCTGGAAAATTTCTGTTGGGAATGGAACGTGCTGGAGCACATGACGGCGCACGTCGATACCGGCAAGGCACTGCCGCGCGCGCTATACGACAAGATGCTGGCAGCGAAGAACTTCCAGTCCGGTCTGCAAACGCTGCGTCAGGTCGAGTTTTCGCTGTTCGACATGCATGTGCACTACGACTACGATCCGTACGGCACGCAGACCGTGCAGCAGGTTCTGGACGGCGTGCGCAAACAGGTGCTGGTGATGATGCCGCCGGCGTTCAATCGCTTCCAGCAATCGTTCTCGCACATCTTCGCTGGCGGCTACGCAGCCGGCTACTACAGCTACAAGTGGGCGGAAGTGTTGTCGGCCGATGCGTACGGCGCATTCGAAGAAGCGGGCAAGCAAACCGGCAATGTGCTGTCGGTCGAAACCGGCACCCGCTTCCTGCAGGAAATCCTGTCGAAAGGCGGTTCGCGTCCGGCGATCGATTCGTTCAAGGCCTTCCGCGGCCGCGAACCGACGATCGATGCGTTGTTGCGTCATAGCGGCATGGCGGCCTGATTTCAGCGCCACGGCGCCGTAGTCTCAGCCCCACTTATCCGTTAATATTCGGCACGATGTGTCGTGTATTAACGGATTTGTATTTTCAGCAAAAATTAAAGACCACTAGCTCGAGGACGATGATGAAAAACTGGTCATGGCTGTTGATCTCCCTACTTGTTTCGGCAAGCGCGCACGCGCAACTGTATCGCTGGGTCGGCCCGGACGGCAAAGTCACCTACAGCGACACGCCGCCGCCTTCATCGGCCAAACAGGTCGAGAAAAAAGACGTTGGTTCCAGCGGTCCGAATACGTCGAACTTCCCTTATGAACTGGCGCAAGCCGTCAAGAACAGTCCGGTCACGCTGTACACCACGGCCAAATGCGCGCCGTGCGACGACGCGCGTACCATGCTGAAAACACGCGGCATTCCGTATTCGGAAAAAACCGTCAACAACTACGATGAAGTCACCAAGTTCAAGCAGATCGCACCGGATGGTCAGTTCCCGTTTCTGACGGTCGGCTCGCAAAAACAAAAAGGATTCGAATCGAACGGTTGGGACGCGTTGTTGAATAACGCCGGTTATCCGGCATCGAGCCGTTTGCCTGCAGGTTATACCAATCCAGCGCCGGAATCTTTGGCACCGGCGAAACCCAAAGCGGTGGAACCCGCACCTGCTGCAAATAATGGCGGCCGTTCAAGCACACTGGAAGACACGCCGCCACCAGCCGGCAATGCGCCGCCGGGCTTCCGCTTTTAATTGCGCCTGATCGTACCGATTACATGACCCGTATCGATTTTCACAGCAACGTTCCGAACAAGATTGCCTACGCGTGCCGTTTGGTGCGCAAGGCACGCAGTGCAGATTTCAAGATCGTGATTCTGGCGAAAGACCGTCAGCAAATGACCGAACTGGATGAGTTGCTGTGGACGTTTTCCGAACACGATTTTTTACCGCACGTCGCGTTGAACGATCCGCTCGCCGCACAAACGCCGATCCTTCTGACGACGGAAGACGAAATGGAATCGCCGCATCATCAGATTCTGATCAACCTGTCCGATACACCGCCGGGGCACTTCGCGCGATTCGAACGCATGTTCGAAGTAATCTCTTCCGACGAATCGGACAAACTGGCTGGACGCGAACGCTATCGCTTTTACCAGCAACGCGGTTATCCGCTCACCCATTTTGTGGCTGAAAGCACATGAACAATTCCACAGATGGCGGTATCCCGCTGCTGACCGAAGTCATTGACGCACCGGAACGCGTAGCAGCGCCGCAGGAATTTCATCCGGCACCTGCGCCTGTACCGGAAATCTCGGCACCGATCGCACCGCGTTACTTCGCCCCGAGCACACCGGTTGCGCCAATCATGCATCCGTCGATAGAACCGCCGATGCTGCAGGAAGTCATCGAAGAATCGATTCAACCATCGATCGAGGAAGCGGCACCGTTAACCCATGCGCCAATCCATGACTGGATGGAAGAAGAGTGGACGCGCCTTGAACAGAAGATCAGCGAGCGCGTACTGACGCAAGTGCTGGATCGCGTCGATACCGTCATCGATCAACGCATCCGCGACGGTCTGATGGATGTCCTGCAAATCACACTCGATCGTCTGTCTGACGATCTCAAACACGGCCTGCATCAAACACTGCAAGGCGTGATCACCGAAGCGGTGACGCAGGAAATTGAACGCACGCGATTTTCAGAAAAATAAAAAAATCTCGATATTTTTTGTGTTTACGGCATAAAAACTGCCGTTTCATTTCAAATTAAAAATATTTACCGCGAAAATGAACACCTAAACAATCAATAACTTTTTACAATCTCATCATTGGCGCACCCGCTTCGGAGATTGGAAATGAAAGTCATTGTTTTAGGTTCAGGCATTATCGGCACCGCTTCGGCGTGGTTCCTGCACAAGTCAGGTCACGACGTGACGGTTATCGAACGCCAACCGGGTGCCGCACAGGAAACCAGCTTTGCCAATGGCTGCCAGATCTCCGTCTCGCATGCAGAACCTTGGGCCAATCCTGCCGCACCGATGAAAGTGCTGAAATGGCTGGGCAAGGAAGATGCGCCGCTGCTGTATCGCTTCCGTCCTGAATGGCTGCAATGGAAATGGGGCCTGAACTTCCTGCGCGAATGCACGCCGGCGCGCACTGCCGACAATATCCGCCAGATCGTCGCGATCGCTGAATACAGCCGCCAGACACTGCAAGCCGTACGTGCGGAAACTGGTATCGATTACGATCACCTGACGCGCGGCATCCTGCACTTCTACACAGACGAAAAAGACTTTGAAGAATCGCTGCCGGCCGCCAAGCTGATGCGCGAATTGGGTTGCGCACGCAATTCGATCACTGCGGAAGAAGTCATCGCCATCGAACCGGCATTGGCCAGCATTCGCAACAAGATTGTCGGCGGCGACTTTACCGCGACCGATGAATCGGGCGATATCTACAAATTCACCACCGGACTGGCTGCCAAGTCGGCAGAAGCCGGTGTGCAGTTCCAGTTCAATACAACCGTCACGCGTCTGATTACCGAAGGCAGCGGTGCACAAGCCAAAGTGACCGGCGTGGAAGTCATTACACCAGACGGCCGTCATCAAGTGCTGCATGCGGATGCCTTCGTGATGGCAATGGGCAGCTTCTCGACGCCATTGCTGAAACCGCTCGGCGTCGATCTGATGATTTATCCAGGCAAAGGCTACTCGGCCACTTACGCGGTGACCAATCCGGATGCGGCGCCATCGGTTTCATTGACCGACGACGGCTACAAGCTGGTCGTCTCACGTCTCGGCGATCGGTTGCGCGTCGCAGGGACCTGCGAGTTGAACGGTTACACGCGCGACTTGAATACCACGCGTTGCGATGCCATCACGCGCCGCACACGCGAGTTGTTTCCTGATGCCTGCGATTACGACAATCCGGTGTACTGGACCGGCTTGCGTCCGCTGACGCCATCGAATGTGCCGTATATCGGCAAGACCAAATTCAGCAACCTGTACCTGAACACCGGCCACGGCACGCTGGGCTGGACCATGGGTTGCGGTTCGGGCCGTGCGCTGGCCGAAATCGTGTCGGGCCGCCAGCCGGAAGTCGATTTCAAATTCACCGGCATGCCGCATCGTCGCCCCGGTCAATTCGTCAATCCTCAATCGATTGCGGCTTGAACGACTGACCGTCGGTTAGGCCCCAAAAAAGGCGCTGCGAACACAATTCGCAGCGCCTTTTACTTTATGCGTCAAGTTGGTGCATAAATAGCTAAATGATTTAGCCAAACCGATTTGGCTAACTGATTAGACTAAGGATTATTTGCCGGTACGCACCTGCACTTCGCTGGCTTTTTCGTCGAATGCAATGCGCGTATCGAACTTCGCACGCTTCATCGGAAAGCGCGATTGAAAATGCCGCACATTGCCCGAGCCGGAAATCGCACGCCGCACAAACTGGTAGTACGCATCCATATCGATCACGTGCACGACCAGAAAGTAATCGTAGTCGCCCGAGACGAAATAACACTGCATCACCTCCGACTCTTTCGCCATGCGCGCTTCAAACGCCTGCATGTGGTCGTCGGCCTGATTACTCAAGGAAACTTCGAGAAACGCCAGCATGCCGTAACCAAGTGCGAACGGATCGATCATCGCCACGTCGGCGCTGATGATGCCGGCATCGCGCATGTCGCGTATGCGGCGCAGACAAGTCGGTTGCGAGATGTGCACCTTGTCCGCCAGCGTGCGCGTCGGCGTTTGGTTATCCTTCTGCAGAAGGTTAAGGAGCTTGCGGTCAACCTTGTCCAGCGTATGAATTTTGGGCATATAAAAATCGTGGAAAGCTGAAAAAAACCACACAAAAACGCTTTGCTTACTGTTTTTTATGATGTAACGTCGTTCCGTTCATCTTATGAATACCAGTGTTGCAGTTACCTTGCGTTTTTACAATCCTCAGGAGAAAAATATATGCGTCTCAAGACTAAATTGATTCCATTGGCTGGCGTGATCGCATTTACATTGGCAGGTGCTGCTTCCGCTCAGGAACAAATCGTCAAGATCGGCCACGTCGGTCCGGTTTCCGGCGCGATTTCGCATCTGGGCAAAGACAATGAAAATGGCGCCAAGATGGCGATCGATGATCTGAACGCCAAAGGCATCAGCATCGGTGGCAAGAAAGTGAAATTCGAACTGGTTGCAGAAGACGATGCAGCCGATCCAAAACAAGCGACTGCCGTTGCACAGAAACTGGTCGATGCCCACGTCAGCGGCGTGATCGGTCACTTGAACTCCGGCACCACCATCCCTGCTTCGAAAATCTACTACGACGCAGGCATCCCGCAAATCTCCCCATCGTCGACCAATCCTAAGTACACGCAACAAGGCTTCAACACCGCGTTCCGCGTGGTTGCCAATGACGGCCAACTGGGTGGTGCACTGGGTCGCTACGCTGCAAAAGAACTCGGCGCGAAAACCGTTGCTGTGATCGATGACCGTACCGCATACGGTCAAGGCGTTGCAGAAGAATTTGCCAAGAGCGCCAAAAAAGCCGGCGTCAAAGTCGTGTCGACCCAATTCACCAACGACAAGGCAACCGACTTTAACGCGATCCTGACCTCGATCAAGGCCAAAAAACCTGACGTCATCTTCTTCGGCGGCATGGACGCAGTCGGCGGCCCGATGCTGCGTCAGATGAAACAGCTCGGCATCAATTCCAAATTCATGGGTGGCGACGGTATCTGTACCGAACAACTCGGACCTTTGGCTGGTGACGGCATGGCTGACGGCCAGGTTGTTTGTGCTGAAGCTGGCGGTGTAGAAGCCGGTCAGAAAAAAGGCATGGACGACTTCAAGGCTGCATATCAGAAGAAATTCGGCACCGAAGTAAAACTGTACTCGCCATACGTGTACGACGCGATGATGGCAATGGTGCAAGCGATGCAAAACGCAAAATCGTCGGACCCTGCGAAGTATCTGCCTGAACTGGCCAAGATCAACTACAAAGGCGTGACCGGCACCATCGCATTTGATGCAAAAGGCGATATCAAAAACGGTACGCTGACCTTGTACACCTACAAAGGCGGCAAACGCGAATTGCTGGCTGTGACCAAGTAATTCGTCGCTG
>Ga0256896_1000455_pt1 | contig 12522 bp, 8 predicted proteins | sample MC6MC0669MT_FD_190205 | JGI IMG/M metagenome (GOLD analysis project Ga0256896, IMG submission 190205) | Metatranscriptome of enriched soil aggregate microbial communities from Iowa State University, Ames, United States - MC6-MC0669-MT... | ecosystem: Environmental > Terrestrial > Soil >... | reverse complement strand
GCGATATGGCGTTTTTTATTTGTTAGCATTGCTGATAAATTTAAGTTTTTTCACCAGTGTGAAAGGGCAAATGCACAGCTTTGATTTTTACGGTCATACTTTTAATCTTAATCTAGATTCAAATATCATCCTTAAAGAAAAAGTTGAATTTAACACCAAACACATTTCTGAGCTGTACCATACTTTAGAGGCCAGTAACTACCAACCTATAGTTGATACACTTTTAGCTTTCCAAAAGAAGAATCAGCTGAATGATTGGTTATTTTACCAGCTGATTAGAAAAACCGCAGAAACAATTTGTGCCAAAAGGAAAAACTACGAACAGTACACACTTTACAAATGGTTTTTATTGGGAAAGAGCGGTTACGATGCACGTTTAATCTTAGCTGACAACAGGATTATCATGTATGTTTATAACGACGAAAAGATTTTTGACATCCCTTATTTAAAGTTGGAAAACAAAAAATACATGTGCCTTAACTACCATGATTATATCCACACCAATTTCACTTCTATACCCGATACCGAAATGCTTGGCATAGCTGGAGCAACCAAGCCATTCTCTTATCAGATTACAAAAATGCCCGATTTTAATCCTTCGAACTACGGTAAAAAGCAGGTCTCGTTTAAATACGGTGCGCAAGACTATCACTTCGAAATTAAAGTTAGTCCAGAAGTAGAGAACATTTTTAAGAATTATCCTGGTGTTGATTTTTCTTATTATTTCAACATCCCTTTAACTAAAGAAACATATGGTTCTTTAATACCCACATTGAAAAAAAATGTAGGTGGTATGTCCGTAAAAAACGGGGTAAATTATTTGATGAAGTTTACCAGATATGCTTTTCTATATGAAAACGACGATAAAAACTTTGGCAAGGAAAAGAGATTGTCGCCAGAGCAAACCTTGCTAAACCCTTACAGTGATTGCGACGATAGAGCAGCTTTATTCTTCTATCTAGTAAAGGAGATCTACGATTTACCGATGATTGTTCTACTGTATCCCACTCATGTTACAATGGCTGTACAGTTTGAAAAACCCATTGGTAAAACTATCAAATATAATAATAGAGCTTATTCTATTTGTGAGCCTACTCCTCAAATAAATGATTTACCTATAGGAAAATTACCTCCAAAATTAAGAAAGGAAGCTTATGAAGTAGTTTACGCTTATGAGCCTGGCACCAAATAAAAAAGGTGCATTGAATTAACAACGCACCTTTTTTATTTATTTATTAAGCTATGATTATCTCTTGTCAGTTCTAACCCACGCAGCGTTAGTCCAATCTGAACCTGCTTGTACTGCACCTTTGTAGTTAGCAGCAGTAAAGAAAGCATCTAATGTAGTTGGATTTACTGCACCAGTTGCATCAGTTCCAACAAATACTCCTGTAATATACGATGGCTTTGTACTAGCAGCAGTTACAGTATTTGAATATAATGCTGTGATAAAAGGATTTGTTCCTGTAAAAGCAGGACGAGTTCCTCCTGTTGGAGTTGTGTGTTTGAAAACCCAAGGATTTACGTTAGAAATATCAGAGTTTTTGATTACTAAGCTTGCATCAGCAACATTAGCTAGAGTACCATCATGCTCTACATCAACACCGTTGTTGAAGTTATATACTACAAAGTTGTGTAATTTACCTTTTGTTCCTTCACGTAATTTTAAGCCTAAAGTTTTGCCTACCTCTGTAGCTGTGGTTGGGTCATCGCCAGTTTTTGCTGTTAATGAACCTACTAAAGTTACATTAGAAATAGTTGGGTTAGAGAATGGATTAGCAGCATTATTTTTATTGCTATTATCAGCTTCAATACCTCGATCTGCAACACCGTCAGCTTGTACACCTACTAAGAATTGCGCTTTACCTGACCAACCAAAGGTCCAGTCGAAAGTATCATCTTGTGCACCATAAGCGAAAAGATATTTTACGTTTACCGTACCGCCAAACCATTCAAAAGCATCATCACCACCTCTGTATACAGATAAGTACTCTACTGTAGTTCCGTTACCTACACCTTCAAAAGTAAAACCATTATGCTCTTTATCTGCAGTTTGCTTTTTACCAGTATATTCTACGCGAATATATTTTAATACTCCTGAATTATCAGCAGCAACAGTACCTCCATAAGTTACACCAGCACCCATCTCAGAGGCTATACGTCCACCCTCGCCATTTACCGGAGCTCTACCACAAACTATGATACCACCCCAATCTTGTTCTTTAGGTGCTGTAGCGCCAGAAGTAAAAACAATTGGGCTTGATGCTGTACCTTGTGCCATAATTTTCGCACCTGGCTCAATTAACAAATATGCTGTTGCTGGCTCGTTATGATCGGACTTAACGATAACTCCTTCTTGAATAGTGATTGTTTTGCCCTCTTTAACATGAACACCACCTCTTAATACGTATGTGTTTCCTTTAACTAAGGTTACATCATTTACTAAATCACCTTTAATTACAGTACCGTTAGCTAGCGAACCTGATAATACAGTTTCTTCGTCTGTAGGATTGTCTTTTTTACATGCCGTGAAAGTAGACACACCTGCTAAAGCAGCAATAACAAGAAATTTTGAAAATTTAAGCTTATTCATTTTTTAATTTGTTTATTTTCAACTATTTGATTTGCACAAAGTAACAACCTTAGTGTTAACGACAGATTAGCAAACGATTACCAGTCCATCAATAAAACATTAACTAATTGTTAACTAATGCTAGAATGTATAATTAAGGTTAACACCTATATTCATCCCTCTTTTAAATTGATTGTATGGAAGATTGTTATCCTTATACTCCTGCTGGAATTTGATATCTGGATTTAGAATATTACCGAAATTGAAGTCTAAACCTATTTTACTGTTTAATTTTGTATTAACGATAAAATCTAAAGTATTTACAGGCATTTCATAAATATCACCCGCTTGTTGCGCACCAGCTACAAATAATCGTTTACCGAAAACATTGTAGGCCACAGTAAATGTAGTATTAGATTTAGCTGACCAGCTATGCTTATAGCTATAATCGAAATTAATTAAATATGGAGATGCCCCAAACAAAGGTCTAGAACGGTTGGTAGGCGCTATTGGCTTAGCAGAATTGTCTATTGTTTCTTGACTTATATCTATTTTGCTGTAGATGTACGAAGCGTTAAAACCTAACGACATATTTTGCAATGCTTTTGAAGAAGACGAGAATAATGAGCCAATATTTCGATTATATTCCACCTCAACTCCAGCTAACATAGCGTTGTCTGTATTGATATATGTGAATAATGGATCTGCCGAATTTACTTGACTTAGCTCAATCGGCTTGTTTATGTATTTACCAAATATACTTACCGCAAATATTTCTGCACTAGAAGGATAGATTTCATATTTTAAATCAACATTATAGTTGCTACTATTTACCAAATCAGGATTACCCTCACCTTCAGCTATACCGAAACCAACATTATACCTAAATGGTGCAGCTTCCACAAATTGCGGACGAGAAATAGTCTTACTTGCTGCAAACAACACATTAGATTTATCATCAAGCGCATATTTTAACGTCAATGCTGGTAGTATATCTAATCAATCGATAGTTTTTACCCTAAAAGGCGAATCGTAGGTTTGGCTACCTAACTTGTAGTAAGTGTTTTGCTCAGAATACTCTGCCCTAACACCAGCAATTAATTTAAGTCTTTTATTAAATTCGAAGTTAAAGTTCACAAATGAAGCTGCAATCATTAAATCTGCTTCGTAGTTGTTAGGAGCATAATATGACTCATCATACCTGAAAGAATTTGCATCATCACCACTTCCTAAATTATTATCATTTAAATAAAGATCTACTTGACTTAAATTTAACACAGGATTTAAACCAATTTTAGTTTCGAACTGTCTTGAGTTGAAAACTCTTGCTTTGTATCTACCCTGAAAACCAAATTGCAAAGTTTTAAAAGCTGACTCCGTATTTTTTGATTTTAGCTCAGCAGTGATATTACCAGAAAAATCATCTTCATTTAAGTCAGCAAAAAACCTGTGGTTATCACTATTGTTAAGTTTCAAAAATGAGAAGGTATCGTTCTTATTATCTATAAAACTATTTTGAACCCTGTCTGGAGTACTTCCTGTAATATTGGTATAACCCAAAGCGTATTTCAGACTAAATCTTTCGCTAAAATTATTTGTACCCGAAAATTGACCTGTTAACAATGAGTTCTGAACGTATGCATTTCTTCTAGCATAAATATCTCCACTCAAATCAGATTTAAAACCTTGTTGGTCAAAAATATCGTTACTAGAATCATTCACAAACATACCAGTTAAACTATAGCTACTTTTGCTTCCTGATTTAAAGTATAAATTTAATAATGCAGATGTATTAGTTGTGAAGCTATAACGATCTGTCTGGTATAGATAATCTGGCGCCTGCTGTGCGTTGTAAATTGCACTAATGCCATCATTGTATCTTAAATCATTCTTGTATCCTAAACTCGCTAGGTAACCAAACTTTCTGTTATTACCTAAGTCATATAAATCGCCACCTGCAAAAGAAAAACCTGTGCTAACAGGAGCCGAAATTGTTTCTGGCGACCAATTTGTAGCGAAATTTGGTTTAAGGTTAGGACGATCTGCTGATCTGTAGATACGAGTATTTGCAACACTTTCCGGTAATGCTCTTTCCCCTCTATCAAAACCTGCAACATTCAAGAAGCTCCTTTGAGTAGTATAAAAATCTTTACCTGTGGTGATAGAGTTATAACCGCTAGACAAGCCCACTTTGAAAAAGTCCGTTTCAGGATAATCCTTTGTTACTATATCGATAGAACCTCCTGAGAAATCTCCGTATAATTCTGGAGAATAAGATTTAGTTACGCCAATATTTTTAACTACCGAAGTAGGGAAAATATCTAATGGAATCAACTTCAAATCTGGGTTGGTAGAAGGAATTGGCAAGCCATTCAAAGTAGTATTGTTGTAACGATCTCCTAAACCTCTTACAAAAACATTTTTATTGCCAACCATTGATACGCCAGCAATTTTGCTCACGCCCTCAGCTACGTTAGATAAACCTTTACGACTTAATTCTTGTGCGCCAATTTTTTGAACCACCAATGTAGAGTTTTTACGCTCGGCTAATAAAGCATTACTAGACTCTTTATTTGCTTTACCTGCAATAACCACCTGATTTAAGGTTGAGCTTGCTTCGTCTAATCCAACATTTAGTAGTGTAGTAGCGTTTTCTTTAACCTCCACCGATTTGATGATACTTGGCAGATAGCTTACATACGAAACTTCAATAGTATATTTCCCAGCGGCTAAACCACCAACTAGATACTTGCCATTGGCATCAGTAACTACTACCTTATTGTTAGCAACAACTTTAACTGCTGCGCTAATTAGCGTTTCGCCAGTTTTTTTATCGGTTACAGTTCCTGCAATTTTACCTGTTCCCTGAGCGAAAACAAGCGCACTAACGAACACCAACGTAATGGTGAATAGTGCTTTCTTTAGAGTTAATTGTGATTTCAATTTGCCTTATTTTTAATTAGGGCAAAACTATTACCACAATGTTAGCTTGATGTTAGCTTGAAATTACCATTTGTTTACCCACAGGTTAACAAATTGTTAAAGCGCATTAGAAGGGCTTTGCAATTAATATTTTAAGCCGATTTTTTTGCATATAAAGTGTAATAACCAAATTGGGCCTATTAACAAAAACTTAACATCTTCTAAAAATGAAGGTTTCTTCCCTTCTATTTTATGACCGATAAATTGCCCTATCCAAGCTAGTACAAAAATGGCTAAGAAGATCATCCAAGCAGCCGGGCCGTTATGGTATTTCTCCCACATTTCTAGCTTTACAATGCCGTAGCTCATGCCTGCAATCACCCAAATCATCATAAAAAATAAAGTTGGTGATAATGTGAAGTAATAATATAAAGCAAATGCAAGAAGAAAAGAAGCCCAATTGAAAAAGGTTTGGTATTGGCCCAGAAATGCCAATTGAGGAAAAGGTATCAACCAAACTAAGCCTAAAAGACTAAACACAATCAGCGGCACGCAAATCCAATGGATCAATTCGTTGGTATGATTTTGATGGCTTTCGGCGTACTTATCAAATAAGATATCTACTGGCCTTTTTTCTGGAGCTTGTACAGTGTTGCTCATACTTGGTTGTTTTAGTTGCGGGTTATAAGTTACGAGTTATGAGCCATTACCTGCAACCCACAACTCGTAACCAGTAACTTATTACTTCGCAAATGCTACCGAACGGGTTTCCCTAATTACAGTAACCTTGATCTGACCTGGATAAGTCATTTCAGTTTGGATACGGTTAGAGATATCTGCCGCTAGCAATTCTGCTTGCTGATCAGTAATTCTTTCACTTTCTACAATTACTCGTAACTCTCTACCTGCCTGTATCGCAAAAGTTTTCTCTACACCAGGATACGACATTGCTAATTCTTCCAGTTCTTTTAAACGTTTGATGTAGCTTTCTACTACCTCACGTCTGGCACCAGGTCTAGCACCAGAAATAGAGTCGCACGCTTGTACAATTGGAGAAATCATTGAAGTCATCTCAATCTCGTCGTGGTGGGCACCAATGGCATTACAAACCTCTGGATGCTCTTTATATTTCTCGGCCAACTGCATACCCAAAATAGCGTGAGGTAATTCAGGATTATCGTCTGGCACCTTACCTATATCATGTAGTAGACCAGCACGTTTTGCTAGTTTGGCATTTAAGCCTAATTCTGCAGCCATAGTAGCACAGAAATTAGCTACCTCACGAGAGTGATGTAATAAGTTTTGGCCGTAAGATGAACGGTAACGCATACGTCCAACCATTCTAATCAATTCTGGGTGCAAACCGTGGATGCCCAAATCAATTACAGTACGTTCACCAATTTCGATGATTTCGTCTTCGATTTGCTTTTTGGTTTTAGCAACAATCTCTTCAATACGAGCAGGGTGAATACGGCCATCAGTTACTAAGCGGTGTAATGCTAAACGGGCAATCTCTCTTCTTACTGGATCGAAACCAGAAAGGATAATTGCCTCTGGCGTATCATCTACGATAATTTCAATACCTGTCGCCGCTTCTAAAGCACGAATGTTACGACCTTCTCTACCAATTACACGACCTTTAATTTCATCGTTATCGATGTGGAAAATAGAAACCGAATTTTCAATAGCTGCTTCTGCCGCTGTACGCTGAATGGTTTGGATTACCACTTTCTTAGCTTCTTTACTTGCAGTTAGTTTGGCTTCGTCAACGATATCTTTTACTTGCATTAGAGCTTGAGAACGAGCCTCAGCTTTCATATTTTCTACCAATTGGTTTTTAGCTTCTTCGGCACTTAAACCAGCAATGGTTTCCAATTGCTGTACGTGTTGGTTTTTAAGCACATCTACCTCTTCTTGCTTTTTAACAGCCAGGGCAGTTTGCTTTTCTAAATTTTCTTTCTGCTTATCTAATTCCTGTTCTTTTCTGTTAGCATTCTCTAGTTTAGAATTCAGCGACTGCTCTTTTTGCTTAATAGAATTTTCGCGTTGAGCTACTTCGCCGTTTCTAGCCTGTACTTGTTGCTCGTGCTCTGATTTTAATTGTAGAAATTTCTCTTTAGCTTCTAGTAATTTATTTTTCTTTAAAATTTCAGCATTATTTTCTGCCTCTTTTAATATTTTCTTCGCTTTTGTCTGTGCCGCTATTTCCTGCTGCTTTAACAGGTTGCGCAGCAGGTACCTGCCAATTACTACACCTACAATTAAGCTGGCGAGTATGCATCCTACTATTCCTAATATTTCCATCTTCGATATGTTGTTTTTATGTGATGACAGCGTCTGTCATCTTGGTTTTGTATATAAAAAAAGCCGTTACTAAATCATTATGTTCCATGCGCCAAATACTTATTTACGCTAATTAAAAGAAACATAAAAATTTAGCCACGGCCAAATTTATAGCTATAGAAAACCCTTCGGCAAGCCGAAAGGCAATAAAGAACATTTTTTATTTAGAGAAAAATCCGTTTAACAAACTATCTAATTCTTCAACTTTATCTGCAACGGTAGTATCCTGGTGTTGTACCTTATGCTCGGCCTTTAAAACCCCTGTAGCATAATGCAAAACTGCCATCGATAACAAATCTTGCTTATCTCTAACCGCATAATTTTCTTGATAGTCTTTTATACGCTCGTTGATAATTTTTGCTGCTCGTCTAACAATTTCTTCTTCTTCCGTACTTACTTTTAAAGGGTAAATGCGGTCGGCGATAGTTATTTTAATCGAGATTTCTCCCATTTTTAGCTTTGTTTCAATTAATCTGCTTGCTTATTTTTTAAGCAATGCCACACTCTTATCAATTTCACGCACAAATTCGTTAATTTTTTGCTTTATATCAAGTGTCTTTTCACTTGTTCCTTCAATACTCTTCGCTAATTTGAGCACTCTTAGTTTTTCATCTAACTCTAATTGAGCATTTTTTGCACTTTCTAGTGCTCTTTTTTGTTGTTGATTTTCTGATTTCAACAAATGGTTTTCTTCTTGTAAGGCACTGCAAAGCTCAATCAATCGAGCAGTTTTTTGCATTACGCTATTAAGTTGATCAGCTACAGCAGCCATTTTTTAGGTTGTGGGTTGTGAGTTGCGAGTTATGGTTTATTCTTGTTACTCATAACACGGAACTCTTAACAATTCTACTTATTTTATCTTATTTCTGCTTTAGCAGTTTGTGCTAAGTTAGTAATAATCTTTTGCATAATCGCATCTATCTGCTTGTCAGTCAAAGTTTGCTCTTCGTCTTGCAGTGTAAAATTCAGCGCATAAGATTTTTTTCCCTCAGGTAATTTATCACCTTGATAAACGTCAAATACCTGTACATTCTTCACCAATTTCTTTTCTGATTTGAAGGCAATTGTTTTCAGCTCATCAAAAGTAACCGCCTGATCTACCAATAAAGACAGATCTCTTCTTACCGCAGGATATTTAGGCACCTCTTTGTTGATGATTTTGTTTTTCTTTAAAGCATCCAAAACAAATGCCCAATCGAAATCTGCATAGAAAATATCTTGTTTCAAACCCGCTGCTTTTTTATCGGCATTGGTTACCGCTCCAAAAGTCACCAAAGTTTTATCTCCTCTAAAGTATTTTAAGCCATAAGCGAAGTTTTCATCTTTAACTTCCGCAGTTTGGAAACTAGCAAGGCCTAAACGAGTAACAATTGCATCTACAGCGCCCTTTAGGTTGTAAAAAGTTGACGAAGTAGCCTGATGGTTCCATTGCTCACTTTGCTTTGCACCACTTAGGACGATAAGTAAGCGAGGGCGTTCTACATACTTTTCGTTAATTAAATGATATGTTTTGCCGAACTCGTAGAATTTAATATCAGAGTTTTTACGATTAATGTTGTAGGCAACACTTTCTAAAGCTGGCTGCAACAAACTCTGGCGCATTGCATTTAAATCAGAACTTAATGGATTTAAAATCTGTACCGCTTCTCCTTCGTTTTTAGAATTTGCCAAACGAGTTAAAGAGTTACACCAAATCTCAACAAAGCCATTAGCAGTAAGCATATCAGCCACTAAATTTTGGATGTTTTCTCTATTTGGTTTAACCGTAAAAGCCAACGAGGCGTTTACTTTTGAAGGAATTTCAATATTATCATAACCGTAAATACGTAAAACCTCTTCGGTAATATCGCATTCGCGAGTTACATCTACTTTGTAAGCAGGCACTAGCAAATCTAAACCTTCAGTTGTTTCTTTTGCAACGCCGATACCTAGCGCAGTGATGATTTCCTTAATTTCTGAAGTAGGAATATGCTTACCAATTAAATCAACAATGTTTTGATATTTTACAGCTACTTCAAAAGGAGTTGCTTTTACTGGATAAATATCAGAAACCGATGAAGAAATTTCGCCACCAGCAACTTCTTTAATCAACAAAGCAGCTCTTTGCAGTGCTAAAATCGTAATCTCGGGATCTGTACCACGCTCGAAACGGAAAGAAGCATCAGTTTTTAAACCGTGTCTCTTAGATGTTTTACGCACAGAAACCGCATTGAAATAAGCACTTTCCAAAAAGATATTAGTAGTTTGTTCTGTAACTCCAGAACCAATGCCGCCGAAAACACCCGCAATGCATAGTGGTTTTTCAGCATCACAGATCATCAAATCTTCAGCAGAAAGCTTACGTTCAACTTCATCCAATGTAACGAACGGCGTGCCTTCTTCACACTTTTTAACGATGATTTTTTTACCTGCAATTTGATCTGCATCAAAAGCGTGCAATGGTTGGCCTAACTCGTGCAATACGTAATTAGTTACATCCACTATGTTATTAATTGGACGAACGCCAATTACTTTCAACTTATCTTTTAACCAGTCTGGAGATGGTTTTACCGTAACGCCGCTAATGCTCACACTACTATAACGCGGACAAGCATCTGTAGCTTCTACTTCTACCGCGATGTTTAAGTTTTCATTTTCAGTTTTGAAAGCGCTTACATCTGGCAACTCATAGCTGGTACGCAAATAAGCTGCTAAATCTCTGGCCACACCTAAATGCGAAGCTGCATCAGCACGATTTGGCGTCAATCCAATTTCGAACAAATAATCATCTTCTACATTGAAGTATTTTTTAGCCTCAATACCAATCTCGGTATCTTCTGGCAACACCATAATACCCGCATGAGAACCACCTAAGCCAATTTCATCTTCGGCACAAATCATTCCTTCAGAAACTTCTCCCCTAATTTTCGATTTGTTGATTTTGAAAGGTTCACCTTCATTTGGATGCACTGTTGTACCTACCGTAGCTACTACTACTTTTTGCCCAGCAGCAACATTTGGCGCCCCACAAACAATCTGAAGTAATTCCGGTCCGCCAACATTTACTTTTGTAACGCTTAATCTATCTGCATTAGGATGCTGTGCTCGCTCTTCCACATAACCAATCACCAAGCCTTCTAGTCCACCTGGTATAGTTTGCACTTTCTCCAAACTCTCTACCTCTAACCCTATATTTGTTAAGATTAAAGAAAGTTCTTGAGGAGTTTTATCCGTTTTTAATATTTGTTTAAGCCAGCTATATGATATTTTCATTTATTTAGATTTGAGATATGAGATATGAGATATGAGACTAATGCCCCAACCACACCTCGAGCAAAATGCAAAGATATTATTTATAAAGGGAAAGGGAAAGGAATGTGTAACAAGACTTACGAAGTTTCTCAATCTTCGTAAGTCTACTGTTTTTTAAAGCCTTAAAAATTTGTTAATTAAAACAACAACTTAGCCAATACAGGCATATGATCTGAAAAATATTTTTGGTCTTTACTATCTGTGAGCACACCGTATTTTTGCACCTTAAATCCCTTGTTTACAAAAATATAGTCAATTCTATCTTTTAGCGGACTGTCAAATTTGAAACCATTAAAAGTTCCTTCTGGGCCATACGGTGCCTCCATTGAGATTTCTTTACTATCGCTCAAAAATGATTTAATGGTAGCAATAGCCTCTGTTTCAGGCGTAACATTTAAATCTCCAGTATAAACCACTGGAAGTTTTGGTGCAATTTCTTGAATTTTCTGTTTAATCAATTTTGCAGATTCTATTCTTGCTTGCACACCCACATGATCATAATGTGTATTGAACACCAAAAATTCCTTTTTATTCAACTTATCGTACAACCTCACCCAAGTGCAAACCCGATTAAACATGGCATCCCAACCTTTACTTGGCACATTAGGAGTTTGTGAAAGCCAGAAAACACCTCCATCCTTTTTTGTAAACCTATTCTTGTTGTAGAAAATTGGCGAAAATTCTCCTTTACGCTTGCCATCATCTCTTCCCGCCCCAACCGCGTCGAAGTCTGAGTTTTCTAAAATTGCATCGTATTGTTCTGCCAAAGCTTCCTGCGCACATAAAATATCAGTATTATGAAACTTTACCAATGCCTTTACATTATCTTTTCTTTTTGACCACGCATGAACCCCGTCTTTTTCAGTACTGTACCTCACATTGTAAGTGATAATATTAATGGACTGCTTTTGTGCGCTAACCTGAAAACCATAGACAGCTAGCAGCAGAATAATTACAATTTGTTTCATTTCTATATTGGATTTGTTTCCAAATTTAAAAAATACAAGTTAAGCAAAGGTTAATAGTAAGGAAAAAGATACCACTTTTTAATCATCAGCTAAACTTACACGTAGCTTTCATCGGCCAAGCTTAAAAAAGTATTATTATAAACAATGAGATGGTCGTGAACGGCTACCTCCATCATCTTACCTAGCTCCATTATTTTTTTAGTGATGCTGATATCTGAAGAACTTGGTTTTAAACTACCAGATGGATGATTATGCACCAAGATAATAGACGCTGCCCCGTGCTCGAGTGCAATTTTGAAAACTATTTTGGGATCTACTACAGTTCCGGCCTGCCCACCTTTACTTACGAAATGTTTGCCAATAACGACATTCGCCCTATTGAGTAACAATAACCAAAATTCTTCGTGAGGCAGATCAAACAAATCG
>Ga0256896_1000454_pt1 | contig 12567 bp, 9 predicted proteins | sample MC6MC0669MT_FD_190205 | JGI IMG/M metagenome (GOLD analysis project Ga0256896, IMG submission 190205) | Metatranscriptome of enriched soil aggregate microbial communities from Iowa State University, Ames, United States - MC6-MC0669-MT... | ecosystem: Environmental > Terrestrial > Soil >... | reverse complement strand
GCGGAATTCAAACCCCGCCGTCGTGCTTCATCCCTCTCAGGCCTTGAGGCTGGCGATCGCAGCGTTGAGCGTGGCGCTCGGACGCATCGCCGGGCCTGCCTTGGACAGGTCAGGACGGTAGTAGCCGCCGATGTCCACGGCCTTGCCCTGCACCGCAGCCAGCTCGTCGACGATCTTCTGCTCGTTGCTGGTCAGCACTTCGGCCAGCGGTGCGAACTTTGCCTTCAACGCGGCATCGTCGTTCTGCTCGGCCAACGCCTGCGCCCAGTACATGGCCAGGTAGAAGTGGCTGCCGCGGTTGTCGATGCCTCCAAGCTTGCGCGACGGCGACTTGTCATTGTCCAGGAACTTGCCGTTGGCAGCGTCCAGGGCATTGGCGAGCACGGTGGCGCCCTTGTTGTCGTAACGCTGGCCCAGGTGTTCCAGCGATGCGGCCAAGGCCAGGAACTCACCCAGCGAATCCCAGCGCAGGTAATCCTCTTCGACGAACTGCTGCACGTGCTTCGGCGCCGAACCACCGGCACCGGTTTCGAACAGGCCGCCACCGGCCATCAGCGGCACGATCGACAGCATCTTGGCGCTGGTGCCCAACTCCAGGATCGGGAACAGGTCGGTGAGGTAGTCACGCAACACGTTGCCGGTCACCGAGATGGTGTCCTCGCCCTTGCGGATGCGCTCCAGCGACACGGCCGTGGCTTCTTCCGGCGACAGGATGCGGATGTCCAGGCCGTTGGTGTCGTGATCCTTCAAATACTTTTCGACTTTGGCAATCACCTGCGCATCGTGGGCGCGCTTGCCATCCAGCCAGAACAGCGCCGGGGTGTTGCTCAGGCGCGCACGGCTGACAGCCAGCTTCACCCAGTCCTGGATCGGCGCGTCCTTGGTCTGGCACATGCGCCAGATGTCACCGGCCTCCACCGCGTGCTCGAACACCACGTTGCCGGCTTCGTCGCTGACCTTGACCACGCCATCGGCAGCGATCTGGAAGGTCTTGTCATGCGAACCGTACTCTTCGGCCTTCTGCGCCATCAGGCCGACATTCGGCACCGAGCCCATGGTGGACGGGTTGAATGCGCCGTGTGCCTTGCAGTCGTCGATAACAGCCTGGTACACGCCGGCGTAGCAGCGGTCCGGAATGACGGCCTTGGTGTCCTGCAGCTTGCCTTCGGCATTCCACATCTTGCCGGAGTCACGGATCATCGCCGGCATCGAGGCGTCGACGATCACGTCCGACGGCACGTGCAGGTTGGTGATGCCCTTGTCCGAGTTGACCATGGCCACGGCCGGACGCTTGGCGTACTCGGCGGCGATATCGGCCTTGATCGCTTCCTGCTCGGCTTCCGGCAGCTGCGGCAGGCGCGCGTACAGATCGCCGATGCCGTTGTTGGAATCGAAACCGATCTGGGCGAGGCTGGCGGCGTGCTTGCCCAGCACGTCCTTGTAGAACTCGTCGACCACGACGCCGAACATGATCGGGTCGGAGACCTTCATCATGGTCGCCTTCAGGTGCAGCGAGAACAGCACGCCCTGCTCCTTGGCATCGGCGATCTGTGCATCAACGAATGCCGCCAACGCCTTGCGGCTCATCACCGAAGCGTCGACGATCTCGCCGCCCTTGACCGCGGTCTTGGCCTTCAGCACGACGGTGTTGCCGTCGTTCTGCACCAGTTCGATCTTCAGGCTGCCAGCGTTGGCGACGGTGGCCGACTTCTCGCTGCCGTAGAAATCTCCGCCGTCCATGTGGGCGACGTGCGACTTGGAATCGGCAGTCCAGGCGCCCATGCGGTGCGGGTGCTTGCGGGCGTAGTTCTTCACCGACAACGGTGCGCGGCGATCGGAGTTGCCTTCGCGCAGCACCGGGTTGACCGCACTACCCTTGATCTTGTCGTAGCGGGCCTGGATATCGCGCGACACGTCATCGGTCGGGGCATCCGGGTAGTTCGGCAGGATGAAACCCTGCTCCTGCAGTTCCTTGATCGCGGCCTTGAGCTGCGGCACCGAGGCCGACACGTTCGGCAACTTGATGATGTTGGCTTCCGGCGTGGTCGCCAGTTCGCCCAGTTCGGCCAGGTCATCGCTGATCTTCTGGTCGTCCTTCAGGAAATCCGGGAACTGCGAAAGGATGCGGCCGGACAGCGAGATGTCGCGGGTTTCGACGGCAATGCCGGCGGTCGCGGTAAAGGCATCGACGATCGGCAGCAGCGACTGCGTGGCCAGGAACGGAGCTTCGTCGGTGAGCGTGTAGATGATCTTCGGCGTATTCGACATGGGGGCAAAAACTCTCTTGCTGACGGATGCGGTGCGTGGAATGGCAGCGGCGATCGGGCCGGCGCACGACCATCCAGTGGGCCTGCGCGCAAACCCCATCCGGCTACCGGATTGGGAAACCCTTGTATTGTCGCGTTTTCGACCGGGCCGGGCAAAGTAAACCCATACGCAAAGGTAGGGAGCGGCGGTCCTGTTGCAGCGCAAGCCCGCGCAGGCCTTGTGCCGTCTTGCTCATGTCGCTCATGGCGGTGGTGGTCTCACCTGCAACCACCCGCGCTCTGCATGCAACCCGTACAGGCACTGCGCAAACCACGCCGCGCGCCATGCGCTTCACTCGAGCATGCCGACAAGGTCGCGCTGTCTGCGGAAGCGCCGTCAGCCGGGCAACCCGGTTCGCCCAAACTCATTCAATTGATGATCTCCCTGCTTCGCAGCTGATACCGCGCCCCTCAGATGGGAGGAGAAAAAAAAGGCGCAGCCTCGCAGCTGCGCCCATGCGTGTCACCGGCGGGAGAGAGTTCGCCGGCTTACGCCTTACTTACTTCACCTCGAACTGCTGCGGCGTGCCCGCAGCCTTGCCGTCGACGGTGACGTCGGCGGTGTACTTGCCTGCCGGCCACGGCTTGCTGTTGGCGAATTCGATGTTGGTGGTACCGACGTCGGTGGCGTTGAGCGTGGCGCTCTGGTCACCAGCCACCTGGCCATCCTGATAGGTCAACTTGGCACCGACCGGCACATTGCTGGCAGTACCGCTGGTCTTGATGGAAACCACGATCTTGTCTTTGGCAGCCAATACCGCAACCGGTGCCACCGACAGATCAGCACCAACGGTATTGCCGACGGTCACGCTAGTAACTGCGAGAGCAGGCGCTGCAGGCGCAGACTCGACCATCGGTGCCGGAGCCTCGGCAACCGGCGGCGGAGTCGGTGCAGCCTCTTCTTCTTTCTTCTTGCAACCAACCAGTGCCACGGCACCGACCACAGCGATCATCAGGGCACTGCTAAGCGAAGTCTTCTTCATGGATTGCTCCGAATCTGGATTTGAAGGTGCGTACGTAGTGGCGCGCGGATCAGTCCTGGCGCGCCGGAATCTTCAGCGTCTGCCCGGGGCGGATCTTGTCCGGGTCGTCGAGGACATCGCGGTTCGCATCGAAGATCTTCTTCCATGCGTTGCCATCGCCGAGCAGCTTCTCGGCGATCTTGGAGAGGTTGTCACCGCTCTGCACCGTGTACTGCTGCTCGCCGACGATCTCTTCGGTGCTGGTCACCGTTGCCGTGACACCGGAAAAATCCGCTTTCTCCACCACCTGCTCGGTACTGGTCACGGTCGCGGTGACACCGGAAAAATCTGCTTTCTTATCAGTACTGCTCATCCAGGCTGCTCCTCCGTGACTGACTGGAGACAACGATTGCATGAGGCCTGTTAAGGTTTCATCGCGTCCACGTAAAAACCTGCGTACGCAGCTGAATGCTCATTGACGCAGGTCGCGGATCGGAGCGCTGGCGGCCAGCCCAGGGCTGGCCCGGCGCGGGTTGATGTCCAGCCCGCCACGGCGGGTATAGCGCGCCTCCACCTCCAGCGTGGCCGGCTGGCAGCGCTGGCTCAGCTCCAGGAAGATCCGCTCCACGCACTGTTCGTGGAACTCGGCATGGTCGCGGTAACTGACCAGGTAGCGCAGCAGGCCTTCACGGTCGATGCGTGCCCCCTGGTAACGGATGCTGACGCTGGCCCAGTCGGGCTGGCCGGTGACCGGACAGTTGGACTTGAGCAGGGCCGAGACCAGCGTCTCACTGACCACGGTGCTGGCGTCAGCCAGCAGCAGGCTCGCGTCCGGCGGGCCGTAGCTGTCGATGGCGACATCCAGGTGATCGATGCACTCGCCCGGCGCGGGTGCTACCGGCGGCAGGCCGAACTCGACCCGCACGTCGGCACCGGCACACGCCGACAAGTCCGTGGCGATGCGCTCACGTACCGCTTCGGGCCGGTTGAAACGCGCACCATTGAGCGAATTCAGGTACAGCTTGAGCGACTTGGATTCGATCAGGTTCGGCGAGGTCCCTGGCACGTACAGCGTGGCGGTCTCGACGCAGGGCTTGCCGCGTGCGTCCAGCCAGCCCAATTCATAGATATGCCAGCGGTCCTCGCCGACAAATGGCAATGCCTCGCCCAGGCCGATCTCGGCGCGGGCGCCGGCGCGCGGGATCGGAAACAGCAGACTGGCGTCGTACTGGCGGGGGTAGTCGACCTCACGGCCGAGGCTGGAATCTTGGGGAGTATTCATCGGCGCAATTGTAATTGCGCAAGCTTGAGCGCCGGATATACCGATCTGTGCTTTCGATGGAACCCTCCGCCAGGTGCGGGTTCAGTTCAGCAACCGCGACCACCACGACTTGCCCGGCTTGGCCTGCGGGATTTCCTCGCTTACCAGCCGCATCACCTCCCGCTCCGGATCCAGCGCCGAGGGACCGTAGACCACGCGGATGCGCTCCTCTTCGGTCGCCCCCAGGGTGTCGCCGTCACTGATGACCATGCCGTTTTCGACCAGGTAATCGACGATGCCGGTAAGCCGGCCGAAAACACCTTCTGCGCTGTCGGTAGTGTCGGGAATCTCGATATCCATCAAGCCGAGCATGTCCATGCCGCGGGTATGGCCGGTCATCACGCCGTCCGGGCGCGTGCCGACGTTGATCGCCACCCAGGCGATCGGCAGCGGTTCCGGCAGTGTGGCCTGGGCCAGCTCGCGGAACAGGCCGGGCAGCACCACGTGGTTGGCGCTGCCGAAATATACCGCCTGGATGCTATCGGACACCGCGATCGCCGAGGCCAGCACGCGGCTGAGCAAGGCTGCCTGCGCGACGAGATTGGTGTCCTGCCCGTCATTGCCGAAGCGCATCACGGTAACGATGGTGTGCGCGGTGTAGCCCACCGGCGCCGGCGTGGCATCGGGCCACAGCCGGCTGTGTGCGCAGATCTGGTCGACGTCATCGCCGATCTGCACCGGGATCGGCATCAGCGCGATCAGATTGTCCGCATATTCCAGGCACAGCATCCCGGAATCATCCTCGGCATCCTTTTCTCCGTCACCGTCGGCAGGGACTTCGCCAAGGCGCAACAGCGACTGGTCCAGATCGGGCCAATCGCTGCGCATCTGCGCAAGCAAGGCTTCTGCGGTGAGCTGGGGGTCGAGCTGCGACTGCAGCAGCATGGCCAGGCTGGCGCTCATGGGGGCTCCTTCTTCCTTGTAGGTAATCCCCCGACACTACCCGGACTCAGCCCGCCTTGTCACCGTGCAGGTAGTCCAAGGACACCTGCAACAGCGCGCGCAGGCCCACGTCCAATGCCGATTCGTCGAGCAGGAACTTGGGCGAATGGTTGCTTGGCGCGGTGGCAGGATCGATGCCGGCACCGGTGGAACCGACGAAGAAGAACATCGACGGCACCTGCTGGGCGTACAGCGAGAAGTCCTCCGAGCCCATCTGCAACGGAGGCTCATAGACGTTGTCCTTGCCCACTACCGCCTGCAGGCTGGGCAGCATGCGCGCGGTCAGTGCAGGGTCGTTGACGGTGGCCGGGTTACCATCCTTCTCGTAGATGTCGGTGACGGCGGTTGCGCCATGGGCCGCGGCGGTGTGCTCGGCGACGTTGCGCAGGTCGGCGAAGATCTGCTGGCGCATGTCCGGGTCGAAGGTGCGGATGGTGCCGACCATTTCCACCGAATCGGGAATGATGTTGTAGCGGATACCGCCCTTGATCGCACCGAAGGTGACCACCGCCGGCTGCTTGGACAGGTTGGCGCGACGGCTGACAATCGTCTGTGCGGTACCGATCAGGTCCGATGCGGCGACGATCGGGTCGACCCCGTTCCACGGCGCCGAACCATGCGTCTGGCGACCGTTGACGGTGATGCCGAAGCGATCGGAAGCCGCCATCAACGGACCACCGCGCACGGCGATCTGGCCCGCCTGCACGCTGGAGAACACATGCAGGCCGAATACCGCCTCCGGCTTGAAGTCCTTGAACAGGCCCTCCTTCAACATCAGGTCGGCCCCCCCTTGCTCTGGCGGCGGTGCACCTTCCTCGGCAGGCTGGAAGATCAGCATCACCTCACCGGGCAGTTTGTCGCGCATGGCAACCAGCGCATCGGCCACACCCAGCAGTGTCGCGGTATGCGCGTCATGGCCGCAGGCATGCATCACCCCGACCTGCTCGCCGCGGTACTCGGCGGTGGCCTTGGAAGCGAATGGCAGGCCGGTCTGTTCGGTGACAGGCAGTGCGTCCATGTCGGCGCGCAGGGCGATCTTCGGGCCAGGCAGTCCGCCCTTGATGATGGCGACCACGCCGTGCACCGCCACGCCGGTCTTCGGTGTCAGGCCCATCGCGCGCAGGCGCTCGGCGACCTTGGCGGCGGTGCGCTCTTCGCGATTGGACAGTTCCGGGTGAGCGTGGAAGTCGCGACGCCACTCCACCACCTGCTGTTGCAGGCGGGTGGCCGCGGCAGCCACTTCCGGCCGCTGCGCGGCATCCTGGGCCTGCGCCAGCGGCGCAAGGGCGCATAGCAACGCGGACAGCAACACGGTCTTGCGGGCCATCGACAACTCTCCTTCCAATCGGGGACAGGGTGAATGTAGGCCAATCATGGGCCAAGCGGCCGCCACCAGGGAACCAAAGCACTGCGAGTGGACCACTGCAGGGCCTGGCCATGCTCGGCACGGGGCTTTCCAGGCAGACCATCATCGTCACGTAACGCATCCTGCCGAGCATGGTCCGGCCCTGCACGCCGCGTTGCGAAATCGGGTCAACCGATGCGGCGATGGAACGTTCATCACCTGCATGGGTCTGTATGCGTGGCCCATCGGTCATGCCTCCATGGCCACAGGCGCGGCGGTATCCTCTGCGGCCTGTTCGTTCTCCCCATTGTTTCCTCAGGAGTTTCCGCATGTCGCGTTTCTGGAAAATCGTGCTGCTGGTCATCGCAGTGCTGCTCGTGGCCGGCATCGGCTACCGGGTGATGGGGGGCGGCAAGCAGAAAGCAGCGCCGCAGGCGACGGGCGGCTCGCGTGGGGAGGACGCCGACAAGGATCCGGTTCCGGTCACGGCCGTCGCCGCCGAACAGAAGGACGTTCCGGTCTACGTGACCGCACAGGGCACGGTGACTGCGTTCAATACCGTCACGGCCAGCCCGCAGGTCGGCGGCGAACTGCTCAGCGTCAACTTCCGTGAGGGCCAGACGGTCAAGAAAGGGGACCTGCTGGCACAGATAGATCCACGCACCTTCAAGGCACAGTACGACCAGGCCGTCGCCAGCACCCGCCAGAACCAGGCTTTGCTGGCCACCGCGCAGTCCAATTACGAGCGTTCCAACTCTCCCGAGTACCGCCAGTTCGTGGCGCAGACCGACCTGACCACGCTGCGCAACCAGGTAAGCCAATACCAGGCCGCGGTTGCAGCCTCACAGGCTTCTGCCGCGCAGGCCAAGGTGCAGTTGGACTACACCCGCATCACCGCGCCCATCAGCGGCACCACCGGCATCCGTGCCGTGGACCCGGGCAACGTGGTCAGTGCCGGCACCGCGATTGTCACCATCACCCAGCTGCAACCGGTATACGTGTTGTTCAACCTGCCCGAGCAGCAGCTTGATGCAGTGCGCAGCGCGCAGGCGGCTGGCCCGCTGGCAACCTCCACGCTGGATCGCGAAGGCGGCGCCGTGCTCAATGACGACGGCAAGCTGCAGGTGGTGGACAACCAGATCAGCAGCAGCAGCGGCACCTTCCGCCTGCGCGCCGAGTTCCCCAACGCCAGCGGTGCGCTGTGGCCGGGCCAGTTCGTCAATGTGCGGATGAAGCTCAACGAGTTGCCGGGCGCGGTGGTCGTGCCTGCCGAAGCCGTGCAACGCGGTAGCGCTGGCGACTTCGTCTACCTGATCAAGCCCGACAACACCGTCACCCTGCGCGACGTGGTGCAGAGCGGCCAGGTCGATGACAGCCATGTGGTGATCGGCAAGGGCCTGCAGGCCGGCGACAAAGTGGTCACCGAAGGTCAGTTCCGGCTGAAGGAAGGCAGCAAGGTCAACGCGCTGGCGCCAGGCCAGGCACCGCCGGCACCGACCGAGGAGCAGCTCAAGGCAGCCAGCCAGTCTGGCCGTGGCGGACGGGGTGGCCCGCCGCGCTGACGCGCCGGCCGGCACCCGCCTCCCCTCCCCCGCACCAGGAATCGACCGTGGGCTTTTCGACTGTTTTCATCCGGCGCCCGATCGCCACCTCCCTGTTGATGATCGGGCTGATGCTGCTCGGCATCATCGGCTACCAGCGCCTGCCGGTGGCAGCCCTGCCCGAGATCGAAGCCCCCAGCCTGGTGGTGACCACCCAGTACCCGGGTGCCAGCGCGCAGACCATGGCCTCGCTGGTGACGACGCCGCTGGAGCGACAGCTGGGGCAGATTTCCGGGCTGGACATGATGACCTCCGATTCCTCGGCAGGCCTGTCCAGCATCGTGCTGCAGTTCTCGATGGAGCGCGACCTGGATACGGCCGCGCAGGACGTGCAGGCGGCGATACGCCAGGCCACCCTGCCCAGCTCGTTGCCCTACCAACCGGTCTACAACCGGGTGAATCCGGCCGATGCGCCGATCCTGACCCTGAAGCTGGCTTCGGATACCCGCGCCCTGCGTGAGGTCAACGACCTGGCCGACTCCATCCTCGCCCAGCGCCTGTCGCAGACCGACGGCGTCGGCCTGGTATCGATCGCCGGCAACGTGCGGCCGGCCGTGCGCATCCAGGTCAATCCGGCGCAGCTGTCCAACATGGGCATGACCCTGGAAGATCTGCGCAGCGCGCTGACCCAGGCCAACGTCAATGCGCCCAAGGGCTCGCTCAACGGCAAGACCCAGAGCTACACGCTGTCCACCAACGACCAGCTCAGCGACGCAGCCGATTACAACGACGTCATCATCCGTTACCAGAACGGTGCGCCGGTACGGCTGCGCGACGTGGCCAAGGTGGTCGACGGCGTGGAGAATGACCAGATCGCCGCCTGGGCCGATGGCAAGCCGGCGGTACTGCTGGAAGTGCGTCGCCAACCCGGCGCCAACATCGTCAAGACGGTGGAGAACATCCGCCAGATCCTGCCGACGCTGCAGGGCATGCTGCCGGCGGACGTAAAGCTCGATGTGTTCTCCGACCGCACCGTCACCATCCGCGCCTCGGTGCATGACGTGCAGTTCACCCTGGTCCTCACCATCTGCCTGGTGGTGGCGGTGATCTTCGTGTTCCTTCGCCGCTTGTGGGCCACGGTTATTCCGTCGGTGGCGGTGCCCTTGTCCCTGCTCGGCACGTTCGGGGTAATGGCTTTCGCCGGCATGTCGCTGGACAACCTGTCGCTGATGGCGCTGACCGTGGCCACTGGCTTCGTGGTCGACGATGCGATCGTGATGATCGAGAACATCGTGCGTTACATCGAGAAAGGCAAGGACGGCCCCGAGGCCGCCGAGGTCGGCTCGCGTGAAATCGGCTTCACCGTGCTGTCGTTGACGGTGTCGTTGATCGCGGTGTTCCTGCCGCTGATCCTGATGCCGGGCGTCACCGGCCGTTTGTTCCACGAGTTCGCCTGGGTGCTGTCGATCGCCGTCGCCATCTCGATGGTGATCTCGCTGACCCTGACGCCCATGATGTGCGCCTACCTGCTCAAGCCCGATGCGCTGCCGGAAGGCGACGACGCCCACGAGCGCGCCGCCGCCGAAGGCAAGACCACCGCATGGTCGCGGCTGGTCGGGGTCTACGAACGCACCCTGGACTGGGTGCTCCACCATCAGCCGCTGACCTTGACCATCGCGCTGGCCTCGGTCGGGCTGACCGTGCTGCTGTACATGGTGATCCCCAAGGGCCTGCTGCCCGACCAGGACACCGGCATGGTCACCGGCGTGGTGATCGCCGACCAGAACGTCGCCTTCGACCAGATGCAGCAACGCACCCAGGCGGTTGCCGCTGCCTTGCAGGGCGACGCCGCGGTCACCGGCATCGCCGCCTACATCGGCGCCGGCAGCATGAATCCCACGCTCAACCAGGGCCAGCTGAGCATCGTGCTCAAGGACCGTGGTGATCGCGATGGCCTGGATGTGATCCTGCCGCGCCTGCAGGCCGCCGCCGCGCATGTTCCCGGCGTCGCGCTGTACCTGAAACCGGTGCAGGACGTCACCCTCGACACCCGCGTGGCCGCCACCGCGTACCAGTTCTCGCTGTCGGACATGGACAGCGCCGAGCTGGCGACCCAGACCGAGCGCGTCACCGATGCGTTGCGACGCCTGCCGGAACTGGCCGACGTCGACAACAACCTGGCCAACCACGGCCGCGCGCTGCATGTGGAAGTGGATCGCGACAAGGCCAGCCGCTACGGCGTGCCGATGCAGACCATCGACGACACCTTGTACGACGCCTACGGCCAGCGCCAGATCTCCACCATCTTCACCCAGCTCAACCAGTACCGGGTAGTGCTGGAAGTTGCGCCGGAGTTCCGCACCAGCGAAGCGCTGATGAACCAGCTGGCGATCGGCAGCAACGGCAGCGGCACGCTCAGCGGCAGCAACGCCACCACGCTGGGCCAGGTGACTTCCAGCAACTCGTCCACCGCCACCGGCATCGGCAACAGCAATACCGGCATCGCGCTGGGCACCGGCGGCAGCATCCCGCTGTCGGCGATCGCAACCGCGACGCCAGGCACCGCACCCTTGATCGTCAGCCATCAGCAGCAGCTGCCATCGGCGACGGTTTCGTTCAACCTGGCACCGGGTTACTCGTTGTCCGAGGGCGTGGACGCGATCAACAAGGCGGTGGCCGGGTTGCAGCTGCCACAGCAGATGCAGGCCCAGTTCGTCGGAACCGCCGCTGAGTTCTCCAGCAGCCAGACCGATGTGATCCTGTTGCTGCTGGCCGCCATTGCCGTGATCTACATCGTGCTCGGTGTGCTGTACGAAAGCTGGATCCACCCGCTGACCATCATCTCCACCCTGCCGCCTGCGGGTGTTGGTGCATTGCTGGCGCTGTACCTGTGCGGCATGAGCCTGTCGGTGGATGGCATCGTCGGCATCGTGCTGCTGATCGGCATCGTAAAGAAGAACGCGATCATGATGATCGACTTCGCGCTCGATGCGCAGCGCTCCGGTGCCAATGCCTATGACGCGATCCGCCGCGCCTGCCTGCTGCGCTTCCGGCCGATCATGATGACCACGGCCGCCGCCATGCTCGGCGCGTTGCCGTTGGCACTTGGCACCGGCATCGGCTCGGAACTGCGGCGGCCGCTGGGTGTGGCCATCGTCGGCGGCCTGCTGCTGTCGCAGCTGGTGACGCTGTACACCACGCCGGTGATCTACCTCTACTTCGAGCGCTTGTCCGAATGGGCCGCCAGGCGCCGTGAGCAACGTGCAGCTGCGCGCCTGCAGGCCGCACGGTAAGCGCGGATGAACATCTCCGCGCCCTTCATCAAGCGCCCGATCGGCATCACCCTGCTGGCGATCGGCCTGTTCTTCGCCGGCCTTGTCTGTTACCTGCGGCTGGGCGTCGCGGCGCTGCCCAACCTGTCGATCCCGGTGATCTTCGTGCAGGCCTCGAATACCGGTGCCGATGCCAACACCATGGCCTCGACGGTGACAGCACCGCTCGAACGTCACCTTGGCCAGGTGCCTGGCATCGACACCATGCGCTCGTCCAGCAGCGATGGTCGCAGCATGGTGTTCCTGATGTTCAACACCAGCCGCGACATCGATGCCGCCGCGCAGGACGTGCAGGCGGCCATCAACGCCGCCATGGCCGACCTGCCGGCTGGCATTGGCACACCGACCTACCAGAAGGCCAACCCCAACGACGACCCCCTGATCGCGCTGGCGCTGACGTCGGACACGCAATCGGTGGCCGAGCTCTACAACACCGCCGACTCACTGCTCGCGCAACGGCTGAGGCAGCTGCCCGGCGTATCGCAGGTGGACATCGCCGGCGCCTCCACACCGGCGGTGCGCGTGGACCTCAACCTGCGCGCGATGACCGCACTCGGCCTGAGCCCGGATGACCTGCGCAATGCGATGCGCGCGGCCAACGTCGCCTCGCCGCTGGGCTTTCTGAGCGATGGCAGCAACCAGACCGCGATCATCCTCAACGACCAGATCCGCAAGGCCTCGGATTTCGCCAACGTCGCCATCTCAACCCATGACGGCGCAGTCGTCCGGCTGAAAGACGTGGCCACGGTCTACGACGGCCAGCAGGACGCGTATCAAGCTGCGTGGTTCAACGGCAAGCGCGGCGTGCTGATGTATGT
>Ga0256896_1000452_pt1 | contig 12605 bp, 12 predicted proteins | sample MC6MC0669MT_FD_190205 | JGI IMG/M metagenome (GOLD analysis project Ga0256896, IMG submission 190205) | Metatranscriptome of enriched soil aggregate microbial communities from Iowa State University, Ames, United States - MC6-MC0669-MT... | ecosystem: Environmental > Terrestrial > Soil >... | reverse complement strand
GTCGGCCAACGTCGCGTTGTTGGCGAGAATAATGTTGCTGCCGAGCTGGCAGTCATGCGCGATGTGCACGTACGCCATGATCCAGTTATCGTCGCCCAGACGCGTAATGCCGGCGTCCTGCGTCGTTCCCAGATTGATGGTGACGAATTCGCGAATCGTGTTGCGATCGCCGATTTGCAACTGCGTCGGCTCGCCTTTGTATTTCTTGTCCTGCGGCGCGGCGCCGATCGACGCGAACTGGAAAATATGATTGTTGCTGCCGATTGTCGTGTGGCCTTCGATCACCACATGCGGACCGACCTTGCTGTTGGCGCCGATGACCACGTTCGGACCGATGACCGAGTACGCCCCGACCTCGACCGAATCGTCGAGCTGCGCTTTCGGATCGACGATCGCGGTCGAATGAATCGCGGTCATTTACTGCCCCGCAGGCTGACTGGCATCGTTGATGCTGCGCATCGTGCACATCAGTTCGGCTTCCAGCGCGACCTGACCGTCGACGGTGCCGACGGCTTTGTATTTCCAGATGCCGCGTGCGTTACGCAGAATTTCGACATCCATCTTCAACTGATCGCCCGGTTCGACCGGACGCTTGAAGCGTGCACCGTCGATACCGATGAAATACACCACGCTGTTGTCATCCGGTTTTTGGCCCATCGTCAAAAACGACAGCAATGCCGCGGTTTGTGCCAATGCTTCGATCATCAGGACGCCAGGCATCACCGGCTTATGCGGAAAATGGCCGTTGAAGAATTCTTCATTAGCGCTGACGTTCTTGATGGCGGTAATGGATTTGCCGGACTCCCATGTCAACACGCGATCGACCAGCAGCATTGGATAGCGATGCGGCAAATATTGCTTGATTTGATTGATATCAAGCATCTTGTTTTCTTGATTAGTCATTCTTGTCTTCGTTCAGCGATTTAAGTGTTTTTTCCAGTTCGCGGATTTTCTCACGCATCGAGGACAAATTGCGCACGATCACGGCAGATTTTTCCCAATCCGCATTTTTTGCGAGCGGATAAAAGCCGGTGTACTGGCCAGGTTCGCGTATCGAGCGCGACACCATGCTGCCGGATGAAATATGCACGTTATCGACAATCGTCAGATGACCCAAGACCATCGCCGCTCCGCCAAACGTGCAGTGCTTGCCGATTACCGCGCTACCCGCCACACCGACACATCCGGCCATCGCCGTGTGCGCACCAATGTGGCAGTTGTGACCGATCTGTATCTGGTTATCCAGTTTGACGCCATCTTCGATCACCGTATCCGACAAGGCGCCGCGATCGATCGATGTATTGGCGCCGATTTCGACATCGTGACCGATGCGCACAGCGCCCGTTTGCGGAATCTTGATCCAAGAACCGCTTTCGTTAGCAAAACCGAAACCATCCGCGCCGATCACCGCACCCGAATGAATAATTCCGCGTTCGCCGATTACGCAATCCGCCAGAAACGTGACGCGCGGATAAAAATGCGTATGCGCACCTACCTGCGCATTGCGGCTGATCACACAACCGGCATCGATCACGCAACCCTCGCCTATGCTTGCACCGGCCTCAATCGCCACGTGCGGGCCGATTGTCGCGCTCGCAGCCACCTGCGCATCCGGATGTATGTATGCAGTCGGATGAATTCCTGCCGCCACAGCAGGCGCATTCAACGCCGCAAAAAACTGCGCCGCATGGGCAAAGTACGCGTAGGGATTCTTGACGACAATTCTGGCGCCGGCGTACGACGCGCCAATGACACTGTCGTCGGCAGGCGACAAAATCAAAGCGGCCGCACGAGTTTGCGCAGCCTGCTCTCTGAACCTTGGATTGGAAAGAAACGTGATGTGCGACGCGTCTGCGTTGCCTAGCGGTGCGATGCCGATGACTTGTACATCCGCATCGCCGATCAGTTGGCCCCCCAAGCGTTCGACCAAATCACCCAGTCGAGTGCTCATCGTTGCCTTTTCGTCTTATTTGTTAAGCGCTTTCAGCACTTTGTCGGTGATATCGATGCGCGGGCTGATGTACACAGCCTCTTGCAATACGAGATCGTATTTTTCTGTTTCAGCGATTTGCTTGATCACGCGATTGGTACGATCAATGACATTTGCCATTTCCTCGTTACGACGCTGATTTAGATCTTCGCGGAACTCACGTTGATTACGTTGAAATTCCTTGTCCATATCGGCCAGATCGCGTTGACGCTTGGTGCGTTCCGAATCCGATAGCACCGGCGCATCTTTATCCAGCTTGTCAGCAGCCGATTTCAGACGCGTTGCCTGGTCCTGCAAATCTTTTTGACGCTTGGAAAACTCGGCTTCGATCTTTGCTTGGGCCGCTTTGTAAGGCGCTGCTTCACGGAAGATGCGTTCAGTGCTGACGACGCCGATTTTCATTTCCTGTGCTTGCACACCGGAAACAACAAATAATGTGGCAACGACTAACGCTGCGCTTTTTACAAAAACTGAAAATTTAATTAACGACTTCAAAATGTTTCTCCGCGTTTCTGATTGCGATGTAACCGACTCGTTATTATGCACCAACGTCTAGAAGCCGGTACCTAACTGGAATTGGAACGACTGAGTCTTGTCTTTGTTAGGACCGCTGTCCTCTGCATTTAGTGCCTTACCGTAGCTCAATTTCAGCGGGCCGATTGGCGATACCCAGCTCAAGCCGACACCGGTCGAGTATTTCAAATCGCCGCCGATCGATTGATTCTCTGCATAGACGTTACCGGCGTCAAAGAACGTAAACCAACGCAACGTACGATCGTTACCCGAACCAGGGAACGGGAATTGCCATTCGACGTTGGCGATCAAACGCGATGAGCCACCCAGTGCATCGCCGTTGGTATCTTTAGGACCCAGCGACGAACCGTCATACCCGCGAACCGAACCGATACCACCCGCATAGAAGTTCTTGAAAATCGGATACGGATTACTGCCGAACGCTTTACCGTAACCAATCTCGCCATTCAACGCCAATGTCGTCACACCGAACAACGGTTTGAAATATTGATGCTGATAGACCGCACGATAGTATTTGAGATCGCCCAGTGCCGATATTTCAAAGTTTGCACGTTGATACGTACCTTTCGTCGGTACCAATGCGCTATCACGGCTATCACGCTGCCATGCCGCAGTCAAAGGTACGCCCGTTGTCGTTGCATCGAATGTACCGGTAGAACCATCCAACGCATTAACATCATCGCTGTTGACTCTGAAATTACGATTAAAGTCCTGCACATATTCACGATAGCGACGTGGACTGGTTTCCTTGTCCGAATCACCAACAACATTCTGATAGACCTCGACCTCGGTTCTCTCCAGACCGATACCGAAGAACACGGTATCCGATTCGGAGAACGGCACGCCGAACTTCACGTTACCGCCCATGGTACGGAAACGATAGTCACCGGTATTGATATCCGGCGGACGCGTCGTGCGCAGGAAAACTTCATAGCTACGGCTGATGCCGTCATCGGTGAAATACGGATCGGTACTGGACACGGCGATCGTGCGATTGATACGGCTGGTATTCAAATCGACACCGATGGTGTTACCGCTGCCGAATGCGTTGGCTTGATGGATCGAGCCGCTCAACGATACTTTTTCACTACTGGAGAAACCTGCACCCAGCGCTATGTTACCGGTTGGTTTTTCCGTCACGGCAAAGTTGACGTCGACCTGATCGGTTTTACCCGGCACGTCAGGCGTTTCGACCTTGACGTCGGTAAAGTAATCGAGACGATCGACGCGATCGCGCGACAGCTTGATCTTCTCGCCGTCATACCAGGAATTTTCAAACTGACGCAATTCACGACGGATCACTTCGTCACGCGTTTTGGTATTGCCGGAAATATTGATGTTGCGAACATAGACGCGCTTACCCGGATCGATCAGCACGGTGAAGGCAACTTCCTTCTTCTCGCGGTTGATCTGAGGATTGGCGTTTACGTTGGCGAAAGCATAGCCGAAGTTACCCATGCGTTCGTTGATGCTCTTGACGCTGGCATTCAGCTTTTCACCGGAATACACATCGCCTTTTTTCAGCTGCATCAATGTCGCCAATTCGGCTTCGCGACCGAACATTTCGCCTTCCAGCTTGATGTCGGAGACCGTGTATTTTTCTCCTTCGGTCACATTGATCGTGATGTAGATGTCTTTCTTGTCCGGCGAAATCGAGACTTGCGTCGATTCGACCTGCATCTCGATATAACCGCGGTTCAGATAGTACGACTTCAGCGATTCGATATCGCCGGCCAGTTTTTCTTTCGAATATTGATCGGCCTTGGTGTACCAGGTAAACCAGCCCGGCGTACGCAGGCTCAGCATCTTGATCAGCTCTTTTTCGCTGAATGCCTTGTTGCCGATGATGTTGATGTTCTTGATGCGCGAAACGTCGCCTTCATCCACGGTGAAGTTGATCGATACGCGGTTGCGTTCCACTGGCGTCACCGTCGTCGTGATCTTCACGCCGTAATAGCCGCGCGACAGATATTGACGCTTCAATTCCTGTTCTGCGCGATCCAGCAATGCCTTGTCGTAGATACGCGATTCGCCGAGGCCGATTTCCTTCAGCGCTTTCGTCAGTTGATCCTTGTCGAATTCCTTGGTGCCGGAAAACTCCACGTTGGCGATAGCAGGACGTTCTTCGACGAACACCACCAGCACATCACCTTCGGTTTCAATCCTCACGTCCTTGAAAAAGCCGGTCGCATACAACGCCTTGATCGCAGCGGTACCTTTTTCATCGGTGAACGTATCACCGACGCGCACCGGCAGATAGCTGAATACCGTGCCCGCTTCCGTGCGCTGAATACCTTCGACGCGAATGTCTTTCACCTTGAATGGTTCTGCGGCATGCAACTGGCCGGAACAAAGTGCGAAGGCTGCGATAGCGATGAGACGGCGGGGAGTGGTCGGCAATGAGAAATGCTCTGAATATAATTTCATTTGCTATCGGTGATGTGTTTACCAAGCCCGCTAATCAAAGCAGGCATATTTCAGGAAATCAGGCGGTTGATATCGTTAAAGACTGCTACCAGCATCAAGGTCATCAATATGCCTACCCCTGCGCGCTGAGCGATTGCGCCGAACCGTTCGGAGACCTGACGGCCGGTTAAAACTTCCACGGCATAATACAGCAAATGACCGCCGTCCAGAACAGGGATAGGCAGCAAATTCATGACGCCCAAACTGATACTGACGAAGGCGATAAAACTCAAATAGCTGATCAAGCCGATACGTGCTGTCTGTCCGGCATAATCGGCGATCGTGATCGGTCCCGTTACGTTGCGCCAGGACACTTCGCCAACGATCATTTTGCCGACCATCTTGATCGTCAACGCGCTGGTATCCCAGGTTTTCTTCACGGCCTTGCTTATTGCGACGATCGGGTTGCTGCTGACGGTGATCATTTCAGGCGCCAGCGGCACTTCCACCTTGATCCGGCCGAACGTTTCACCATCTTTGCTGACTTGCTCGGGCGTCACGTCCAGCGCCAGCGGTTTTCCATCACGCTGCAGGTTGATATGCAAACGCTGATTGGCCGACGTACGCACGATTTCGACAAAGCTCAAACCATCCGCCATGCGTTTGCCGTTGACGTCGAGAATCAGATCGCCCTGGCGCAAACCTGCCTGCATCGCCGGGCCATCTGGCGAAACCTGACCAAGGACCGGTTTCGGCCGTGCCAGATCGATACCCAACTTGCCGAGGAAATCACCTTCCAGATCTTCCGTCGAAACGCTGTCAACCGGCACGATCAGCGTGTCGGTGACGATGGAAGAATCACGCTCGCTTGCGGCACGCTCGACATCCAGTCGCAACGGTTTCTTATCGATGACGGATTGCAATGCCAGCCAGCGCAAATCGGTCCAGATTTTGACAGGTTCGCCGTTGACGGCTGTGATCAGTTCGCTGCCGCGCAAACCGGATTGATAGGCAACGGTTTTTTCAGCGACAGCACGAATTTTGGTGGCAGGTTCAGGAATGCCATAGGTGTACAAACCGGCGAAGACCAGAATTGCCAGCAGGAAGTTGGCGATCGGTCCGGCAGCCACAATCGCAATGCGGCGCCATACGTTTTGACGGGTGAATTCGCGGCGCAGATCTTCTTCCGGCAAACCGGCCAGATCGCCTTCGCGCGCATCGAGCATTTTGACATAGCCGCCCAGCGGTAGAATCGACACCGCCCATTCAGTCTGATCACGACCGAAACGGCGCGAATACACGACCTTGCCCATGCCGACAGAAAAACGCAGTACCTTGACGCCGCACCAGCGTGCGACCAGATAATGCCCAAGCTCGTGCACGATAATCAGTACACCGAGTACGACACCGAAAGCGAGAATGGTTTGAATAAAGGTCATGTCTCAATCAAAGAATTGGCAACGTCGCGCGCTATACGGTCTTGCTCGAATACCGAATCAATATCGCTAAAAGCACCGGACGGCAGTTTATCCATCACACGGGCAATCAGCTGATCGATCACGCGGAATCCGATCCGACCATCGAGAAACGCCTGCACTGCAATTTCATTGGCCGCATTCATGATGGCTGGGGCCGAACCGCCCGCCTGCAACGCATCATACGCCAGTTTCAGGCATGGAAAACGCACCAGATCCGGCTGCTCGAAAACCAGCTTGCCGATTGCCGTCAGATCGATGCCCTTTACGCCGGAAACAATGCGTTCCGGATAGGCCAGCGCGTGCGCGATCGGCGTGCGCATATCGGGATTACCCATCTGCGCCAGCATCGAACCATCGATATAAGACACCATCGAATGAATCACGCTTTGCGGGTGAATCACCACATCGATCTGATTCGCCGGCAAGCCGAACAGCCAGTGCGCCTCGATGACTTCCAGTCCCTTGTTCATCATCGTGGCGGAGTCGACCGAAATCTTGCGTCCCATGCTCCAGTTCGGATGTGCCACCGCTTCGGCCGGCGTTACACGATCCAAAGTGGCCACATCGCGATACAAAAACGGACCGCCGGAAGCGGTCAGCAGAATTTTTTCGATGCCGCAGTGATCGGGCGTGCGTTGATAACCGCTCGGCATGCATTGGAAGATCGCATTATGTTCGCTGTCGATCGGCATTAGAATGGCGCCGCTTGAAGCAACTGCATCCATCAACAACGGACCGGACATAACCAGCGCTTCCTTGTTCGCCAGCAATACTTTCTTTCCGGCGCGCGCGGCTGCCAGCGTTGGCGCCAGGCCGGCAGCACCGACGATGGCTGCCATTACGGCGTCGCATTGAGTAGCACTGGCAACAGAGCATAAGGCCGCTTCGCCATATTCAACCTGTGTTGACAGGTTTTTCTCGCGCAACAAGGTTTGCAGTTTTTGTGCGGCCTCGGCCGAACCGACCACAGCGACTTTAGGCAGGAATTGCGCACATTGCTGTGCCAGCTCCTCTACCCTGTTTTGCGCAGTCAGCGCATAGACCGAATAACGATCAGGATGCCGCGCCAATACGTCGAGTGTGGATACGCCGATGGATCCGGTGGAACCCAGAATGGTGATGTGCTGCATTTATGTTTTACATCCAGTAGCCGACAAGGACGGCAAGTGGCAGGGTAGGAATCAGCGCGTCGACGCGATCGAGAACGCCGCCGTGACCGGGCAGCAGGTTGCTGCTGTCTTTCATGCCGGCGCGCCGTTTGAGTTGAGATTCGAACAGGTCGCCGACAACGCTGGCTGCGACCATGACAACCAGTACTGCAAAGAAGCCGAGCCAGCTCCATTTCTGGAACACCTGCACAGCGAATGTATCGTGCAGCGCCGGCACAAACAACGTGATTGCGCTCATGACCAACACCGCAATGCCGCCGCCAATCGCGCCTTCCCACGATTTACCGGGAGAAATCGATGGTGCCAATTTGCGCTTGCCGAACGCCTTGCCGCTGAAATACGCGCCGATATCCGCGATCCACACAATCGCCATGACCGAAAACATGTACAGCGTCGAACGCTGGAACAGCATCAGCAGCGCAATGAACGCGCCCAAAATCGCGATGCCGTAAATACCGGTCAGCAAACGATTGCCGGTACTTTCCAGCGACGGCAAACCCAGTCCGAGCGACGGCGTCAGGCGTACCGCCCAGATCGCCACGCACAGGCCGCAAAGAAACATGCTTTGCTTGAATGTGCCGCTAAAAATCAGATAAACGAATATCAGCGTCCACATCAATGCCACTGCAATCGCAAAACGATTGCGGAACAGGCGCAGCGATTCCCACGCGGCGCACGCGTAAAAAATCACCGTCAAGCCGGCAAAGACGAGAAACGAACCGGAAAAAATCGCCAGCAACAATACGGCCAGCAACACGACTGCCGTAATGACGCGGGTCTTCAGCATTTGACCGCCACTTGCTCAGCCACTTGCTGGCTGGTGCGCCCGAAACGCCGTTCGCGCTGCTGATAGGAGGAAATCGCCAGCGCCAACGCATCCGCGTCGAAGTCCGGCCAATAGGTATCGGTAAAGTACAGCTCGGTATAGGCGAGCTGCCACAGCAGGAAATTGGAAATACGCTCTTCGCCGCCGGTACGGATAAACAAATCCGGCTCCGGCGCATAGGCCATCGACAGATACGGCGCCAGTTGTTCTTCGCTGAAATCGCGCGCATCCGGATTGGCAGCAACCATCTTGTTGACCGCTTGCATGATGTCCCAGCGTCCGCCGTAATTGGCGCACACGGTGACCGTCATGTTGGTATTCATGGCGGTCTTGCGCTCGGCGCTGACGATCATTTTTTGCAGCTTGTCGTCGAAACGACTCAGATCGCCGACGATTTTCAGACGAATGCCGTTCGCATGCATCTTCGACACTTCGCGCTCCAGCGCAGTGACGAACAACCGCATCAACACCGACACTTCATCTTCCGGCCGACGCCAGTTTTCCGAACTGAATGCGAAGAACGTGACATATTCGACGCCTGCATTGGCGCAGGCTTCGATCACGCCGCGCACTGCTTCCACGCCTCGTACGTGGCCGGCAACGCGCGGCATGAAACGCTTGGTCGCCCAACGTCCATTGCCATCCATGATGATGGCAATGTGGCGCGGCACCGACGATACATCGGGCACAACCTGAGTGGAGCTAAGCGAAGTCATTAATAGGTATGGCCGAGATGAAGGAGATGAAAGAAAAGGAGCGTTTCGACAGCTTATACCGTCAGCACTTCTTTTTCCTTGTCGACGACCATCTTGTCGACTTCGGCAACAAATTTGTCGGTCAATTTCTGGATTTCGTCCTGTGCACGACGCTCGTCGTCTTCCGAGCAGGCTTTTTCCTTCAGCAGCTTTTTCAGGCTTTCGTTGGCATCGCGGCGGATGTTGCGAATCGCAATTTTTGCGTCTTCGGCTTCGCTCTTGACCAGCTTGACCATTTCCTTGCGGCGCTCTTCGGTCAGCGGCGGTGTCGGCACGCGGATCATGTCGCCCTGGGTCGACGGATTCAGGCCGAGATCGGCTTCGCGGATCGCTTTTTCAACCGCAGCAACCATTTTCTTTTCGTACGGCTGCACACCGATCGTGCGCGCATCGATCAGCGTCACGTTGGCGACTTGTGTCAGATTGGTCGGATTGCCGTAGTACTCGACCGTCACGTGGTCAAGGATGCCGGTATGAGCACGGCCGGTACGAACTTTTGCCAAATCTGCGCGCAATGTCTCGATCGACTTTTGCATCTTTTGATCGGCTGTTTTTTTTGCATCTGCGACTGTCATTATTGTTTTCCTCCTGCTACGAGTAAGACCCGAACTTAAATCTGTGAATAAAGATGATTCAGCGAAACGCTGATTTTAACCGTGTATTTGCTTGCGTATTACCGTGCGGTTAGACGTGAACCAGTGTGCCTTCATCTTCGCCCATGACCACGCGTTTCAGCGCGCCCGGTTTAATGATGGAAAACACCTTGATCGGCAGTTTCTGGTCGCGGCACAGCGCAAACGCCGTCGCGTCCATTACCTGCAGGTGCTTGGAGATCGCTTCGTCGAACGAAATTGTCGAATAACGGGTGGCCGACGGATCCTTGTTTGGATCGGCGCTGTAGACGCCGTCAACCTTGGTCGCCTTCAACACGATCTGCGCACCGATTTCCGAGCCGCGCAACGCCGCTGCGGTATCGGTGGTGAAGAATGGATTGCCGGTGCCTGCGGCGAAGACGACAATCTTGCCCTCTTCCAGATATTGCAATGCTTTTGGACGAACGTACGGCTCAACGACCTGCTCGATGCCGATCGCCGACATCACACGTGCGGTCATGCCAGCCTGACGCATGGCATCGGCCAGCGCCAGCGAGTTCATCACGGTTGCCAGCATGCCCATGTAATCGGCGGTTGCGCGATCCATGCCTTGCGCACCCGGTGCAACACCGCGGAAGATGTTGCCGCCGCCGATGACGATCGCCAGTTCCACGCCTAGTTGGGCGACTTCGGAAACGTCGGCGACCATGCGGTCAATCGTCGCCCGGTTGATGCCGTACGAATCGTCTCCCATCAACGCCTCGCCCGAAAGTTTGAGAAGAACGCGTTTGTAGGCTGGGCTCGTCATGGGCTGGATTCCTTGTTTTGTCCGGGTTTCGATTCAGTGTGTTTGGATCTCGCTTTGTACGCTGCAGCATGGGCTGCGACGCCAAGCGAAATCTTAATCTTTTAGCACATCAAAAGTAAAAGAATGATGTTAAAAAAAAGGGCCTTGCGGCCCGATTTTTTATTTACGCCTGTTTTGCTGCTGCAACTTGCGCTGCCACTTCAGCGGCGAAATCATCCTGTTTCTTCTCGATGCCTTCACCAACGATGAACATCGCAAACGATTTCACAGCCGATTTGGCTTCTTTCAACATTTGCTCGACCGTTTGTTTGTCGTTCTTGACGAACGATTGGTTCAACAGCGATACCTCTTTCAGGTACTTCTGAACCGAACCTTCGATCATTTTGGTGACAATATCAGCTGGCTTGTTCGACTCTGCCGCTTTCAGTTCGGCAACCGAACGTTCTTTTGCGATCAGATCGGCAGGCACGTCGCTGGTGGCCAGGGCAACCGGTTTCATTGCAGCGATGTGCATCGCCACGTCTTTACCGACTTGCTCATCGGCGCCTTCGAACTCGACCATCACGCCGATACGCGTGCCGTGCAGGTACGATGCCAGTTTGCCGCTGGTTTCAAAACGTTTGAAACGACGGATCGACATGTTTTCGCCGATACGGCCGATCAGTTCGGTGCGAACTTCTTCAACCGTTTTGCCGCCTTCCAATGCGGTTGCGGACAACGCAGCCACGTCGGCAGGATTTTTTTCCACGATCAATTTCGACAATGCATTTGCAAACGCGAGGAAATCGTCGTTCTTGGTGACGAAGTCGGTTTCGCAGTTGACTTCAACCAGTGCGCCGACGGTGCCAGCAACGTAGGCGGAAACCACGCCTTCGGCGGTCACGCGGGACGATGCTTTCGATGCCTTGCTGCCCAGTTTGACGCGCAGAATCTCTTCAGCCTTGACCGGATCGCCGTCGGCTTCCGTCAGTGCTTTTTTGCATTCCATCATTGGTGCGTCGGTGCGCGCGCGCAACTCGCCGACCATTGCTGCTGTAATTGCTGCCATAACCATCTCCTGATAAAAACGAACGTCGCTTCGGACATCCGGTATCGCATTACGTTAAAAATCTGCTCGAAAAAAAGGGGCCAACCATCGTTTGCCCCTTTTATCCTGACGCTCAAACCATCAGAGACAGGGTATTAAGCCTGTTCAACCTCAACGAAGTCGTCGCCCTTGATCGATTCGACCAGGTCGTTGGTCGCGTTAGCGCGGCCTTCGAGGATCGCGTCTGCCACGCCACGAGCGTACAGGGTGATCGCTTTGGACGAGTCGTCGTTACCTGGAATGACGTAGGTCACGCCTTCTGGCGAGTGGTTGGTATCAACCACGCCGATGACTGGAATGCCCAGTTTGGCGGCTTCGGTGATCGCACCTTTGTGATAGCCGACGTCGACGACGAAAATCGCGTCAGGGATGCCGCCCATATCTTTAATACCGCCGATGGATTTTTCCAGCTTGATTTTTTCGCGTTCAAACATCAGCGCTTCTTTTTTGCTGAGTTTTTGCACGGAACCGTCTTCGATCGCTGCTTCCATTTCTTTCAAACGCTTGATCGATGTCTTGATCGTTTTGAAGTTGGTCAGCATGCCGCCCAACCAGCGTTGATCGACGAAAGGCATGCCGGCGCGTTGCGCTTCGGCTGCGATGATTTCACGTGCTTGACGCTTGGTGCCAACCATCAGAATGGTGCCGCGATTGGACGACAATTGGCGAATGTATTTCATTGCCTCTTGGTACATGCCAAGGGTTTTTTCGAGGTTGACGATATGAATCTTGTTGCGATGACCGAAAATGAATGGGGCCATCTTTGGGTTCCAGAAGCGTGTTTGGTGACCAAAATGGATACCAGCTTCCAGCATTTCGCGCATTGTTACGGACATAAATTTCTCCAGGGTTAAGTTCTGGAATCCGCTCGGTCACCTGGATTGGATCCGGGCACCCTTTTCGAACGGATTCGCGATTTAAAACAGACTTTGCAAAACTTTGCCGAAACGTTAATTCAG
>Ga0256896_1000438_pt1 | contig 12838 bp, 12 predicted proteins | sample MC6MC0669MT_FD_190205 | JGI IMG/M metagenome (GOLD analysis project Ga0256896, IMG submission 190205) | Metatranscriptome of enriched soil aggregate microbial communities from Iowa State University, Ames, United States - MC6-MC0669-MT... | ecosystem: Environmental > Terrestrial > Soil >... | reverse complement strand
GTTGAAGCCGCACGTATCATCTAAGTAAAGCAGTTCATCGGAACGGTTCACCGTTCTGATATAAAACGGCAAGGGCTAAACCCCTTGCCGTTTTTTTTCGCGTTTCGAAAGTAGAGGATCACACGACATCATGCGCCGCTTCATCACGGGGCTCTGGTTGGGCTTATTGAGCGCGAGCAGCGTGGCGCAAGCGCTGCCGCAAGCACCGCCGCCGGCGCAAGCGCAGCCACAGACGACCAATGCCGACGCAACCCCTCGCGCTCCAAGCCCCCCCGAGACCGCGCCTGCCGCTACCGCTGCGACGCCAGCTGCGGCCGCGCCCATTACGGACCATGCCTTGCTCGGACGAGCATTGCTGAATGCCGGACCGGACCCTCGCGTACGCCTGGACGGCTCGTCACGCGATCACGCCGCCATTTTTGGCACCGACGACGAAAATGAGCAGGCGCTGATGGACCAGGAACGGACGCTGCAAACCCAGCGTGACCAGTTGCGGATGCTTGAGAAGCTGTTGACGGAAAAGCCCGCCGCAGCAGGTCCGCATCCACCTGCAATGATCCCCTTAAACGCAGGCGCGCCGATGAACATGCCGAAGCTGGCGCCCACGCCTTCCGGCTCGCAACTGGATCGTACCGGTAGCGATACGCGGCGCAGCGTTGACGAGATGCAGCGGCGCGTCAATGGCCTGCGCCGTGATGCCGACGACTTGGGACAGCGTGGCCGTTGACGCCAGCGGCGCCGGACAGGCGACGGCTACTTAACGCCGCCGCGCAAATTCCCGCAGCCGCCCGGCAATCCCCGTCGGGAAGTAATACACCGACACCACGAACAGAATCCCCAGCCACAGCAGCCAGCGGTCGGGTTCGAACAGCAGCGCCAAGGGTGCGACACCCGTCACCGCATCGTGAATGAGGTGCAGGCCATCTTGCAGATAGCTTTGTGCGAACACGAATAGGCTCGCGCCGACCACCGCGCCGTACATCGTGCCCATGCCGCCAATCACCAGCATCAGCAGAATGTTCAGCATGATCTCGAACGACAGCGAGGTGTCTGGCCCGTTGTAGCGCAGCCATAACGCGTACATCGCGCCCGCCAGTGTGGCGAAGGCCGCGGCAAGCAGGTTCGACAGGCTGCGATACAGCACCGTGCGATAGCCAATGGCCTCGGCTCGGAACGGGTTCTCGCGGATGGCTTGCAACACGCGGCCAAACGGCGAATTCACGATGCGCAGCAGCATCAGGAACAGCACGACGCACACCGCGGCAATCAGGTAGTACGTGATGATGCGGCCGTCGATTGTGACGCCGAACACCGGCTCGGAAAATGGGCGGAATGCAGGCCGCAACATCTGCGGCACCTTGAAGTTCAGGCCATCTTCGCCACCCGTCAGATCGGACAACTGCGACACCAACGTCTGGAACGCCGCGGCGACGGCCAACGTGATCATTGCGTAGAAGATCGCTCGCACGCGCAGGCTGGCCAGGCCGATCAGCAACGCGAACGCGAGCGACACCGCAAGGCCTGCGCCCACGCCCGCGAATACGGCGGTCCAGCCCGGCTCCATGCGGATGCTGGCAATCGCGACGCCATAGGCGCCGATGCCGAAGAACATGGTGTGCGCAAAGCTCACGATGCCGGTGTATCCCAGCAGCAGGTCATAGCTTGCGACCAGAATCACGAACACCAGAATCTTGGCGGCCACCGCCAGCGACTTCGGGCCGGGAAAAAGGAAGGGCGCCGTGGCAAGCAAGGCGACGATTGCAATCAACGCCAGCGCCAACAGCGGGCTGCGCGGCGGGTCGCCGGAGAGCAGGCGGAATGACATGTCGCGGCTCCTAGCGGTTCGTGACCGGGTATACGCCTTGCGGCCGCCACAACAGAATGGCGACCATCAGCGCAATGTTCGAAAAGAGAGCGGCCTTGGGCAGCAGGAAGCCGGTGTAGTTGGCCATCAAGCCGACCAGCAGTGCGCCGATCAGGCAGCCCACCGTCGACCCCAGCCCGCCGATCATGATGACGATGAAGATCAGCACATTCACTTGCGCGCCCAACTGCGGCACGACCGACTGCTGATACATCCCCCACAGCACACCGCCCAGCCCGGCCAGCATCGACCCGGCCACAAACACGCCGACGAACAAATGCCGGATGCGGTAGCCCAGGCTTTCCACCATTTCCCGGTCTTCGACGCCCGCACGGATCAGCAGGCCCAGCTTGGTGCGGTTCAGCAGCCACAGCATGCCGCCCAGCACCAGCACGCCGACCACCAGCGCCACGATGCGGAATTTCTCGATGGCGGCATCGCCCAACAGGAACGCGCCGCGCAGCGCCTCGGGCAGCGGCAGGGACAGCGTCTGCGGACCCCAGATCATCTTGATGATTTCCTCACCGATGATCATCCCGCCCATGGTGATGAGAATCTGCTTCAGGTGCTGCCCATACACTGGCCGCACGATGACGCGTTCGAATGCCAGCCCGACAGCACCGGCCACGAGCATGCCGACGATCATCGCAGGCAGCACGGCGGCCAGGTTCATCCACAGGCTGCCCGACTGCGTCCAGTCAGCCATGCCGCTCAGCACCGTGGCCGCCATGTAGGCGCCGATGGCAATGAAGAGGCCATGCCCGAAGTTCAGCACATCCATCAGCCCGAACACGAGCGTCATGCCGGAGGCCACGATGAAAATGATCATGCCCATGGCCAGGCCTGCCAGCGTCAAGGTGACCCAGGTCGAGAACGAGCCGACCAGCGGCAGCGCAATGGCGGCTAGCGCCAGCACCAGCAGCACGGGCCGCAGGTCCGCGCGCACGCGCGGCAGCGGGGTATCAATATCCACGGTGCTCATTGATGGCTTCCTAAAGACAGGCCCAACAGACTTGTTTGCAGCGCATCGTCGTCCGCCAGCTCGTGCATGCCACCGGCATGCACGACACGGCCGTTGTCCATGACGGCGACGTGATCGCCGACCTGACGTGCGAAATTGAAGTTCTGCTCAACCAGCAGGATGGTGGTGGAAGCCTGTTTGAGCTCGATGAAGGCGTCGATCATGTTCTGGATGATGGCGGGCGCCAGACCCTTGCTGGGTTCGTCGATCAACAGCAGACGGCGCGGCTCGATGATGGCGCGCGCCACCGCCAGCATCTGCTTCTGTCCGCCCGACAGCTTGCCGGCCGGATGCAGCCAGAATTTTTTCAGCGCAGGGAAAAAGCCGAAGATCCATTCCAGCCGTGCGGTGTCGAGCTGGTCCGCGCTGCGCGCCTGGCGCGCGGCGAGCAAGATGTTTTCCTTCACCGACAGGTCCGCGAAGATGCCCATGTTCTCGGGCACATAGGCTATGCCCATGCGAGCCATGTCGGGCGGCGATTTGCGTGTGCCGGGTCCGCCGATGGGCGTGCCGTCAAACGTCACCTGGCCTTGCGAGGCCCGCCACAATCCCATGATGGTGCGCAGCGTCGTGGTCTTGCCAGCGCCGTTGCGGCCCAGCAGCATGGTGACGCCCGCGGACGGCACGGCCAGGTCCACCCCATGCAGGATGTGGTACGCGCCGATATGGGTTTGCACCCCTTGCAGTTCGAGCAGCAGCGGGGGGCTCATGCTGGCGTCTCCGTCGGGCTGATGCCCAGGTAGGCCTGTTGCACGATGGGCGAGGCGATGACGGTGGCCGGGTCGCCGTCGGCCATCAGCTGGCCGTTGTGCAGCACGACGATGCGGTCGGCTAATTCCCGCACCACATCCATTTTGTGTTCCACCAGCAGAATCGTTTTGGACGGATCGGTCTTGATGTCGCGGATCAGCTCCAGCACCACGGGCACGTCGTCCACGCTCATGCCGGCCGTGGGCTCATCGAACATGAATACCTGCGGTTCCAGCGCAATCAGCATGGCGATTTCCAGCTTGCGTTGATCGCCATGCGGCAGGTCGGCGGCGGCCTGGTCGCGGCGCGCCGACAAGCGGGTGCGTTCCAGCAGCGCATCGGCGCGCGCGAGCAGATTGCGGTCATCATCCCAGGTACGCCAGAAGCGGATGCGGCGCCAGCTCATGCCTTGCTGGCGCGATTGCAGCGCCAGCCGCACGTTCTCATGCACCGTCAGGCGTGGGAACAGTTGCGTCAATTGAAAGGCGCGGCCCAGGCCCGCATGCATGCGAGCCGGGGCTGATAGCGTTGTCAGGTCGCGCCCGTTCAAGCTTACCGAACCTGCGCTTGCGCGCAGCTGGCCCGAGATCAGATTGAAGTAGGTCGTTTTGCCCGCCCCGTTGGGGCCAACGATGGCCGTGAGCGTGCCAGGCGCATAACGGCAACTGACATTGTTGACGGCCACGTGCCCGCCGAAACGGATCGTGAGCGATTGGGTTTCCAGCATGTTGGTGGCGGCGTTCAGCGTTTGTTCTGGATCGGCACGTTCATCTGGTCAGGCGTGATTTCCTTGACCAGATCCTGCACAGCCCATGGCACCGACGGATCGTTCTTGATGCGGAAGTGGTACATCGATTGCATGGCTTGATGGTCTTCGGGGCGGAAGGTCATCTTGCCCTTGGGCGTGTCAAAGCTCATGCCTTCCATCGCCTTGATGAGCGTGTCGGTGTCGGAGTTGCCCGCGGTCTTGTTCAGTGCGGTGACGATTGCAATGCCCGAGGACATGCCGCCCGCGGTGAAGAAGTCCGGCGGCTGGCCGTAGCGCTTCTGGTGTTCGGCAACAAGCCAATCATTGATCGGATTCTTGGGGATGCCGTAGTAGTAATACGTGGCGCCTTCCATGCCCGCCAGCGACTTCAACGGCGTCATCGCGGCCAGCGTATTGCCGCCCGTGGCGATCTCGATGCCGAAGCGCTTGGGGTCCAGATCGGCAATCTTGAACGGATTGCCCGCACCCGCCCACAAGATGAAGATGATCTTGCGGCCCGGCTTGTCTTTCAGCGCATCGAACAAACGCTGCGCGCCTGCGGTGAAATCCGTGGCGTTGGCAGGCAGATATTCTTCGTGCACGATCTTGGCGTTCTTCAGCGCGCCCTTGAAGGCCTTCACGCCGTCGCGGCCAAAGGCATAGTCTTGCGCCAGCATGGCGATGGACGTGCCGGCCTGGTCGAACGCCACGGCGTTGGCGATGGCATCCTGCGACGAGTTGCGGCCCGTGCGGAAGATGTACTTGTTCCACTTTTCGCCCGTGATGGAATCGGCCACGGCGGGCTCCACCAGCAAGATCTTTTCGTACTCTTCGGCGATCGGCAGCATGGCCAGCGCCACACCGGACGAGGTCGGGCCGACGGCGATGTCGGCGTTATCGTCGGCGTAGGCGGACGCCAGCTGCGCACGCGCCACGTCGGGCTTGCCCTGGTTGTCTTTTTCGATCACGCGAATCTTGCGGCCGGCCACCGTCATCGTGCCTTGGGTCGCGTATTCCAGGCCCAGCATCAGGCCGTTCTGTGTCTGTTTGGCGTAGGCCTCCAGCGGACCGGTCTTGTCGTAAACATGGGCCACGACGAAGTCCTTCGCTGCGACGGCCGAATGCATGCAAAGGGCCGCCAGCGCGGCAAGCAGAATGCGATTCATGGGGAGTCTCCTGGTATCAGTGGGCGCGCGTGTCTGCCGGGGCGGCGGGCGTGGCAAGGAAGTGGCGGATGGCGTCGATCTGCGGCGCCACGTTCAAGGCGGGGGCGTGGCCGCAGCCGGGGAAGTCGATGCGTTGGGCGCGCGGGCCGCGTTGCGTCATGGCGTGCGCGACCTCGGGCAGAAGCAAGTCGGACGCCGCGCCGCGCAAGAGCAACAGCGGCATGCGCAGCGAGTCGTAGCCGCTCCAGCGGTTGTAGTCGTTGGGGTGGTGGCTGAACTGTCCCGCGATGGCCGGGTCGTAATGCGCGGTGACGCGCCCATCGGGCAGGCGCCGGACCGAGGTCTCGGCCATACGTCGCCATTGTTCGTCGCTTTGCCAGCCATAGGGCTTGTAGGCAACGCGCAGCCACGCTTCCAATTCGGTGACGGTGTCGAAGGCGGGCGGGTTGCCGACATAGGCCAGGATGCGGTCGATGGCCGGCTGCGGCAATTCCGGACCGATGTCGTTGACCACCAGGTGCGAGATGCGGTCGCGCAAGGTCGTGGCGGCGGCGTGCATGCCGGTGGCGCCGCCCATTGACGTGCCCACCCAGCGCAAGCGGTCAAGCTGCAAGCCATCGACGAACGCACGCGCCAGGCGCGCGTAGAAATCCAGCTGGTACTCGGCCACCGGATCGGGACTCCATTGCGACAGGCCGCGCCCGATCGTGTCGGGACACAGGATGCGGTAGTCATCCGCCAGCGCTTGTGCCAAGTCGTCGAAATCGCGGCCGGTGCGGGCCAGCCCGTGCCACATGACGATAGGGGGCGCGTCGGGCGCGCCCCATTCCATGTAGTGCAGCTCGCGGCCTTCGCAGCGCAGATAGCGCGAAACAGGCGTGTGACGGCCGGCCGTTACGGGCGCGTTTGCCATGAGTCTCCTCCCGGGTTGTCCAGGTTGTGTGCTTATCCGGCTGACTATAGACTTGCGCCAGATGCATCCACAATGCGTCGCGCACCCCAGAGCAGGGTGAGTCAAAAGGTTGTAGACGCAAGATCAAATTGCGCTTGCCGACGCGTACAGGAGACCGCGACATGCCCGATACGGAATTCGCCATTTCGGCCAGCGCCGGCGCCGACGGGCGTGAGCAATGGCGCGAGGCGTTGTCGGACGCGTTCGGCCCGTTTGAAGTGCACCGCGGCAAGCCGGATCATTTTGCGGGACACGTGCGCTACGCCCGCCGCGCCAGTCTGCAATTCAATGACCTGCACTATCAGGGACAGAAGCTGGAGCGCACGGTGGGAAACGTGTCCCGGCTGGACCAGGAGTTCTACACCTTCGGCTTGCCGTTGTCCGGCCCGCTGGCGGTGCGCCAGCAAGGCCGTGAATTCCAGGTCGAACCGGGGTGTGTGTACCTGATGAACCAAAGCCTGCCGTATCAGGCGACGGCGCTGGGTTCATCGGGCTATCGCAGCTTGAGCGTGTCGTTTCCGCGCAGCGCCCTGTCGCAGCGGGATTCGCGCATCGGCGCTTTCCACAAGCTGCGCATCGACGATGGTTCGCCGCGTGGCGCGATGTTGGCGAGCTACATGGACCATCTGTTCAAAGGTATGGGCGGCTGGTCGGACACCGAAGTCACCGAACTTGGCGAACGCCTGATCGATTTGATCGTGCTGTTCCTGGTGCAGCCGGGGCAGGGGCATGCGTCTGAATCGGATAGCAGCGTGACCTTGGCGCATCGGCAGCGGGTGCTGGCGTATATCCGCCAGCATCTGGCGGACCCGGCGCTGTCTCCGCAACACGTGGCGCAAGGCTGTGGCGTATCGGTGGCGTATCTGCATCGCATCCTGCGGGCAGGCGGCCTGTCGGTGGAGTCCTTCATCTTCGATCAGCGTCTGGATCGCTGCCGCGAATTGCTGCTGGACCCGCGGCATCAGCATCGCGGCATCGGCGAGCTGGCGTATCAAGTGGGCTTTACCCACCCGTCGCATTTCAGCCGCCTGTTCAAGAACCGGTTCGGCATGACGCCACGGGACATGCGCGCTCGCGGCTAAGCAAACGGCCCACTGAGCGTGAGCCGTTTGCCATCAACGCGCGCTTGTTGTCGGTGTTAGAAGGGTGAAGGCTGGTTCGACAGATTGACGATGCTGTTGCTGGTCAGGTCCAGCCGGATGTGTTCCGACGGAGCGCCCGCAGCCAGCTTCAGCATGATCGCCATCAGCGGCTTGAAGCGCGCCTTGAACAGGTCGGCCAGCGTGTTCGCGTTGCTGACGCTGTTGCCGTTCATCTGCACCGACGCGTTCGTGTTGGCCAGCGCCTGGGCCAGCAACTTGTACTGATTGGCGCGTTGCGCGGGGATGTCCGCAAACGCCAGGTCGCCCGCGTTGGCAATGCGCACGAAGTCACCCGCCATGTCCAACGCCTTCCACTGCGCGAAGTCCGACAGCTGCATGCCGTTGGCTTGCGCCAGCGCTTGTGCACGGGCTTGGGCATCCGCCAGGTTGCCGGCATACGCCGCGTTGCTGGCGCCGCTGCCGCCGCCGTCAGAAAGGCAAGCGAAGAAGGCGGAAGTCAGATTGTTCTGATTGCCGGTGTTCGCCAGTTCTTTCAGCGTGACGGTCGTTTGCAGTTGCGACAGCGTCAGCAGATCAGCGCCGGTGAGCGGGCTCTTGACCAGTTCGCGCATCTCGCAGCGCCAGTCGTCGTTGAGCAGGCGCAGGCGCACCAGTTCGCTCATGTAGCGATAGGTGAAGTCGCCGTAATCCTTGGCGTCCAGAATCGACACGTCCCAGCGCGCGGGCGTTGTGTAGGCGTTCTCGGCGCGGTACAGGTCGAACAGCTCATCAAAGCGCGGCACCTTGTCCAGACGGATGGTTTGCACTTCGATCTCGTCCGCGCTTTGCAGCGTCATCAGCTTGTAGGCCGGCACGTAGGCCGCCATGGACGGCGCCTGGATGTTGAACAGCGCCGTGTCCGTGCCGTAGTTGCGCACCGCCATGTCGTTGAAGTGCATGTGGCCGCCCACGTGCACCTTCAAACCGGTTTCGGCCAGCGCGCGCGTGGTGTTCTCGGCCGGGCGGCGGATCATCTGCATCTTGTTGGCGCCCAGCAGCGCTTCGATATCGTCCGACGCGCCGTTGAAGAATTCCGACATCGGGAAGTGGCTGAAGGCAATGACCTGCTTGCCCTGCGCCTTGCCGCGCGCAACCACGTCCTTCAGCCATTGGATGACGTGCGCCTTGTGCGTGAGCATCTTGTTGTAGCCCTGATCGCCCGAGCCGGTGAAGTCATTTGCGCCGGTACCGGTGGGCACGTAGACGTTGGCGTCGATACCGACCAGCCACACGCCTTTCACCGGTTCCACCACGTAGGACGTATCGGGCACCATCTTGCACAGCGTGTAGTTCTGCGGCTTGTTCGGGCCGCCCGTGCCTTCGGCGCAGATTTCGTACTGGCGATTGATCCAGTTGGCCTGGTCCCGCGCGGTGGTGTAGTCGTAGTCTTCGTACTTGTAGGTGCTGTATGGCGTTTCGTAATAGACGTTTTGCGGTTGCGGCATGAAGCCGTGCTGCTTCAATGCGTCGGTGATGCCCGCGTACCCCATGTGCAGGACTTCTTCGGTGCAGTACGTGCTGCCGACCAGCGCCCAGTCGCCGCTGTAGGGCGTGCTGCAGGCGGCATTGCCGCCGCGGCTGTAGATCGGTTGCGAGAAGCCGATGGCGCCGGTGGCCGGGTCCAGGCCCAGGTAGTCGCTCTTGCCGGCGGCCTGGTTGAAGGGGCGGTTGGGGTCATGGTTGCCCGGGGCCGCAAAGAACTGGATGCCATGCTTCTTCGAGTAGTCGTCCATGATCTTGACCAGGCCGCGCATGTGCACGGGCTGGCCATCATCCGAGAAGTCGCCGGGCAGGGCGATGTACTTCACGCCGCGCGATACGGCGTCATCCAGCGCCGCCAGGAAGGCGAAGTAGTTTTCGTTGAAGAGACGGGTCGACGTCAGTTGCGCGTACATCGTCCGGATGGTGGCGTTGTCGCCATGCTTCGGATTCGGAATGCCGGGGAACGAGCCATCCTTGAAGTCGGCGTAGACGTCATGGAAGTGGATGTCGGGCATGAACGCGACTTGCACGGGGGCGGGCGGTGCGGCCGGCGTTTCCGTGACAGGCGGGGGCGTCTCGGCGACGGGGGAGTTGTTGTCGTCATCGTCGCCGCCACAAGCGGCGAGCAGCGCCACGAGGGTGGCGGCGCCAGCCGTGCGGGCGAAGCGGGAGAGGGCATTCATTGCGCGTACATTTCCTGGAAAGAGGGCCAGGCAGTGCCTTGCTCAAGGTCAGCTGCCTGTCAGCGAGGCGCAATGTTCCTGGACGCCTATGACACCATCATGAAACGCATCGCCGTGCATGCCGCCGCTTGGTGCGGGGCGAAAAAAAAGCCCCTTGCGGGGCTTTTTGGCTGACGGTCGAAACCGGTCAGATGTGCGTGATGAATTTCGTGACGAGGTAGCCGTCAAACGTTTCCAGGCCGCCTTCGCTGCCGATGCCGCTGTCCTTGATGCCGCCAAACGGCGTCTCGGCCAGCGCGCTGCCGAAGTGGTTGATGTTGACCATGCCGGCTTCCAGGCCGTTGGAGACCTTGGTGGCCGTTTTCAACGAGTTCGTGAACACGTAGGACGACAGGCCGAACGGCAGGCTGTTGGCGCGGCGCAGAACCTCGTCGGTGTCCTTGAAGCGGACGACCGGTGCGACGGGGCCGAAGGGCTCTTCGGTCATCAGCATGGAGTTGTCCGGCAGATCGGTCACGACCGTGGGGGCGAAGAAGAAGCCCTTGCGATCCAGCGGGCCGCCGCCAACTACGACCTTGCCGCCGTGCTTCTTGGCGTCGTCGATGAAGGCGCTCATGGCGGGCACGCGGCGTTCGTGCGCCAGCGGGCCCATGTCGGTGCCGGCTTCCAGGCCGTCGCCGACCTTGATGTTCTTCAGCACGTCCGAGAAGCGGGCCAGGAACTGTTCGTAGGCGCCTTCCTGCACGTAGAAGCGGGTGGGCGATACGCAGACCTGACCGGCGTTGCGGACCTTGAACTTGGCCAGCATTTCAGCGGCGCGGTCAATGTCGGCGTCGTCAAACACCAGCACGGGCGAGTGGCCGCCCAGTTCCATCGTGACGCGCTTCATGTGCGCGCCAGCCAGCGCGGCCAGCTGCTTGCCCACCGGCACGGAACCGGTGAACGAAACCTTGCGCACGATCGGCGAACGGATCAGGTAGTCGGAGATCTTGGCGGGTTCGCCCCAGACGATGTTCAGGCAGCCCTTGGGCAGGCCGGCATCGTGGAACATGCGCGCAATGGCCATGACGGCGCTGGGCGAATCTTCCGGCCCCTTCAGCACCACCGTGCAACCGGCGCCAAGTGCGGCGGCGATCTTGCGGATGGCTTGGTTGTACGGGAAGTTCCACGGCGTGAACGCGGCGCAGACGCCGATGGGTTCACGCACGACGAACTGGCGCACGTCCGGGTTGCGGGGCGGGACCACGCGGCCGTAGATGCGGCGGCATTCTTCGGCGTGCCAGTCGGCGTGTTCAGCGCAGGAGGTGACTTCGCCCACGGCTTCGGCCAGCGGCTTGCCCTGGTCCAGCGTCATGTTGCGGCCGATTTCCTTGGCGCGTTCGCGCGACAGCGTGGCGACCTTGCGCAGGATGGCCGAACGATCCATGGGAGAAGATTTCTTCCACGATTCGAACGCGCGCTGGGCGGCGGCTAGCGCACGGTCCAGATCCGCTTCGGTGGCGTGAGGCAGCTGGCCGAGCACTTCCAGCGTGGCCGGGTTGATGACGTCCTGGGTGCGCCTGCCCTCGCCGGAGATGAATTCGCCGTCGATATACAGCGCCAACTGTTCATACATGCCTGTCTTTCCTTGCGAAATGGGAATGGAATGCGGGAGTGGAGTGCGATCGCGTATCGCCCACGCCAGTCTAAACCTTCTTTCCCGCGGCGGGGAGGTCCAATCGGCATCGCGGCCTTGGAGCCAATAGGCGTTCGTGCGGGGGCCGGCCGCCTTGCCAGTACGAGTCCGCTTGGACACAATAAGGCGTCCTTGGCAGCCTATCTCTGAACCTATCGTGCAACCCGTTGACGCGCGCCCCGCCGGCAAGTCCAGTGTCTACTCCCGCGTGTTCTTCCGCTTCATTGATTGGTTGCGCCAGCGAATTGCGAGTGCATCGCTGGTGGGCGACCGGCCCATCTTCCAGAACAGCCAGTTTCCGTGGATTCCTGCGCTGGAAGCCCAGACACCGGCCATCCGCGCCGAGCTGACCGAGCTGCTGGCCGAACGTCAGCACCTGCCTGCGTTCCATGAGATCTCGCCGGATGTCGGCATGATCACGTCGGACGATCAATGGAAGACCTTCCTCTTTATGGGATACGGGCTGCGTTCCGAGCGCAACCTGGCGCGCTGCCCGGCCACCGCGCGGGCGCTGGAAGGCATTCCGGGCATACGCAGCGCGTTCTTCTCCATCCTTGAACCGGGCAAGCGCATTCCGTTGCACACGGGGCCGTACAACGGCGTGCTGCGCCTGCACCTGGGCCTGGTCGTGCCAGAGCCCGCCGACCAATGCTGGATCGAAGTTGGGGGAGAACGCTACAGCTGGCGGGAAGGGCGGGCAGTGGTGTTTGACGACCTGTACCCGCACCAGGTCCACAACAACACGCCCGGGCTGCGGGCGGTGCTGTTCGTCGACTTTGAACGGCCTTGCCGCGTTCCGGTAAAATGGCTGAATCGCCTGGTGCTCAGAGCGGCCCCGTTCACGGACGAAATCCGTCGCGGCAAAGCCAATCATGACGCCTGGGAGAAGGGCTACTACCGCCAGAAATAGGGGGCCGATAGCCCGCATACCGTTCCCCTTATAGGGGAGCGTGGTCTTTTGTGCGCCGTTCCAACAAAGTACTTGCGCTCAAAATTTAACCACGCTAGAATGATCAGCTTTCCCAGATTGTCGATTGAGTTAAGGAAAAATTAGCTCATCGAGTTGGGGGAATACCCGCAGGATTTCAACCCAGGGTCGTTGCGTTGCCAACCCGTTGCAGAGGTAGAGCGAAAGCTCTAGGTCTACAACACAAAAGCAGGGCGGCAGACCTGACGGGACCAAAACTGGCAGGAATTGCAGAGTTCCTCGGGGGGAAAACCCCGGGAAAACAGTATTTCCAGTTAAGTTGGAACAGGAAAAATCATGATCCAAATGCAGACCACGCTGGACGTGGCCGATAACACTGGTGCGCGTCATGTCATGTGCATTAAGGTGCTCGGTGGCTCCAAGCGCC
>Ga0256896_1000436_pt1 | contig 12845 bp, 17 predicted proteins | sample MC6MC0669MT_FD_190205 | JGI IMG/M metagenome (GOLD analysis project Ga0256896, IMG submission 190205) | Metatranscriptome of enriched soil aggregate microbial communities from Iowa State University, Ames, United States - MC6-MC0669-MT... | ecosystem: Environmental > Terrestrial > Soil >... | reverse complement strand
GTCTTACCTACTATTTTAGGTATATTGGTGAATGAACTTTCAAAAGGTGAAGTACCCAAGAAAATCGGCAAGAAGCTTACGCCATTTTCAAAGCTGTGTTTATTTGCAGTTATTATGATTAATAGTAGTGCAATCTCTCCATACTTAATAGATTTCAATTTACATCTACTGTTCGTTATACTGTTAGTGTTTCTGATTGCTGTATCAGGCTATGTTTTCGCCTTTTTCATAGGACGCTATTTGCTAAAAGATTATTCATATATGGCTACCTTTGTCTATACTGGAGGCATGAGAAATATTGCCGTTGGCGTTATTGTTGCCACAACATATTTCCCAGGCAAAGTAGCGATGCCTGTCGTTTTCGGTATGTTGTTTCAACAAGTTCTAGCTTCTATTTTTAGTAAAATGGTATTGAAAAGGGCGCCTTTGATTGATTAAAATCAGTCAAACAAAATTCATTTTCTAAGCATATGGAAAGTTTACTTAAGGTGGTGTTTTCTTGAAAAATGACATGATCAAAGTAATTTCTGTTTTTGGCGTAGGCTCCATTTTCGTTTTATTGGTTCCCTTACTCTTTTATTATTTTTTATAGGTTGTCTATCCCCTATCAGAACAAACAAGAAGCCTTTTTTCCAAAGGCTTCTATTTTTATAAATGAGTCACAAAAAGCGGAATCTATTTAGCATGAAGACCCACTTTTCCGAGTATTAAGTTGCCAACAATTCATAGTATGTTACCATTTAAATAATCCATATTTCAGGGGTGATTTTTACGACTGTTAGAACATTGATTAGCTTAGTTAGTGCTTTGGTATTATTTTTATTTGGAGCTTATAGAATCTTTACCAACAACCTAGAATCTATATCCCTACTAGTAACCTATATTTTCTTCATTTGCGGATTGACAGGTTTTATTTTTAGTGTTGTAGCATTGTTTAGAACGGCTCGAATTTAGCGTTGCTATTGCATACGGATTTTTACCTATAGATCACTTGAATAGCCTCTATGAAAGCAATGACTTTTCTTTTATACTGATAAAAAATATCAATAGGATGGTGTGATAAAAATGATGTTTGCTCCATTATTTGAACAGGACGTTCCAACACTTCTTCTTCCTTAACGGTAGAAGCGCTTTTCTCCGTTAAGGACATAGGTGACTATGAAAACGGAGGAAAAAATATGAGAAATAAAGTATTCGGCGCCATCTTTTTATCGCTTGCTGCGAGTATTTGGGGCGCTATGTATGTAGTTGTCAAAGTAGTGGTGGAGGTCGTTCCACCATTGGAGCTTGTTTGGATTCGTTATATGATTGCAGTCTTAGCACTTGGCTTGATTGGCATCGCCATGAAGCAATCTTGGAAAATTGCCAAAAAAGATTGGCTGTTTATTTTTTTTATTGGACTCATTGGGAATACCCTTTCGATTGTTACACAGGAAATGGGCACAATGCTTTCCACTGCTCAGATGGGGGCGATTATTACAGCCACGACACCTGCATTTATGGTTGTCTTTGCCCGTTTGATATTGAAAGAAAACATTACGATGAAAAAATGCTTGTCCATTGTTCTTGCAACGATTGGCGTTGGTGTCATAGTAGGCAATGGTCGAATCGATGTGACCCAACAATTAGGCGGCATCTACTTATTGGTTGCTGCCTTAACATGGGCATTAATGTCTGTGTTCGTGAAAAAAGTACCAAGTCATTACTCACAAATTGTTGTGACAACCTATTCATCTATGATTGCCGTTATACTATTGACACCTTTCGTCATTCCAAGGTTAAAAGATTTGGATCTAACAAGTATTTTACAGCCAACTATTTCGGGTGGCTTGCTATATTTAGGAATTATTTCAACAGCTGGTGGGTTTCTATTGTGGAATAAAGGGCTTCAACTAATGAACGCTTCCAGCGGGGGCTTATTCTTCTTTTTTCAGCCCATTGTTGGCACATTTTTAGGCTGGCTGCTTTTAGATGAGACAATTGGTCTTTCGTTTTGGCTAGGCTCCCTATTCATTTTTAGTGGTGTATTTATGGTCATTCGAGAAGACTAAAAGTAAGTGCGTTTCTATCTTGTATAGAGGCGCACTTTTCTTGCTTCAGACTCTGGCGAATGTCACGAATTTTTCTTGTCATGTCAATACAGCTTGGCTCATATATTGCTACAGCCTGAAGGAGCTGATGATTTGATAACCTTTTTAGTGTCCTTAAAGGAACTATCATTTTTATTGATTCTTATTTCTGCTATGGTGTATCGGAGACAGCTTAAATTAACGAGGTGGAAAAGAAAACTAACGATTGGGGAATGGACTATGTATATCGTTACTTCCATCGCACTTACTATTTATTGCGTACTTTATTTTGTTTTTCTTTTGGGAACATAATTTATAAAATAATAATCCTATAAGCATAAAAATGTATATAATTGGATGAAAGACTTTATTTTTGGGAGGGTTTTTATGTTTCAAACAGTAGAGCATTTTTTACAATCTTGGACATTTGAAGCTACTGCTACGCAGAAATTACTCAATCAACTTACGGATGAATCGCTTCATCAGGCAATAACTACTGAAAATTGGACTTTAGGACGCATAGCTTGGCATACTGTCACGGCCATTCGAATTATTTCGGCTAATACCAACTTAACGTTCGAAGCGCCAGCAGAAGATTTTCCTGTTCCCACTTCTGCCCAATTTATCGCAGATAGCTATCGTCAAACGAGCCAGACATTTGTGGAAGCGTTAAAAACCCAATGGACCGACCAGACTTTGCATGAAACGATTGAATTTATTGGTCAATCCATCCCAAATGGCTCCCTCTTATTATTTTTATTGCAGCACCAAAGCCATCATCGTGGACAAATGACTGTTCTAATGCGTCAAGCTGGGTTAACTGTTCCAGGCATTTACGGTCCAGCCAAAGAAGAGTGGGCACAGTTTGGGTTGAAAGCCCCGCAAATGTAAACAAATCTATAAGGCACTATTTATTGACTTTTTTGATAAAATTTGAGGGAAACCTAATTTTTGCGGGTTTCCTTATTCATATTAAGTAACAAATCTTACAATTTAACCCCATTACTTATAGACTGGATTAAATAGTTGCTATTTGATTCCCACTTATAGTGTCCTACATGAAATTCGTTCAGGTTTATTAAATCCTTGAAATACTCTGGGACACTACTATCCCAGTTTATATTTTCTATTTTCAGTGAAAAGTTGTCCTCATTAGGATTGGGCGTATGAATATAAACGGAATCGAAACTAGCGTCTTCATCAACTAACTCAATCCACAATTGATATGGTTTTCCGATTGTTCTGAGCTTCTCTAAGAAACTGTTATATAAAGCTATATGTGCTTTTATATGCTCTCTTCGTATTTTCAAACTATTATTCCCATGACCGTAAAAATCAAGATGGGTGTGCCACATATCAAACCAACCTTCTTTGCCAAAGTCTAAATCATATTGCTCTGCTGTTACTTCTCCCCATAAGTTACGGAAATAACGCTTTTTCCCACGAAACTTTTTCAAAATTATTGTTCCCCATTTATACAAGTTTTTTGTTCTCTAATCGTCTGTTACAAGAGGATTGTTTAGGAGCCAATGATTTTTTTCAACTCTGGTTTTCACAATAAAACTTGTTCACATCGAGGTCACTAAAAATCATCTTAAAACTGGTTTCTTGCAATTCATTAATTAGTTGATCACTATCAGAAGATGATGTGTCAGCATAGCGTCAACCTATTTGTAGACTTGGTTTTTTTTTGTGGCAATTTACCTTCAACAAAAATCACCAAATAATCTGCCTGTCCGAACATCTCCACCGAATGATTGTTCTTATATTAACTATATCAAGAATTAGGGCAAGCACCAAATATCAACATTTACCTTTAACAACAAATAAATAGAGGTTATCCCTTGTGAGACAACCTCTTTTCTGAAGTATTAAATTATAATGTGGCTAACCAGTTATTAGTATCAGCAATCGTTGGATTTGCCAAATAATGCCCACCTTCAATTTGCAGTGTTTGACCAGTCATAAATTTCGCTTCATCAGAGGCTAAAAATACTACGGCGTAACCAATATCATCTGCTTCTCCATGGTATGGTAGGGCATTAAATTTAGAATAGATTGCAAGCATTTCATCTGGCATATTATTTTTCGCTGCAGGCGTTAAAATGAGACCTGGTGCGACAGCATTACAGCGAATGTTATCTTTCCCATATTGTGTGGCGATGTTTTTAGTCATATTCACCACACCTGCTTTTGTGGCACCATAAGCTGTACGAATTTGATCACTAGCGAATGCAGCCATGGAAGCTGTGTTAATGATGGAGCCCCCACCTGCTTTTTGCATGTGTGGAATCGCAAAACGACTTCCAAGTAATATTGATTTTAAGTTCACATTGACTAAACGATCCCATTCATCTAAGTCAATATTCACTACATCCAAATCCTTCTGCAAGTTAGTTAGACCAACATTGTTAAACAATACAGTTAATGTGCGGTATTGTTCCACCGTGAAGTTTACCGCTGCTTCAATAGAAGAAGCATCTCCTGCATCCAGGAAAATCGCTGCAGCCTCGTACCCTTCTTGGACCAAAGTGTCTGCTACTTCTTTAGCACCCTCTATATTGAAATCAGCAATAACCACTTTTGCGCCTTCTTTTGCTAATAATGTTGCTGCTGATAAACCAATCCCTGATGCGCCACCAGTTACTAACGCTACTTTATTTTTTACTCGATTCATTTTCAATTCCTCCTCATTACAAAAAAGAACAACTAACTCTTTCTTTTCCGTAGAATAGTTTAACATTAAACTATTTATTTTTAAACTAAAAAGACTAGTGAATTGAATGCAAAATATAGCTTTTCTATGTTACCATTTACATATATTACATAACGAGGTGATTATATGGAAAATAATAAATTGATTTGCCAAGCTTGTGGAAATGATACTTTTTCTTCCGGACAAATTGGTAGCCTAACGAGTGAAGGAAATGTACGTCCTATCGGTTCAATCATGGCTACTGGATCTCCGCTTATTTTAACGTTTTGTAAAAAATGTGGTGAAGCTACATCCATCAAAGTAGCCAAGCCAGAGAAATTTAAATAAGTATTAGAGGATATTTTAAAGAGAAGATAAAGATTTGAGTGGATTTGGTAGTATGATTTCATCCTTTTTGTCTGTTCAACCTTAAACAGTGGAGGTTTTTGTATGATGATTTTTGATACAGTCACACATTTTGTTAAACATTATCAACCAACAGTAGACTTCTTGAAAAATTATTATGCTAACCATGAACAACATTATTAGGAGTACTTCGATATCACTGCCATCATGTTGAGGAAAAAATGCAGGCTGCAATATCAAGAGATCATGAAGAAGCAGTTACAAAGATTGATTTAATTGTTGCAAAGAACATGTCATCCTTCCCCATCTATACAAAGAATAAGTAGTTATGTTATAATACTTAGGAAAACCTCAAAGGGTCAACCAATTCCAGGCTGTAGCGAATCTTCGCTTCAGCTTTTTTTATGCTTTAAATTACAGAGAAAAAGGATGCTGAGAAAGACCATTTTCTAATATTGGATCACCTTAACAATAAAAATGACACAAATTTCTGTGTCATTTTTATTCGTAAAACAACTATTTAAGAAAGGTTTTCATTTCATTAAAAGCCAAGTCACGATGACCAGCCTGACAGTGTTGTTCACCACCAGTTTCTTTGGTAAAGACTTTCGTAGTGATTGAAGCTGCATTGCACAGTTCATGCTGGATTTGCGGTAGACGACTGATTGGAACATACTGATCATCCTCACCAGCCAGAAGTAATACATCCTGATTAATAAACTGACCGATTCCAGACATCGTATGTTTCTCAAAATTTTTAATTAATGTAAACGGTGTTTTTTCACCTGTATTTTCCATTCCCTTCATAACCTTCCACTTTAAATCGATATTTGAGACCATCATATTTTCAATTATTGTATTGACATCATCTGATTTATTAGCATCCAAAAGGCTAGTCAGTCTATCCCAGACATCCTCTGGCATCCGAATCTTTAATGCATCAAGACCGCTATAAAAAATATTAAATGCAATCACTTTGTCAATCCTTTTTTCAAATGCAGCTGCACGCATCGCTAAATAGCCTCCCCAGGAAGCCCCCAAAATGCTGACACGATCTAATTTAAAGTAGTCAATTATTGCAGCAACTGGTTTTTCCCAGTTATGAATGAATTTCAAACCATTTTTTAACGCTGACCCCTGCCCAGGACCGTCAAAAACGATAATATTATAGTCAATCCCTCTAATAAAATTCATCATCTTAACCATTTCTTCCATATAGGAATCATAGCCGCCAAATACCAGTAACGTTTTATTGGCACCAGGTTTCATTAATTTAATCGTTGGAAGTACGGAATTCTCATATGGAACTTGATAGGGTTCATAGTCAAAATCACTAAAACCTTTATAGAAGGTCTCGCGATATTTTTGATACATTGTATTTTTGTTAGGATCCGATGGAGCTAGATAAAATTCAGCAGCTTGATAGTAGACAGATGCAAGATCAAAATGGCCCTGTTCTTCTCGCTTTATCGCATATTCTAGCCAAGTTTCATACCAGCTTTCTATATCTGTTAGTCTTGGAATAATACCTTTTAAGTCACTGTTTGCCCTTTCATCCTCCTGATAATAGTCATTTAAGAAACGATTGATTTGCAAGTTAAATTGTTCATTGTTAACATAATTTTTAAACATTGTATCCCTCCTCTTATTCATTACAAAGCCCATGATAAAGGTATCTAGATGGTCTAACAATAAACAAATGCGTTCAATAAGTAGGAAATCGGACAATGTTTAACGAATGGTTCGAAAAGCTTCTTTTTAAGGGGGATTGATTTAATGGAAGAGGACGTTCGAGTATACAAGACTAAAAAAAGTATTTCAGAAGCACTAATTATTCTGTTGAATGAAAAAGATTTCAATCAAATTACGATAAAGGATATTTGTAGCCGTTCGTTAATTAGCAAATCCACTTTTTATAGTCACTTTTTAGATAAATATGATTTGCTAGAAAAAGTAGTGAAAAAACATGCCGTTTTTTTAAAAAATGAAATAACATTACGCTTTAAGTCCGGGGATCAAGATAATGTTGCTCAAGTAATTGAAATGATCCTGGACAAAACTGCTGCAAATAAGACAGAGATTGCTACACTGTTAAATGTTCATGTTCCTTTAGCAGATTTGCGTGTTGAATTAGAGACGATTTTATACCAAGCCTGTTTTTCTTATTTGAACGAAAAACTAAGCGAGCCTAATGTCTCTATTGACTATCTGGCTCAACTGTATACTGCAAATGCGATGGTACATATTAACTGGACTTTAAAAAACGATAAGGATAAAAGTGCGATTGAACTTGCTCATAAAATACAACAGTATATTTTTGAACAGGTGCAAAAATAAATGAGTAATCGCACAAACTGCTATTTGTAAATTAAAAAGAGAGCATAATTCCAATTGAATAGGAATTTTGCTCTCTTTTTTATACACTCTTATTTTTCTTCTTCCCCCATTGATATGGTTTTTTTGCCCAATTCCTCATTAAAATAAAGAGATAGATAATGACGATCGTTATCATCATCATCGTTGCATTTTCTCCCCATGTGATAGTTTCTTGTTTTCTCCATTGATTAATCGTTCTTACAATGAAATAGACAAAAGGATAAATAAAAAACCTAATTGATTTCGCTTCATCTCAGCACCTCATGAATCAATCATTGTCGCAAACTTCATCATTGTTTTCCAATTGCGAACTGTTGCTGGCACCTCAAGCTTGGGTAATTGTTGGCTGAGCTTGGCATTACGGATGCTATCGGAGAATAAAAGATAAACTTCTCTGCCAATAATGACACAACGCTCTTTATCATTTGCATAGGATAATAACTTATCCCCATTTTCTTCAGTAGGAGCGGCTGATAGGAATGCCACATGGAGGCTTTCCCCTATTGCAGTGGCACTTGCATCAGCAATGTCTTGCTGAGAAAATGGACAGTTGTTCACGAGATGCTGAAGGTCTTCAGCGGATCTCATCATCACTGTACTCGTTATATCAAATACGGTTTGGATCGTTTCTTGAATTTGCTTGTGCAAGATTTCTTCTGATTCACTCGATTCAAACAGAATATTTCCACTTTGTATATATGTGCGAATGTTTTGTAGTCCTAGTGGTATAAGAGCTTCCCTTAAGTCAGCCATTTTTATTTTATTATGTCCACCTACATTAATGCCTCTGAGTAGTGCTACATATTTGATCATACAATCCCACCTTTCTTCTCAATCTCATTATAACCATTTAAAGGGATAATAAGAAAAAACTGCACCTATTAAGCCCAAGTGCAGTTTTATTACTATGCTAATTGATGGATATCCTGTATTAAACGCTCAACATTTTCTTTTTTTGTAGCCCAGCTTGTGCAAAAACGAACAACCGTATGCGTATCATCAAATGATTCCCAAACGGAAAATGAGTATTTTTCGCCCAAAGTAGTGAGTAAATCATTCGGCAAAATTGGAAATTGCTGATTCGTTTTTGAATCGTAGCGTAATGCAAAGCCTTTATCGATAAATGCCTGCTGAATCAGCATAGCCATGTCTACGGCATGATGAGCAATGTCCAGATAAAGGTTATTTTCAAATAATGTTTCAAATTGAAGGCCTAGTAATCTACCTTTGGCAAGTAGCCCTCCTCTTTGTTTGATCATATAGCGGAAATCCCGTTGGTATGCAGGATTCACGATCACAACCGCTTCACCAAAAAGTGCACCCATTTTTGTACCACCAATATAAAATACATCGCATAGTTGAGCGATATCTGCTAAGGATAAATCGTTATCTTGGGCCACTAGACCATAGCCTAAACGTGCACCATCTAGAAACAACGGCAAACCACAGTCCCGACAAACTTTACTTAATGCAGTTAATTCTGCTTTACTATAGGTTGTTCCATTTTCAGTTGGATGAGATATGTACACTAAACCTGGCTGTACCATATGTTCATGTGTGCTATCTTGCCAGTGACCATCATAGCAGGCTTTAACCTGTGCAGCTGTTATTTTACCATCATCACTAGGCAAAGTAAGTACCTTATGACCAGTCGCTTCAATTGCCCCTGTTTCATGGACGGCAATATGACCAGTAGTCGCAGCAATGACTCCCTGATGTGGACGCAAGATGGAGGCAATAACGGTTGTATTCGTTTGTGTACCTCCAACTAAAAAATGAACATCTGCATGCTCAGCCGCTATAGCCTTTTTGATATGGGCTCTAGCACTTTCTGAATGCTCATCCATACCATAACCTGGTGATTGCTCCTCATTCGTTGCTACTAATTTTTGCAAAATTTGCGGATGAGCGCCTTCCGCATAATCATTTTCAAATCGTATCATATCTTTTCCCTCCAAATTCTCTCTTTATCTACTACTTATTTTACAACCTTTTGCAGGTAATAATCTATGATTTGTTTGTCGGGTGGGCTCATTCTCTTTGGCAGCTGATCTAAGGAAAAGAAACTTATAGCTGTTGCCTCCTCTTGATCATAGTTTAATTCACCAGTAAAGCTGCGACATTCATAGGCTGCCATAACATTATAAACTTCATCTCCATGCTTTGCTTTGAAATAAAGTTTGATCAAAAAAATCCCACAAACCCGCATTTTACAATAAATATAAAGAATCCAGTTTGAAAAAAATTGATCAAATTGGATTCTCTATCAGCAGATATTATTTCGTTTTTAAAAAATTTGATCATTTAGTAATGGTGTTGCTCAACAATCACTCCCTTTAACGGAATAACACATGAGCTTCTATTTGCTAGTTTTTTAATAAGAGGCTCTACTACTTGGTAGAAGGTGACTGACAGCCATAAGAGTATGCAAGACATAAAAAACCACACTTTTCTAGGATAGGTCTACTCATTGGACTGGCGTCAACAGTAAGGAAAGGATGCCCATTTTCATATGCTTTTTTTGCTCGAGTAGCTAAAAGTGCTGTATAATAACCTTTTCCTCGGAACAACGGTAGCGTTGAACCTCCCCATAAGCTAGCAAAGGAGGAGTTTTTCTCTAAGTACATCCAAGCAGCACTTACAAGCTGACCATCTTCATAAATTCCATAAAGGTATAGGGATTCAGGATTATTCTGTTTATCTCTCCAAAGTCTTTCTCCAAGCTCAGCATGCGGTACATTCCAGATGGCATCTTCTAGAACAATAATGTCTTGAATGCCTTGTTCATCAGTTATTTCCTTTAAATTGAAGTGTTGGTCATTATTAAGCAAGGGGTGCTGATTATCTAACTTCATGACCATTAGTGCTTCAGGATCATCTATTGTGAATCCTTCTTGTTTAAGAATATCTTTCAAACTATCAGGCTTGTCGTAGTTATACACCTTCCACTCAAAATCCTGCTCAAGGTTACTAAAATAGTTTAACTCGTTCTTAATAATTTCTCTTACATCGCCTTCGTTTACATTAGATGAGACAATGAACCCTTTTTCACCAAACTGTGAAATATGGCGCACCACATGCTCTGTTTCCTCTCTTATGTAACCTTTTACTTGAGCCTCTTGTCGAAGTTCTTTGTGGAATAGTGAGATTAATTCATTTTTATACATGGGCGACCCTCCTATATTTTTTAATTTTTTCTATTGAAAATTATTCCATTAATTAACCTATTGATTAGTACCCATTATTTCAAAAGCAGACGTTCAACTCAATCTTTTTTTCCGTAAAAAAGACGCTTTTCATTGTTCCAGAATCTCGCCCGATTGTTGAATATATTATTCAAAGGAAAACCCAAGAAATGTCACAGCATTTTTTGGGCATTTGTAACTTCCCAAACTTTTTGTATACTTTATAAATCTATTTCGAACTACACTCAAAAGAATAACTACTTGTGAAATTATTATGGATTTCTAATATGACTTCTCCATCATTTTCATAACAGCCAGTGATGAGTAAATTTATTTCTTCAGTATTGAAATAACTATAGGTATGCGTTATAAAAGACACTCCAAATAAAGCGATAATGAAAGGCCATAAAAAGACTTTTAATTCCTTTTTTTTAAAGATACTCATTTTCATCCCTCCTTATTTCAATTGAAATAATTTATTCCGTTACTTTATTACTCTTAAAAGTAACTGAAGTTCCAATTTTTCCGAAAAATAGAGCTACCCTTATTCATCTAATCTGTTTCGTTAGTTGAAGTATAACCTGCCCAAAGCGTCGTTTGGAACCTTTTTGTTAAAGAATGTTATTCAAAATCTGGCCATTTAAAAGAAAAAGACGCGTTCCTAAATAAAAGCACCCTTTAATGGAATAACTAAAATATGGGCTTATTCCTAAAATCACTTATAGCCTGAATACGCTATGCAAGGTACTCATTGGTATGTTTTGTATGGAAATAATGTTGTACGTCTTGTTGGTAATAAAGCTATTATGATAAATACAGGAACTACTCAAGTTAAAGCTTTTAAATCTAACGGAGCACAACCTGGTACTTATTATTTTGAGGTAAAAAGATAGTTTGAAGTACTAGAAAGTAAAGAAAGTGAGCTTTGCCTCACTTTCTTTACTTTTTTATTCTTTTGAGTTAATTGGTATTGTTATTTCTAGCTCTGGAATGTATTGAATGATCGGGTCTCCGTTTTTATCCAGTTGGTATGATCCCTCATCGTCATAAAGATGAATATACGGTTTGATTGTAATAGCTTTTGGTAAGGTTTCAAATGGATGAACCCGTAAATCCATGATGAAATCGCTATTTCCTTTATTTGTCTCACGTCTACCATTGCCATGAATTAGTTTTAGTTCACGTCCTTGTTCATCATAAACTTCGATTCTTATTCCTTCCCGGAAATCTACAGAAGTTGATTTATCAAGCAAGGCTATTCTTGTTGTAATACTAGTTGTTATGGGAGTTAGTGTAATTTGTTCAATAGTAAACTGATTATTTTTGTATTTTCTACTTATATTAGGTTGTAGGTTTACATAGTTACCAATATCACTCACTGGAATATCCATTTTAAAAGGTTCAGAAATCCCAGTTATTGTAGTGGAAAATGTCAAATTAAACTGCTTTGGGAAATGATTTCCACCTTGATTTTTCAAATCTGCAAATTCAAATATTGCTGAATTATTATCCTTACTTGGTTGTCCAAAAACACCACTAAAATTGGTGTGATTCAGTGGTTCACCATTTAGTAAAAATTCAATATTACTCATTTGATCTGATAAACTTTCTTTTGAATTTTCGCCTTCTTTATGATGGCGTTCAATCCCAATTGCGACACGTGTACCGTCATACACTACTTCTGTTACGTTTAATGTAAAGCCTTCATGCGTAACGCTTGTATTCAATTTTGTTGAGAGTCCCTTTTCATCTGCGGCGTGTAGACCAAGATCCCTTGTAAATTTAAAAACAGATGATAATAAAGGCACTTCTTTCATCGTCGCAGCCATCGTTGGCGAAATTAAACCCGTAACAATAATCAAACTAAAAATCATTGCTACAGCTGCTGTAACTCCTAAATATTTCTTTACGTGAGATGACTTTTCTTTACTTATTTTTTTTAATATACGCTTTTCCCATTTCTTTTGCTCGAAGTTTGTAAGGTTTTGTTCTTCATACTGTTCCAAATCAATATTCATATCATTTAAATCTTTATAAATAGACATATTCTCACTCCTCACACTTCATTTTTTTGAACTAGAAAACTTTTAAGCTTTTTACGTCCTCTGGAAAGCTTGTTATAAACCCAAGACTCTTGCGCATCAAATTCTTTTG
>Ga0256896_1000433_pt1 | contig 12849 bp, 9 predicted proteins | sample MC6MC0669MT_FD_190205 | JGI IMG/M metagenome (GOLD analysis project Ga0256896, IMG submission 190205) | Metatranscriptome of enriched soil aggregate microbial communities from Iowa State University, Ames, United States - MC6-MC0669-MT... | ecosystem: Environmental > Terrestrial > Soil >... | reverse complement strand
AATCTATTGTAGATTTTGCACTTTGGATCTTAGGTATCTGGCCTTACCTCTTCATCATTATGGGTTCGTATTTCATTATCAAACGCATCATTAAAATTCGCAGAAGTAAAAAAGCAAATAATTAGAAGTCCCAGCGACTTAATCATTCAAAGTTTAATCACTTAAAATCGAGTTATATGAAACCCATAATCACTTCCATTATTACCTTGTTCCTGTTTTTCGGGTACAAAGGCACGTCAACCAGAGAAATTTCTGGAACAATTACTAGCGCAGCTGATGGATTAGCCATACCAGGTGCAACGGTTAGAAGTTTTCCAAGTAAAACCTCAGTATCATCTGATAAAAATGGAATATATAAAATCAAAATTCCAGCAACAGACACAAATTTACAAGCTTTTTACCTGGGTCATCTTACCAAAAAAGTTACTATCGGAAAATCTCATGTTATCAACATTAAATTGGATGAAGATGACCAAGCTTTAAAAGAAATAGTTGTAGCGAAAGCTGTAAAGATGGAAAAAAAACAACGGATTGTAGCTGATATGATGGTGGCTCCCCCAGTTGCAAATTCAATTTATAATGCTGCGCCAGGCTCGGCAATTGGAGGCAGAATTAGACAAATGCCACATAACACCGAAAACTATGCGCACATTACAGAAAATGCCTTCAAAAAAGCTAATGACGACCCACTTTCTACATTCTCGATAGACGTTGACGCCGCTTCTTACAGCAATATGCGCAGGTTTATCAATAATGGCAACTTGCCTCCAAAAGATGCTGTACGTATCGAAGAGATGATCAACTATTTTGATTACAATTACGCTCAACCAAAAGGCGATGACCCAGTAAATATTGTTACCGAAATTGGAACTGCTCCTTGGAACAATAAACATCGTTTGGTGCATATTGGCTTAAAAGCAAAAAATATCCCAACAGAAAAATTACCGCCCTCTAATTTAGTTTTCTTAATCGATGTTTCTGGCTCGATGGAATCTTACAACAAACTACCTTTACTCGTAAGTTCCCTACGTTTACTTACCGATAATTTACGCGACCAAGATAGAGTAGCCATTGTGGTTTATGCTGGCAGCTCTGGCTTGGTTTTACCTTCTACCTCTGGCGATAACAAGCAAGCCATTAAAGAAGCATTGAATAAATTGAGCGCTGGTGGTTCTACAGCTGGCGGTGCAGGTATTAAACTGGCCTACAAAGTAGCTACAGAAAATTTCATTAAAGGTGGCAACAACCGTATCATTTTAGCAACAGATGGCGATTTTAATGTTGGTGCCAATAGCGATGGCGACATGCAAACATTGATTGAAGAAAAACGCAAAAGTGGTGTTTTCCTCACCGTTCTAGGTTTTGGCATGGGCAATTACAAAGACAGCAAGATGGAAGTTTTGGCCAACAAAGGCAATGGCAATTATGCCTACATCGATAACATCAGCGAAGCTAGGAAAGTACTGATTAATGAGTTTGGTGGCACTTTATTTACAGTTGCAAAAGATGTGAAATTACAGATAGAATTTAACCCCGCAAAAGTGCAAGCTTACCGTTTAATTGGTTACGAAAATCGCTTATTAAATAACGAAGATTTTAACGATGATAAAAAAGATGCTGGCGAAATGGGTGCCGGACATACCGTAACCGCTTTGTACGAAATTATTCCAGTTGGCGTAGATAGCAAGTTTGTGAAAAGTGTTGATGCTCTCAAATATCAAAACGTTCCCAAAAACGCCCCATCATCTAACCACACAAACGAAATGCTAACTGTCAAATTACGTTACAAACAACCAGATGGCGACAAGAGCAAACTACTGCAACAAGCTGTTAACGACAACTACCAAGACAAGTTGAGCAAAACCAGCGATAATTTTAGGTTTTCTGCATCGGTGGCGATGTTTGGCATGTTGTTGCGCCAATCGGAATTTATGCAAGAAAGCACATTTGAGCAGGCCATTACTTTAGCCGATGGTGCAAAAGGCTTAGATAAAGAAGGTTATCGTGCCGAATATGTTAAATTAGCTAAATCGGCACAGTTAATGGCAAAAGATTTGCGTAATTTCGCAACCATAGGCAAGGATAAATAATCTTTGCTTACCGCTTAATTACAATACTTTATGAAGAGAACAGGATTATTATTATTGGCAGCATCAAGCATCTGTTTGAGTAGTTGCGATGCACAAAGCCAAAGCAAAATTGGCAATATTTTAGGTCAAGTGGCAACTGGCGCTACTGGTACACCTAGTAGTTTAGAAATTAGCAATGGCTTAAAACAAGCACTAGAAATTGGAACTTCGGCTGGTGCCGATAGGCTTTCTACAAAGGATGGCTTTTTCGGGAACATGGCTATTAAGATCTTATTCCCAACGGAAGCACAAAAAGTAGAGAAAACATTGCGTAGCGTTGGCTTAAATTCATTAGCCGACAATGTAATCTTGAGCCTAAACCGTGCAGCAGAAGATGCAGCTAAAGAAGCTAAACCTATTTTTGTAAGCGCCATTAAACAAATGACTATTGCCGACGCAGCGAATATCCTTTTAGGAAATAAAGATGCAGCTACCAACTATTTTAAAAGAGTAACTACAGCACAGCTGATGGAAAGATTTTCGCCGGTAATTGCCAACAGCTTAAGTAAAGTTGGTGCTACTAAATATTGGACTGATGCAGCCGCAGCTTATAATAAGATCCCCCTGGTAAAGCCTGTAAACACGAATTTAACCCAATACGTAGCCGAAAAAGCTATTGACGGCATGTTTGTGCAAGTTGCGCAAGAAGAATTAAAAATTAGAGATAACATTGGTGCTCGCTCTACCGGTTTACTGCAAAAAGTATTCGGCTATGCCGACACCAAGAAGTAATTAACAAAATTGTTGATTTGTTAATAAAAATTTAAAAGAACCAAACCAATTTTTTGCTAGCTTGTTATCACCATACAGAAGGTATTAATAACAAGATAAAAAAGTCCTGTGAGTGGGCTATCCACGGAGGGCAGGCACAGCATAAATAGGTTAAAATTCTATCGAAAAGCATCCATAATTGGGTGCTTTTTTATTTAAAGCTTTTTTATTTGAAAAGCCACTTAGTGCTAATATTAGCGTTAGCCCCGCTTTCCACTTTATTCGCTACGCTCATGCTCGTTTCAATCGGGTTTAATTGGCAAAAGCTCTCGTAAAATAGCCGCCGATTGTAGCGGAAATACTTTTTTGAGCGTCACTGCGTTCGGAGTGACGTATAGCGAAGTCAAAAAAGATTGTAGCGTAAAGCGGGACTTGCAGAAAAAAGTAGCACCGAACCTTGCGCTATAAAATATTAAACAAAAAAAGGGATGCCCAAAATGAACATCCCTTAACTTATGTGTGTTGTAATTAGTTTCCGTTGAACGAGAAAGTAAATGCACCTTCGTCGCTAACACCAGCAATGGTTGTTCTTCCATCTCTAGAAGTTGGCAATGCCTTTTCAATATCAGCAGCGCTATTTACATCTGCACCGTTTACTTTTGTAATAATAAGTCCTTTTTTAACGCCCCAATAATCGAACATTTGACCAGGAACTACATCAGTTACTACTACGCCATTTTTAACGCCGTATTTTGTCTTTTGAGCTGCCGTGGCGGGAGCAAAACTTGCACCTAATTTACTAATACTTGCGCCGGTAGATTTTGTACTCTCTGTTTTAGCTACTGCTACAGAAGCTTCCCCTTTTAAAGTAACGTTAACATTCTTAGTAGAACCATCGGCTTTCAAAACGGTTAAAGCTACTTTATCTCCAGGGCTCATACGACCAATACGTTCTTGTAAGTCCGGCGAATCGTAGATGGCAATTCCTTCTACTTTTTTAATGATATCACCTTGTTTAATTCCAGCAGCGGCCGCAGCACCATTTGGCATTACGTCACTAACGTACAAACCAGTGTTTTCTTTAATTTTTAAATTTTCTGCCACATCAGCATCTAAAGCTTGGAAAGAAACACCGATATAACCACGTTTAACTGACCCAAATTTCTTGAAGTCTTCTAAAATTTTCTTCGCCAAGTTTACTGGGATGGCAAAACCGTAACCTTCATTTCTTCCACTTTGTGATGCAATTGCAGCATTAATACCAACTAATTCGCCATTAGCGTTAACCAATGCACCACCACTGTTTCCAGGGTTAATTGCTGCATCTGTTTGAATAAAAGATTCGATAGAATTGTTGGTTCTCGTAGGTCTTTGCCCAGTTCTTCTAAATTCTTCGTATTCTTCTTCGGTCATCATTCCGCTTTCACGGTTTAAAATGCCTATGTTACGAGCTTTTGCACTCACAATACCAGCCGTAACTGTTGTTTGTAAATCTAACGGGAAACCTACCGCTAACACCCACTCCCCAACTTGTACATTGTCTGAATTACCCATTTTCACGAAAGGCAGGTTGTCTACATCAACTTTTATTAAGGCTAAGTCTGTATTTGGATCTTTACCTATTACTCTAGCAGTAGCTTTTCTTCTGTTAGACAAAATTACCTCAATTTTATCTGCCTTATCTACCACGTGGTTATTGGTAACAATGTAACCATCTGATGTTAAAATTACTCCAGAACCCGAAGCTGCTTGAGGTTGACGTTGAACTCGACCGCCACCACCAAAACCGAAAAACTCTTCCAGCATGCTATCCATACCGCCACCACTTCTACTCGATTTACCTTGATAAGTGGTTTTAATATGCACTACAGCTGGAGATACCGCCGCCGCTGCCTGTACAAAATCAGGAGCTCCGGCAGAAGATACGCCCGACACATTGCTCGCGAACATGGTCTTTTGCCTATCAGCCAATGTAAAATTATCACTTGGGCGCTCTAATAATTTATAGGCGCCAATTGCAGCTGCACCACCTAAGAAAGAAGCAGCCAAAACAATTAATCCTATTTTTTTCATTTGTTTATAATGTTATGCTTTATGTTGAAATTCTTTTTACAACTGAATTATTCAAATTTAATACCATATGAACGATATTTGTATCAGATTAACGTCTGATTGCGTGTTAAAAAATGTTAAAAGCCATCCCAACAACTTATTGACAATTTTTGACGTATAATTGTTACATGCTTAGATGATTTAAAAATATGAATATTAAGTTCTATAAATACCAAGGTGCCGGAAACGATTTTGTTTTGATTGACCATAGAGAAACACCACTAAAAAACATTGATACTAAAGCTGTAGCGCAACTTTGTGACCGTAGATTTGGTATTGGTGCTGATGGCTTAATGTTCCTGACAGACAGCAAAGACTACGATTTTGAAATGATTTACCACAACGCCGATGGCAATATAGGCAGCATGTGCGGTAATGGCGGGAGGTGCATTGTGGCTTTCGCAAAACACCTTGGAATTATTGACAGCGAAACTAATTTTTTGGCAGTTGATGGCCCACATTATGCCAAAATTTCAGCAGAAGGTAACTGGGTAGAGCTACAAATGATAGATGTTGATGCGGTAAATTTAGATGAAGATGCCTTTGTATTAAACACGGGTTCGCCTCATTATGTGAAAGAAGTTACTGGTTTAGAAACCATGGATGTTTACACCGAAGGCTTCAATATACGTAACAATGAAACTTACAAAACGAACGGAATTAACGTAAATTTTGTAGAACGTAAACCAGATCATTTGTTTGTACGCACCTTTGAACGTGGCGTTGAAGATGAAACTTACGCTTGTGGAACTGGGGTAACTGCCGTGGCTATGGCTATGGCTAAAAAACAAAATCAGATTGGTCAGGTAGTAACTCCGGTAGTTGTTTTAGGTGGCAACTTAGAAATTAATTTCAGTTACGATGGCCAGCAATTTACCGATGTATTTTTATGTGGCCCAGCAGAAAAGGTTTTCGAAGGAGAGATAAACCTTTAGCGAATTTGGTTTAAGTGTACGGAAAGACCACTTATCTGACTCAAAAACCAAGGTCTGGCGAGTGAATACAAAGCTATTATTGTCACTACTCTATTTTCAGACTAAGTGTTCGTTTATTAAATTAACCGGTGAAAAAGCGAACACTTAAACCGGTTTAAGGTGCAGAGTAGTCTAAATTATTTTACACCCAAATGCTCCTCATCGCCCTTAATAACGCTGTACTTGCCCAATTGCGCCTCTGAGCCGACAACATCGTGTAACATTTACACGACAAAAATTAATCAAACGATTAAATGAGATTTCTCTGACTTTGAAAATCAAACTCCAAACTATTTTTGCGGTTTAACAAAATTGTTAAACATTAAAGTTAAACGACATTTTGAATAAAGAAGAGCTCATTAAACAAACGGCAAAAGAATTATTTTTTAGCAAAGGTTACTTACACGCTACGACGCAAGAGATTGCGGATGCAGCAGGTGTAAACCGTTCGCTGATCAATTACTATTTCCGTTCTAGAGACTTACTTTTCCAAACAGTTTATCGTGAAGCGGTGGATAGTTTGAAGTCACAGCTTGATGTTGTTTTGTATGATAAAATTCCTTTTAAAGAAAAAATGGAGCGCTTTATCGACGTGTATATGAAAGAGCTCTGGAAGTATCCATATCGCGAATCTTTTTTGATTACGGAGATCTGCAGTAAAAACTTCGCCTTAAAGGAAAAGAAAAAAAGCGCTGCATTGGTACATTTTCTAAAAGAAGTAGGCGAAGAAATGGAAAAGGGTACTTTAAAAAAGGGAGATCCCATTCAATTTATTTTCAACCTATTAGCTTTAATGGCATTCCCCGTGATTATGAAACCGCTATATCAAAAACTATTAGACATCTCCCAAGAAAAATACAACACACTTATTGCCGACAGAAAGCAAATTATTTTAGATAGCATATTCAATTAAATAACCTTCAATTCCAACATATAATGAAACCATCCTCAATTTACTTATCGCTAACAGGACTGGCTGTCCTATTTATGGCATCATGCAGTTCTGGCGGTAAAGACCCAAAAGCTGGTGCTGGTGCACCTACTGGTCCACAGAATTATCCAGTGGTACAAATTAATGAATTCAACACCACCTTAGAAAGCGATTATCCAGCTACTTTAGAAGGACAACAAAATGTAGATATCAGGCCACGAATTGATGGTTTTATCGAAAAAATATACGTAGACGAAGGCGCAACTGTAAAGCAGGGCCAACCGCTTTTCACCATTAATGCACCGCAATACGAGCAAGCGGTAAGAACTGCAGAAGCTGCCATTAGAAGTGCTGAAGCAGAAGTAAGTGCTGCCCAACTGCAATACAATAAAACTAAGCCTCTGGTAGAAAAAGATATCATCAGCAAATTCGATTTAGAAAATGCAGCATTAACACTAACAGCCAGAAAAGCTAGCTTGGCACAAGCGAAAGCGGCTTTGGTAAACGCAAAGGTTAACCTGAGCTACACCGTGGTGAGTAGCCCGGTTAATGGTGTAATTGGAAGCATCCCTTACAAAGTTGGTGCGCTAGTAAGCAGTACTAGTCAGCAGCCACTAACTACAGTTTCTAGCATTAGCAAGGTTTACGCTTATTTCTCATTAAATGAAAAACAATTGTTAGAAATTGCCAGGAACACAAAAGGCCGCACTTTAGAAGACAAAATAAAGCAAATTGCTAACGTGACTTTGGTATTGGCAGACGGTTCTATTTATTCCGAAAAAGGTAAAATAGAAACTATCGGCGGACAGATTAATACACAAACAGGTTCTTCTAGTTTAAGAGCAACTTTTCCAAATCCAAACGGTTTGCTACGCTCTGGCTCAAGTGCTTCCATCCGTATTCCGCAGCCATTACAAAATGCGTTATTGGTGCCCCAAAAATCTACCACAGATATTCAAGGTAAGAAATTTGTTTACATGGTAAATGACACTGGTGGCGTAAAAACAACCAACGTAGAAATTATGGAGCTGACTAAAGGAAATTACTTCGTAGTTACCAAGGGTTTAAAAAATGGCGATAAAATCGTTCTAGAAGGTTTTGCTTCTTTAAAAGATGGCGATAAAATTAAACCGGCGGTAAAGCCAGCAGATTCAGTATTTGCAGAAGCTAAAAATAAATAACCAACTCCCGTTATTTCGACGAGGGACGAGGAAAAATCTAACGACATTAAATTATTACAATTGCTAGATTTTACTTCGTAGCTGCTTCGCGGTCTCTCTGAGTTCGAAATGACGAAAGTCTAATCGTAAATCTTAAAATCGTAAATCGATTACCATGTTTAAAAAATTTATCGACAGGCCCGTACTTTCTACCGTAATTTCCATCATTATTTTAATATTGGGAGTTTTAGGTATTATTACCTTGCCTGTTTCACAATATCCAGAAATTGCGCCACCAACGGTGCAAGTTTCTGCCTCATACCAAGGTGCCAACGCTGATGTGGTAATGAGTAGTGTGGTGGTACCACTCGAAGAACAAATTAACGGTGTAGAAGACATGACTTACATGACTTCATCTGCTGGAAACGACGGATCGGCAACCATCACCATTAACTTTAAATTGGGGACAAACCCAGATTTAGCTGCGGTAAACGTACAAAATCGTGTGGCTCGTGCCACCAGCTTACTACCTGCTGAGGTAACTCGTGCGGGTGTAATCACTGCTAAAAGACAAGCCAGTAACGTATTAATTTTCTCGCTTTATAGTGACGACCCTGCATACGATCAGAAATTCTTACAAAATTACGCCGAAATCAACATCATCCCTCAAATTAAAAGGGTAACGGGTGTGGGAGATGTAAGTGCCTTTGGCCAGTCTATTTACACTATGCGTTTATGGTTAAAGCCAGATGTGATGGCTGCTTACGGTTTGGTTCCTAGTGATATTAATGCTGCACTAGCTGATCAAAATATCGAGGCTGCTCCAGGTCAACTGGGAGAGCAAGCCGCTGAATCATTTCAATATACTTTAAAATATACTGGTAGGTTAAAAGACGAAAGTCAGTTTGGCGATATCATTATCAGAACCGGCGACAACGGACAAATATTAAAACTGAAAGACATTGCCCGTATAGAAATGGGTGCGCAGAGTTATGCCAGCTCTATCAGTTTTAACGGCAAACCAGGTTTAGGTTTCATGGTAAATCAAACCGCAGGTTCAAATGCAAAAGAAGTAATTGAAGGCGCTTTAGCAGCAGTTAAGGCAGCAGAGCTGGATTTTCCTAGTGGTGTAAAATATGATGTTTTAACCAACGTAAACGACTTCTTAGATGCATCTATTGAAAAGGTTTTACACACCCTAGTTGAAGCATTTATTTTGGTATTTATTGTGGTTTTTATCTTCCTGCAAGATTTTAAATCTACATTAATCCCAGCTATTTCAGTGCCAGTGGCTATTGTTGGTACATTCTTCTTTTTAAGTTTGTTTGGCTTTACCATCAATTTATTGACACTATTTGCCTTGGTACTCGCCATCGGTATTGTGGTAGATGATGCCATTGTAGTCGTCGAGGCCGTCCATTCAAAATTGGATAAGGGTTATAAATCTGCGAAGAAAGCTACTGTAGATGCGATGGACGAAATTACGGGCGCTATCATTTCCATCACTTTGGTAATGGCAGCAGTATTTGTTCCGGTAAGTTTTATCGCTGGTTCTTCGGGTGTATTCTTTAAACAGTTCGGTTTAACGTTGGCCATCGCTATTATTTTATCAGCGGTTAACGCTTTAACTTTAAGTCCGGCATTATGTGCTTTGTTATTGAAACCGCATAAAGATGACCATCACGAGAAGAAAGGATTTATGAAGCGCTTTTATGCAGCTTTCAATACTTCTTTCGAAACTATGACCCGTAAATACAAAGGCTCGGTTTATTTCCTTGCCAAGAAAAAATGGTTAGCTGGTCTTGGATTGTTAGCTTTCGTAGTGGCCTTAGTTTGGGCCATGAATACTACGCCTAAAGGTTTCGTGCCAAATGAGGATTTAGGTTCTATCATGTCTGATATTTCATTACCTCCGGGTACTTCGCAAGAGAGAACTAACGAGGTGATCACCAAGGTCGACAGTATTGTGGCTAGCGTTACCGAAGTAAGATTAACGCTTAAGGTAATCGGTAGAGCCATGATTAGTGGTTCGGGAAGTTCTTACGGAATGGTTATTGCTCGTTTAAAACCGTGGGATGAACGTAAACGTGACGTGAAAACCATTATCGGCGAGCTTTTTGCCAAAACCGCAAACATCAAGGAAGCGAAGATTATTTTCTTTGCACCTCCAACCATTCAAGGTTTTGGTACTGGCGGTGGTTTCGAGTTTCAGTTACAAGATAAAACTGGCGGAACAATTGCAGACTTCTCTAAAATAAGCAACGAGTTTTTAGCTGCCCTGAGTAAACGTCCAGAGATACAATATGCAGCAACCTCTTTCAATCCTAACTTCCCTCAGTATTTAATCACCGCTAATGTGGCTAAAATTAAGCAAGCAGGGTTAAATGTGAGCGACGTAATGAGTGTAATGCAGGGTTATTATGGTGGTGTTTATGCTTCCAACTTTAATAAATTTGGAAAGCAATACAGGGTAGTTTATCAGGCAGATCCGCAGTATCGCGGCAACCTAGAAAGTTTAAATTCGGTGTATGTACGTACAAAAGATGGTGCAATGGCACCAATCACAGGATTTATTTCTACCGAGCGAGTTTACGGACCTCAAGCCATTTCGAGGTTTAACCTTTACACTTCTATAGCCGTAACCGGAAACCCAAAACCTGGCTTCAGTTCTGGAGATGCCCTGAAAGCTGTACAAGAAGAAGCTGCCAAAATTTTACCTCAGGGATATGGTTATGAATTCTCAGGATTGTCTCGTGAAGAGCAATCAGCGGGAAGCCAAACGGTGTTTATTTTCCTACTGTGTTTAATTTTCGTTTACTTCTTACTTTGTGCGCAATATGAAAGTTACGTGTTGCCACTGGCAGTAATCTTATCACTTCCAGTTGGTTTGGCAGGTGTATTTATTTTCGATAAGATTTTTGGTATCGACAATAATATCTATACCCAGATTACGCTCATCATGTTAATTGGTTTATTGGCTAAAAACGCCATTTTAATTGTAGAGTTTGCCGCAGAGCGAAGAAGAAAAGGAATGACCATTTTGCAAGCAGCTTTAGAAGGTGCAACGGCAAGATTAAGGCCTATTTTAATGACCTCGTTCGCATTTATTTTGGGTATCCTGCCGTTGATGTTGTCTTCTGGCGTAGGTGCTGCGGGTAATACCTCAATTGGTACAGGTGCTGTAGGTGGTATGTTGTTCGGTACTGTATTCGGTATTTTCATCATCCCTGTATTATTTATTGTTTTCCAAACGCTACAGGAAAAAGTGAGTAGTAAATCACCTTACGACGATAGTGTTTTAGCAACACAGACACACCTTAACTTTGATAAAACAGAAACTCCTGAAGATTAAATTCAGTAATTGAAAATGACACGAAATCAAAAAATATCGATATTAAGCGTAGGCGTTTTGCTTTTAAGCTTGGGTGCTTGTGTAACCAAGAAATACGAACGACCTGCCGAATTAAAAACAGATGGTTTATATAGGGATGTAGCAAGTACAGATACCACTTCTATCGCCGATTTACCAACATCAACCCTGTTTACAGACCCACAATTACAGGCATTAATTAAGGAAGCACTAGAAAACAACCTTGATTTAAAAAGTGCAATTGAGCGAATGAAAAGTGCAGAAGCCAATTTTGGCCTCAGCAAGACTGCTTTCTTGCCAAGCCTTAATTTAGACTTGTCTGCTACAGACAATAAGCAGTCTAGGGCGGCACTTAACTTACCGCCAAGCATAAATATACCTTTAGAAACTCAGCTTTATAGAGCACAATTGAGTACTGCTTGGGAAATTGATGTTTGGGGTAAACTAGGAAGTGCTAAGCGTTCCGCATTAGCTTCCTACTTGCAAACAGATGCAGCAAAACGAGCAGTGCAGACGCAGTTAATCAGTTCAATTGCTAGCAATTACTATACTCTCCTTGCTTTAGACTTGCAATTAAAAATCACGCAGCAAACTTTAGAAAGCCGCATTAAAAATGTGGAAGCGATAAAATCTTTAAAAGAAGCTGGAATTTTAAATGGTGCCGCGGTGGTACAAAGTGAAGCTAATCAGTATGCAGCAGAAGTAACCATTCCTGATTTAAAGAGAAGCATTAGGGAAACTGAAAATGCTTTGAATCTTTTGCTTGGAAAAGGAGCTGGTGCGGTTAGCAGAACTTCTTTAGAAGCTCAACAAGACTATAAAGATTTGCAAGTTGGCATTCCATCTCAATTATTAAAGAATAGGCCAGATGTGCAACAGGCGGAATTGGCTTTTAGAGTGGCATTTGAAAATACGAACTTAGCAAAAACCTATTTCTATCCGCAGCTTACTTTAACGGCTAACGGTGGTTTATCTTCATTAAGATTAGAAAACTTCTTTAACAATTCTATTTTCTATAGCATTGTTGGTGGCTTAACGCAGCCAATTTTTAATAAGGGCCAAAACAAAGCGAGGTTAACCTCTGCAAAAGCAGCACAGCAGGAGTCTTTTTATAATTTCCAAAAGTCGGTATTAACGGCTGGTTCGGAAGTTTCAAATGCGCTTTTCGCTTATCAAACAGCTGTAGAGAAAGAAACTTCAAGATCAAAGCAAATTGCATCTTTAGAAAAAGCCGTAGATTTTACAAAAGAACTATTAAAATATAGTTCTGCAACCAACTATACCGACGTTTTAACTTCTGAACAAAGTTTGTTAGCTGCACAATTAAGTGGCGTAAATGATAGATTGCAGAAATTACAAGCGATTGTGAATTTGTACCGTGCTTTGGGCGGCGGTTGGAAAGAATAGTGCAAACACCCCCAATTATAATTTTAAGCTCCGAACTTTTGTTTGGAGCTTTTTT
>Ga0256896_1000398_pt1 | contig 13392 bp, 16 predicted proteins | sample MC6MC0669MT_FD_190205 | JGI IMG/M metagenome (GOLD analysis project Ga0256896, IMG submission 190205) | Metatranscriptome of enriched soil aggregate microbial communities from Iowa State University, Ames, United States - MC6-MC0669-MT... | ecosystem: Environmental > Terrestrial > Soil >... | reverse complement strand
TGGTCGGGGAGACAGGATTCGAACCTGCGACCTCTACGTCCCGAACGTAGCGCTCTACCAGACTGAGCTACACCCCGAAGGAGCCGCCTATGATAGCGGTGAACCTCGTGCCTTGCAAGTTCTTTTGTTCAGCCAGCGCTGCCTGCAAGGCGTGGTGCGTTGGCTGCCGATAACGGTATATCGGCGAATAAAAAGCCTGGACGACGTTGCCGTCATTCCAGGCTTTTTCCGACCCTTTGGTCGGGGAGACAGGATTCGAACCTGCGACCTCTACGTCCCGAACGTAGCGCTCTACCAGACTGAGCTACACCCCGCGAAGGGAGCCGGAAAGATACGCTCAGTCCGGCGTTTTGGCAATACCTTCACACAGTTTTTCAGTGCTTTGCATCGATCTTGTTTGCTTCGCGCGCTTCAAACCACATGCCGTTGAGGATGGCGACCGTCGCAGCGAGGCCTGCACCCAGAATCCAAGCGAAATACCACATGATTTGTCTCCTTGATGTCGTCGTTGCGGATCAATAGGCGTTCGGGTTTTCACCCATTTCTTCCAGCGTGGTCTTGCCCTTCAGTACGCGGTACACCCAGGTGGTGTAGGCGATGATGATCGGCAGGAAGATCACGGTGGCCAGCAGCATCACCCACAGCGTCAGGTGGCTGGACGAAGCGTCCCACAGCGTCAGGCTGGAGCCCGGGCTGGTGGAGGAGGGCAGCAGGAACGGGAAGATCGCAAAGCCGACGGTGAAGATGATGCCGGCAATGGAGGCGCCCGAGGCGATGAAGGCCAGGCCGCCACGACGCTTGCGCAGCAGCACCGCGCTGGCCAGCGCGCCCAGCAGGCCCACAACCGGTGCCAGGATCGTGGCCGGCATGGTGCTGTAGTTGTGCAGCCAACCACCGGCCTGCGAGAACTCAGCCGTCTTCAACAGCGGATTGCTGGCGCCGTCGGTGATCACCTGCGAGGTGATCTGGTAACCCGGCAGGCCAAAGGCAACCCAGGCGCCAGCCAGGGCGAACAGCACGAACGAGGCGATGGCGGCGATGCTGCCGATCTTTGCCGAACGCTCGGCGACCGGGCCGCTGGTCTTGAGTACCAGCATGGCCGCACCGTGCGAGACCAGCATCGCCACGCTGACCAGGCCAGCCAGCAGGGCGAACGGGGTCAACAGGCCAAGCAGGTTGCCGGTGTAGAACACGCGCTGGGTATCGTCGAAGTGGTACGGCACGCCGAGCAGTACGTTGCCGACTGCCACGCCCATGATCAGAGCCGGGATGAAGCCACCGATGAACAGTGCCTTGTCCCAGTTGTTGCGCCAGCGCTGGCTGGGCATCTTGCCGCGGTACTTGAAGCCGACCGGGCGCAGGATCAGGGCGAACAGGATCAGGAACATCGCCAGGTAGAAGCCGGAGAAGCTCACCGCATACAGCGGCGGCCAGGCGGCGAAGATCGCGCCGCCACCGAGCACCAGCCACACCTGGTTGCCTTCCCATACCGGGCCGATGGTGTTGATCACCAGGCGGCGCTCTTCATCGGTCTTGGCCACGAACGGCAGCAAGGTGCCAACGCCAAGGTCGAAGCCGTCCATCACCGCGAAGCCGATCAGCAGCACGCCGAGCAGCAGCCACCAGATCACGCGTAGCGTCGTGTAGTCCAGAAGAATGAATTCCATGAGTGTTCTCCTGCCTTATGCCTGGCCGTTGCCGGTGGCATTGGCGTGGTTGGTTGCGACGGCCGACTGCTGCAGCGAGGGCAGGATGTCGTCCGGGCCCTTGCGGATGGCCTTGAGCATCAGCTTGACTTCGATGACCAGCAGCACCGTGTACAGCGCGGTGAAGCCGACCAGCGTCGCCAGGATTTCGTAGACGGCCAGGCCCGAAGCGGCATAGAACGTCGGCAGCACGCCATCAACGGCCCACGGCTGGCGGCCGTACTCGGCGATGAACCAGCCGCATTCGATGGCGATCCAAGGTGCTGGCAGCGACCACAGGGCAACCCGCAGGAAGGTGCGCTTGTCCTCGAAGTTGTTGCGGCAGGAGTAATAGAAGGCCAGGGCGAAGAAGCCGATCATGTAGATGCCGAGGCCAACCATGACGCGGAAGGTCCAGAACAGCGGGCCTACCGTCGGCACCGTATCCAGCGCAGCCTGTGCGATCTGCTCGGGCGTGGCGTTCTCGATGTCGTCGCGGTAACGCTTCAGCAGCAGGCCGTGACCGAGATCCTGCCAATGACGGTCGAAGACCTCGCGGGCTTCCACGTCATTCTTGTCGGCGCGGATGCGCTCAAGTGCGGCGTAGGCGATCTGGCCGCCCTTGACACGACCTTCGGCCTGTTCGACCAGGTCCAGGATGCCCGGGATCTCCTCGTCCAGCGAACGCGTGGCGATCAGGCCCATCACGTACGGGATCTGGACTTCGAAGTCGTTGCGCTGTTCCTTCTGGTTCGGGATGCCGAACGCAGTGAACGGGGCCGGGGCCGGGTGGGTGTGCCACATGCCTTCGATCGCAGCCAGCTTCATCTTCTGGTTCTCGGCCGTGGCGTAACCGGATTCGTCACCCAGCACGGCAACCGAGATGGAAGCCAGCAGGCCGAATGCCGAGGCCACCGCAAACGAGCGGCGGGCAATGTCACGGTGCTTGCCGCGCAGCATGAAGAAGGCCGAGATCGACATCACGAACATCGCTCCGGCCACATAACCGGCCGAAACGGTGTGCACGAACTTGGCTTGGGCGACCGGGTTCAGCAGCACGGCGGCGAAATCGACGATCTCCATGCGCATCGTTTCAGGGTTGAACACCGCACCCACCGGGTACTGCATCCAGCCATTGGCGATCAGGATCCACAGCGCCGACAGGTTGGTGCCCAGCGCCATCAACCAGGTCACGGTCAGGTGCTGCACCTTGGACAAACGGCCCCAGCCGAAGAAGAACAGGCCGATGAAGGTCGCTTCCAGGAAGAACGCCATCAGGCCTTCGATGGCCAGCGGTGCGCCGAAGATGTCACCTACGTAGTGGCTGTAATAGGACCAGTTCATGCCGAACTGGAACTCCATCACGATGCCGGTACCCACACCCATGGCGAAGTTGATGCCGAACAGCACGCCCCAGAACAGGGTCATCCGGCGCCAGACATCCTTGCCGGTCATCACATAGACGCTCTCCATGATCGCGATCATGAAAGAGAGCCCCAGCGTGAGCGGGACGAAAATGAAGTGGTACATCGCGGTCAGCGCGAACTGTAGACGTGACAGTTCTACGACTGTTGAGTCGATCATGGCCTGGCTACCTCGTGGGAATTGGGCGTCATGGAGTGGCTGGGAGGGGTTCTATGGCAGCGATACTCCCCGTTCAGGCCTGCCAATGCCTTGATCTGGATCAATGTGGGCTGGCTGTCCAACGCCGATCGTGCAGGGCCGGCAGGCTGGGTACGGCTTGCTTACAATCACTTGGTTCTCCTTCACCTGAGTTGTCAGTCTTGAGCGAAGTCCCACATTCCAACACGGTGCAGCAGCGCCGCCAGCAACAGCAGTGGCTGGCGGCCCTGGCGTCCGGCGCCCGCTCGCAGCAGCGTTTGGCGGCCGTGGCCGTCTGTACTTCAGGTGCGCTGCTGATCGTGCAGGCTGGCGCCATTGCCTGGTTGATCCAGAGCATAGTCGTGGAACAACTGGATTGGGTACAGGTAGTTCACGGTTTTTGGGTGTTGGCGGCAGTTCTACTGCTGCGCAGCGTGCTCGGCGGAGTGGCGCAGACCGCTGCCGGCAAGGTGGCCGATAGCGCCAAACTGGCCCTGCGCGAGCAGGTTTACCGGCGGCTGATGGCGCGCGGGCCACTCTGGCTGCGCCGCCAGCGCACCGGCGAACTGGGCGAACTACTGCTGTCACATGGCGATGCGATCGAGGGCTATTACGCCGGGTTCCAACCGGTACGGGTGGAAGTGGTGGTCGTTCCCTTGCTGATCGCCGCCGTTGTGGCCTATGTGGACTGGGTGGTGGCGCTGATCTTCATCTTCACCGCGCCGCTGGTGCCGTTCTTCATGATGCTGGTGGGCTGGGGCGCAGAGGCGGCTGGCCGCGCGCAGCTAGGCGAGTTGGCCCGGATGAGCGGCCATTTCGCGGATCGCATCAAGGGTTTGGGCCTGTTGCGCCTGTACGGTCGCGGTGAGGCCGAGCTCGCGGGGGTTGCTGCCGCTGCCGACGGCGTGCGCGAGCGCACCATGAAGGTGCTGCGCATCGCCTTCCTCTCCTCGACGGTCCTTGAGTTCTTCGCCTCGGTCAGCGTGGCGATGGTGGCTTTGTACCTGGGCCTGAGCTACCTGGGCTTGATGTCGCTGCACGCGGCGGTGCCGACGCTGGGCACCGGCATGTTCTGCCTGCTGCTGGCGCCAGAGTTCTACGCACCGCTACGACGCTTGGCGGCCCACTATCACGATCGCGCCAATGCGTTGGCTGCCGCGGCCGAGGTCGAGCGACTGTTGGCCGATGATCAGGATGCCGTGGCTGTTGGCGCCATTGCGGCCCCATTGGTGGCGCCGGAGCCGGCGCAGCTGCATGCGCCGCTGGTTGCGGTACGGTCGGTCACCTTGCGCCCCCGGGGCGCCGTGCATGATGTATTGCGCGGTTTCTCGCTGGAGATCGGCGATGGTCAACGGCTGGCTCTGGTTGGCCCCAGCGGCAGCGGCAAAAGCACCTTGTTGGAAGCGCTGGCTGGCTGGCTGCCGGTGTGCGACGGACGAATCGTGGTCCGCGATGGCGTGCGTATCGCGTATGCCGGGCAGCGGCCCTACCTGTTCCATGGCACGATTGCCGATAATCTGCGTCTTGCAGATCCTGCAGTCAGTGCTGCACGGCTGCAGGCCGTGGCCGAGGTCGCGCAGGTGATGCGCTTCGCCCAGGATCTGCCGTTGGGACTGGACACGGTGATTGGCGAACGTGGATTCGGCCTCTCTGGTGGCGAAGCACGGCGTATAGGCCTGGCGCGATTGCTGTTGCTGGAGCCGGACCTGTTCCTGTTGGATGAGCCGACCGCGTTCCTTGACCCGCAGACTGAAGCTGACCTGCTTCAGGCCTTGGCTGCGCATACGCGTGGCCGCACCGTGCTGATGGCGACCCACAGCGAAGCGGCGATGCGTTGGGCCGACAGAATCATCGACCTGCAGCATTCCACGCAGGTTGAAGCACAGGGAGCGCGTGCATGAGCCTGCCGACGATGCGTGATGTATTCAAACGCCACCGCTGGCGTCTGGCCCTGGCAACGCTGCTGTTGTTCACCACCATGCTGGCAGGCGTGGGCCTGCTGGGGTTGTCGGGCGGCTTCCTCACCGCTGCTGCGCTGGCCGGTGCCTTGGGCATGGGCGCCACCTTCAACTTCTTCTCTCCATCGGCCGGTATCCGTGGGCTGACGATGGCGCGTATTGTCTCACGCTATTTTGAAAAGCTGGTCGGTCATGACGCCACGTTGCGCATTGCCCGTGACCTGCGCGTGTGGTTCTTCCGGCGCGCCTTGCCGCTGGCGCCAGCGCGTTTGGGCAGTAGCCGTACCGGCGAGTTGCTGGCGCGCCTGATCACCGATATCGGTGAAGTCGATGGTCTGATGGTGCGGGCGATCAGCCCTTTGTTCGCTCTGGCAGGCATTGCCTTGGCAACGGTGTTTGCCGCCGGCTTGATCCATTGGCCAGCGGCCGCGTTGCTGCTGCTGATTGCGGTGCTGGTCGGCATCGGTGTGCCGGTGTTTGCGGTGCGTCGCGGCGATGCGGTCGAGGCCGAGCGCGCACAGCAGCGCGCCAGCCTGCGCACGCTCGCGTTTGAAGGTCTGGAAGGTGCGGCTGACCTGACCGCGCTGGACGCACGTGACGACTGGGCGCTGCGTGTGGATGCAGCCGCACAGAACCTGGCACGTAGCGATCAGCGACGTCGTGGACGCTTGATCGCCGGCAATGTGCTGCATTCAAGCATTGCCGGCCTTGGGCTGGTGGCGATGCTGTGGCTGGCCTTGTCGGCGTTCCAGGCCGGTCAGGTGGAGGCGCCGTTCGCGGCCACGCTGGTGTTTCTGACCGTTGCATTGCTGGAGGTGGCAGCCGGCAGCGGTATTGCATGGCAGGCACTGCAGTCGGCGCGAGTGGCAGGCAAACGCCTGCGGCAGATCGTCGATCAGCCGCCCGCGGTACTTGAATCGTCGCACCCGCGCGCCGTACCCACGGCGGCGGCCGCGGTTGCGTTCGAGCAGGTGGTGTTTGCCTGGCCAGGCGAGAGCCGGCGCCTGCTTGACGGCGTGGACCTACTGCTTGCACCGGGTGAGCGCATCGCGATCCGCGGTGACAGCGGTAGCGGCAAGACGACGTTGTCGGCCTTGCTGCTGCGGCTATGGGATCCGCAACAGGGTGTAGTGCGGTTTGGCGGCGTCGATCTGCGCGAGTTCGCCCAGGATGATTGGTATCGGCAGATTGCCTGGTTGCCGCAGGGGGCACCGGTATTTGCGGGCAGCATTGCCGAGAACCTGCGGCTGGGTGACCCGCAGGCCAGCGACGAGACCTTGTGGGCGGTACTGACACAGGTGCGCTTGGGCGATTGGGCCCGGCAACAGGACGGGTTGGCTACGTGGGTCGGCGAGAACGGCGCCACCATGTCGGCTGGGCAGGCGCGGCGTCTGGCCTTGGCGCGTGCGCTGCTGCGCAATTCGCCGATCATGGTGCTGGATGAGCCGACCGAAGGCCTCGATGTGGACACCGCGCACGCTTTGCTGGTTGATCTCGCTGCAGCCTTGGGCCAGCGCAGCTTGCTGATGATCACCCATGATCGCCTGCCTGATGGGGTGGTGCAGCGTGAGTACCGATTGCAGCAGGGCGGTTTGGTTCTGGAAAGATAAAGCCTGGTCCAGGCCAGGTTCGCCCCTTGTCCGAGGTGATCAGGCCGGCTTGCGGCGACGCAGCCACCGCATGATGAGTGCGGCGAACACGGCTACCGGCACGGCCACGAATGGGCCGAACAGGAACGCCAGGCCATCCTGCGCATCATGGTGCCCCGTGACATCCTGCACGAAGCGCAGGCCGAGGTAGGGGGCGAGCAGGGCTGCCAGCAGTCCCGAGACCAGCACGGCGATCCACGGGTTGCGGCACAGGGCGCCGCTGCTGCAGCCCAATGTCAGGCTGACGATTGCCAGTACGGTCCAGAACGTCATGGGGTGCTCCGTTGTGTTTTGAGGCCGCTATATAAAGGGGCGCAGAGGCAGGGCAGGGGCTTGGCATGCTGGTCGTGTTGTCGACAAGTCGCGCTGCGGGTCTGCGAATCCGGGCCTTCTTGCCGTCACGGCCTGGACTGCCTTCTGCTGCGCTGATCATCGCTGCCGGTGCTTCTCAAAGAACACCGATCACGTCGAGCCAGCGAAGCGCATCATCGGTCCAGTGATCGCTGTCTTTTCCCTGCTTCCTCACGCCGAAAGCATGCCCGCCGCTTTCGTAGAGCATCAGTTCGACGTTGACGTCGGCATTCTTCAGTGCACGTTCGTAGACCTGCGAATAATAGGCCGGATCGACCCCGTCATCCTTGGCATGAACGAGCAGGGTTGGCGGCACGTCACTTGAGATTTCGATGTCGGTGTTGAGCTCCTGAGCAGCGCTTGATCGTGGCGTCTTGTTCTTGTGCTCCATTGTGAGATGCCCGGGATAGACGGGTATCGCAAAATCGGGGCGGCTGCTCTGCTGGTCGATATCATCGAATGGCGCGTAGGAGCGGTGCGTGAAGTTTGTGGATGAGAGAACTGCTAGATTTCCTCCGGCCGAAAATCCCATGACGCCGATCTTGCCGGGATCGACGCCGTAGGCAACTGCATTGTGCCTGACCAGGGAGATCGCTCTCTGGGCGTCCTGCAGTGCCATCGGGACCTCTGGCTGCTCGTGCCGTTTCGTTTGGCTGTTCCAGTTGCACCCGGTATTCGGGACGCGGTACTTCACCAGGATGCAGGTGACACCTGAGTCGGTCAGCCATCTACAGACATCGGACCCATACAACCCGAGCGTGCTGTTCGGGCCAATCCCCAGCGCTTTATATCCGCCCCCCAGGAAAACAAGGATCGCCGCCTTCGAGGTGTTCACCCTTGGCGAGTAGAGCAGATAACTCGGATGGGTCAATGCCCAATCCTCATGCGCAAGTGCTTTCATCCCGTCAACAAGCACCTGGGAGCCTTCTGGCCATAGTGCTACTTCCTGGGAATAGCTCATGGATGGCGAGCGCTCGGAGGAAATGTGCGCTGGCGGCGACGTCGTGGTTGGATCCTGCGTGCTGAGTGTGCCGTCGTTCGGGACAAATGCCGCAGAAAGCAGGATCAAGGGAAAGCCAAGGCTCAACAAGTGTGTACCTGAAAGCAGCATCGGGTTTTGTCCATTTCTTGCATTAACGCCGTTGGTCCGGGAGAGCTGGTCTTCAGGGCGGAGTAGGGCCATCAATACGCGGAGAACGCTTGAATGAATCGCTCCAGGCCATGTTGGACCTTGGATGGCAGCTTGTCTCTCAGTGTCTGCTGCAGGGCGCGAGATGGACGAAGAGGTCTGCTGCCGAGATGCCAGGTGCTCCCGCTTCCGCCCAGCCTTCCCAAAGGGCGTCGAAGGGTTTCAGGTATTGACGATTCAAGCTTTCAGTTCATTCGCATATCACTTCTGTGCTGGACAATACTGGCGTAAAGCTTGCGCCAGCAGTCGGATGCATACGGATAGAGCCATTTATGAGGTAGTGGCTTGCCAAACCTGGATGTGCCGAGGACGCGCTGCGTGAGCCACTCGATCCCGAATCCGGCCCACTCTGGTGCCGGCTGCAGCGCCATGTTGAACTTGAGGGCAGGGTGGACCTCATTCCAGAAGATGGCTTCCAAGTCTCGAAGCGTGTATTTGGAGGCGGCACAGATGCGAGCGATCTCGGGAAGCAGGGTGGATGTATCTGAATCCATCCATAGATGCTGCATGCCATCCCAGACGATGCTGCGGTCTTCAATATCCTCGTCTGGTGATCTCATGTGCTCTGATTCCTGAATTCAGCTGCGTCGTGCAGCAGCATCAGTCTGGACGAAATCTGCCTGTGCAGCTTCACGATTCCTGACTCTGGAATCAGGCCGATCCGGGAGGTTGATTCGGCTTGAATGAACTGTCAAACCCCTACTCAAATGGACATGGCCACCGATAGGAAGCCTGAGCCAAGCCAGATGAAAAAGCAAAGGTACGCGCAAGGTAATAATAATGGACGAAAACTTGCACCGACTATGACAACTGCAGCCATCGCAAAAGTGGAACCCCAGAACATGGAACGTGCCCCAGCGCCCCAAACAAGCCAGTGAGGAGGTCCAACGAGTGATGCATCGAATATCGACTTGCCAGGTAGCCAATCGGGCCTGTGTAGCGCGACAAAACAAAGCGCAGCGTATGCGAGGAGAAGCAGGAGCAGTAATGCCGCGGAATTCATCCGCGCCAAGATTTCATCATGAATTTTGATGTGTTTCTTGTTCACTACTGAGGCCTTGGGGCATGCCCAGAGATCATATGGACAACTACAGAAGGACCGGCTTGAATGAACTGTCAGGCATCGGCGGCGGACTCAAAGCACTGATCGAATGCCAAAACCGCCGCCTCAATCGATGGTGAAATCCCGAGCCGGTGATCCGGATCCTGCTCCATGAACAGTTCCAGGAATTGTGCCTCCAGTGGTTCCCCGGCGCCAACTGGTGCGTCCGCGTAGAAGAAGTCTTTGCTTTGAACAGTGAATCCTATGCCGATAACCTCAAACACGCGATAAAGAACTGCGCCGCTTCGTACACGGCGCCAAATCGGTATGTAACGATACAAATGGGTCATATGGGTCGGCGTTGAGCTGGTATGTTGTCTCGTGGGAACCACTATAAGATGCCTGGCCCGGGACCTAAGCCGATTCGCGCAACGGGTTCGGCTTGAATGAACTGTTAGGCCTCAATGCCAGGTCCGATTTCCGATTCGTAAGCTATTGCTTCGTAGCCAAGTTGGCCATCCTTTCGTACAAAGTGCACAAGACAACCTGGTTCTCCATCAGGGAAGGTGAATCCCTGGTCGAGTTGTACGACGTCGCCGATCATTGGTTCCGTTCCATCCGTCGAAGTGAATCGCGACGGTGGGATTTCGGAAATTAACGGTGCCAGCGGTGGCTTCTTCATCGCGAAATACGTCCGGTGGGGGAGTCTTGCTTGAGGCCTAACTCTGGAATTAAGCCGACTCGCGCAATGAGTCCGGCTTGAATGAAATTTTATGCAGCTGGTTACGGATAGAGAACACAAGTACAGAGCATGCCAGCCACCAGAACAGTAGGAAGAAAAGCATAAAGAATGACGGGCTGCTGTATGCGCTGCCGGGCCGTATGGCGAAGGATTGGGAAATGGCGGGAAGTGCAGTCTGCAACAACCAAAGCGGTGGACCAATGAACACGTTGCGAAGCTGATGCCAAACTCCGCCCGCACCGTCACTGGCGAAGGCTATGCCAAGGAAGAGAGCGGAAAGTAGTAAACCGACGCCAAGTGAAATGAGTAGTCGCATAGCTCGCTCCTGCCGCTTACTCCGGAATCAAGCCGACCCGCGAAGCGGGGTTGGCTTGAGTGAACTGTTATCGCCAAACCGGTCGTCAATAGCCGAAAAGTACGACAGGGCCAAGATCGCCCCCCAGATGGTTGTGGAGGCTTCAAGCAAAGCTGCCTCCAACCCAGAAGACAAGGGCGCCCCAATGAACGGGTAGATCAGGAAGCCCGCAAGCGTTGAGTACAAAGAGAGCGAGCGTGCCCAGCGCTTGAAGAAGAACAACCCCACGAACCCAACCAGCCAAGTTATGACCAAGCCGCCAAGGACGATTCCCATAAGCCAAATGTTACTCATGAGCCAAGTTGCCGGCTCATTGTCATAGGCCAGTTGGAGGGTCTCAGAATGGTTCGGGAATAGCCCAGCGACGATCGCCGTTACCGTTAGGGCGAGGTATGTCCAGAGTAGTTTTAGGTAGCGAGGGCCTGTCATTTGAGCGCTAACTCTGGAATTATGCCGATCCGCGACGCGGCTTCGGCTTGAATGAATTGTTAGGCGGCATGCGCCCGCTAGTCATCAATCATCTGTCCGAACTCTAACGCAAGTTCGTCGCCTCGAAACAGGCCGTAAAACGAGTATCCGCCTCGTGCGCCGTGAACACGGCGGCCATTTTGGCAATTGACCAAGCGGAACTGATCACCCGGCATGATCATCGCCGCAGCATTGGCCCACTCGGTGGTGTGCTCCATGTTCTCGATTCCCTTGCGCCTAGCGCTAGCGAAAATTTCCTCCTTGCTGAGAGGGGCATATACGTCACAAAGAGGATATCCAAGCCGCGCAGCGAGATCTCTTGACTCCATCTCCAGCCCAACAGAATTGTGCGCGCACCCGGCAAGCGCAGCGACAGATAGCAGAAGTGCTGCGTGAAGATTGCGAAGATTGGCGAAGCTACTTAGATGCATGATCACGCTGCCTAACGCTTGGATTAACCCAAGCCGCGAAGCGGCTTCGGCTTGAATGAATTGTTAGGCCGCAGCCGACTAATGCCGCAATGTGCCTCTAGCCTTGCCATGCTCGGTGCTGCCGAAGAGGCCGTAGGAAACATGAGAACCCTCGAAGCTGGAGCCGGAGACGCTGCCAATGACCGAAGTGTAGGCGTCACATAGCTCTGTAGAAAATAGAATCTGGAGTTTGCCAGATTGATATTGATAGGCGGGCCGGGGCGCCGAGCCGTTCGGGGCAGAAAGCGGCCGCGCTTGGTACCAAGTGCCCGATATACAGGTCTCGGCCGGAATGTCTGTGAGAGCAAAACTGAACAGCTGAGGCGGGTTTTTGCCGGAAACGACAAAGTCCCATGTGCCCGTGACCGAGCTAGGAGCGGCCGACGTCTCGATGCCTGCAGTCTGTACAGGTGCCGAGACGCAACCTGCGGCGAGGAGAGCTAGGAAGACAGCTGCGGGAACTTTCATTGCGGCCCAACGCCCGAATTAAGCCGCGCCGCGAAGCAGCGTCGACTTGAATGAATTGTTAGGCTGCATAATCAGGCTCCCAGCGGCGATAAACAAGATGCTCCAATGGCGCGAGTGAAGAGGGAAAGGGTGCGGCCACATGCTCCTCGTCCAAGTCCCAAGAATCAGGAAAGTCACTGATGACTTCCGCCGCAGCACATGAGCAACTCTCTTGCGCTTGGCCTTTGGTTTCTCCGTCGTACTCGAAGCGCAGCCGAACAATGCACGTGGTTTCATCCGCCTCAATGGAAGCTTGGCGTAGCTGCGGATGGACCTCGCCCCACAAGCCCCGGACCAGTGACAGAACTAAAGCTTGAGGTGATGCAATGCTAGTCATACGGCCTAACCTTGGAGTTGAGCCGACCCGCGAAGCGGGGGCGGGTTGAATGAACTGTTAGGCGCCAAAGCGTGGACACTCGGCTGCCTAATCCTCAAAGTACGGTTCTCCGTCAGGAAAATAGAGATCAAAGTCTCTACGGAAACGGCGCAACAGACCATCGACGTTACAAGCCAGTTCAAGTGCTTGAATGCTGTCGGCACCATAAGTTGTCTCTGTGACGTCTTTGGGAAGTCCAAACGTTTGCACTGTGCACCCAGCGGCTCCGGGTTGGAAGGAAAAATTAACCGATGCCTCCGCCAGCTCAAATGGTGCAGATATGCAAATGGACAGCTTGAAGCGATCACTGCTGCCTTTGGGAGAGTATTCGAGATCTCGTTGAGCTATCCAGCAAGACATCTTGATCCCTCTATTGGCGCCTAACACCTGAATTAAGCCGAGCCGCGAAGCGGCTTCGGCTTGAACGAATTGTTAGGCTCCATTCAACGGTGTTTCCGACCAGATGGGCAAGTAGTGCATGCAGGTCCAGGAGCCAGAGAGCCAGCAAACTCGGACCGCAACATAGGTTCCTGGCCTGGAGCAAGTGCCAGCTACGGTGCACTGACCGCTGAACGTGACCGATTTGCCTGGGGCGAGTTTGGTGTTGTGAACCATGAGTGCCATTCCTTCCGGCGATGTCGGGAAAGGCTCAGGATCAGGCGACCGGACCGTGTGAAATGTCAGATAGGGATCGAGGTACAACATGGGGCGAGCGGTGTGGTTGCGCAGCTCTAAGACATACGCGCCGGTAGCGCGGTCATAAGAGCGGACTGACAGCGAGACTCCCTCAGTGGCTGGCGGGAAAGTTGCGCAGGCCGCCAACGTCATTACTACAGCTGTGGGCGCGAGAAATCTCGTCACGGTGCCTAACCCTAGAATTAAGCCGACCCGCGAAGCGGGTTCGGCTTGAATGAACTGTTAGGCGCCATGTTGCAGATCTTCAAGACCTAACTCAAGAGCGTGGGCGAACTGTCCAGACAATGCGGGGAGTTTGATTG
>Ga0256896_1000377_pt1 | contig 13930 bp, 9 predicted proteins | sample MC6MC0669MT_FD_190205 | JGI IMG/M metagenome (GOLD analysis project Ga0256896, IMG submission 190205) | Metatranscriptome of enriched soil aggregate microbial communities from Iowa State University, Ames, United States - MC6-MC0669-MT... | ecosystem: Environmental > Terrestrial > Soil >... | reverse complement strand
GTTTTGTAAGACCATATTGCTCCAACAAATCTTTGTAATAAGGTTTGTTATAAGGCATCAATATCATTGGAGAACTGTCAAAACCATCTACCAACAGTCCACAGGCTTCGTTTGTAGACGGATTAACGGGTCCAACAATTTTTGAAACACCTTCTTTTTTCACCCATTGTTCCGCAGCTTTCAGCAAGGCATTGGCCACTTCCTGATTATTTATACAATCAAAGAAACCAAAGAAACCTTCATTTACTTTGTTGAAGGCATTATGATTGCCGTTGATAATACCAGCTATTCTTCCTACAAGTTTTTTTCCCTCATAAGCCAAAAAAAGCTGAGCCTTACCGTGTTGATAAAATGGATGTTTATTAGGGGATAGCAAATCTTTTTGCGCCATAAACAACTCCGGCACATAATGCTCATCATCTTTATACAAGTCGTGTGGAAAATCAATAAACGTTTTCAGGTCGTTGCCCGAAGCGTTTATGGAGACAATATTTAACATAGCTGGTATTGATTATTTTTGGTTGTTAAAGTTGATATGTTTTCTGATTGTAGGAACACGCCTCGAGGCGTGTTCCTACAATCTTTTCCCTACAAAAAATGGAACGCAGATGATTAATCCCAAGCGTTCCATTTCTTTACTATTCTTTTATAAGTGTTGTTATACTCTTTCTTTCATTGTAGCTATACCCAGCTCTTTGCTCAATTTGATAAGCTTACCTATTGCTTCGTCAATTTGTTCGAAAGTATGTGTAGCCATAAGCGAAAAACGTATCAACGTACTATCTGGCGGCACGGCTGGCGATACCACAGGATTAACAAAAATACCTTGCTCCTGCAAACCACAAGTCAATAAGAAAGTTTTGATATTGTCGCGAACATAGATAGGAATGATAGGCGTTTCTGTTGGCCCAAGGTCAAAACCTTCGTCAAGCAACAATTTTGTAGCGTAACGTGTGTTAGCCCAAAGTTGTTCTATACGTTGCGGCTCCTCTTCAATAATATCTAATGCTGCTAATACACTTGCTGCCGAAGCCGGCGTCATACTAGCGCTAAAAATCAAGGAACGTGCATGGTGTTTCAAAAATTCGATAACAGACTTATCAGCAGCAAGGAAACCGCCAAGCGAAGCTAAAGATTTACTGAAAGTACCAGAAATAATATCAACCCTATCCGTAAGTCCGAAATGAGAAGCAGTACCGGCACCTTTTTCACCTATCACACCAAAACTGTGCGCATCGTCCAGCATAATGCTAGCGCCAAACTCATCAGCTATTTCAACCATTTCCGGCAATTTAACTATATCGCCTTCCATGCTAAAAATACCATCTACCACAATAAGCTTTACAGCGTCTTCTGGTAGTTGGCTTAGTTTTTTTGCGCAAATCGCCCATATCGTTATGCGCGTATTTAATCACTTTTGAAAAGGACAAACGGCTACCATCAATGATAGAGGCGTGGTCGTATTCATCCAAAATTAAATAGTCGTTACGACCCGTAAGACAAGAAAGCGCTCCTAAATTTACCTGAAAACCAGTACTGAAAATAACCGCAGCCTCTTTACCTACATAGGCAGCCAAACGTGCTTCTAGCTCTTCGTGAATGTCCAATGTTCCGTTTAAAAAGCGAGAACCGGCGCATCCTGTACCGTATTTTTTAGTAGCTTCAATAGCTGCTTCTGTAATGCGTGGATGATTAGTCAGCCCCAAATAAGAATTGGAACCGAACATTAATACTTTTTTTCCGTTAATGATTACTTCCGTGTCTTGTCCGGAAGATATTGGTCTGAAATAAGGATAAATACCTTGATCACGGGCTTGTGCCGGTGCGGTATATTTCGCCGCTTTCTGTTGTAACCGTTTCTGCATGTAAGGCCAATTGAAGGTGCTAAATTAATATAAATTTAATTTAGTTTACCTTTTTGTTTAAGAGAATTAATATTTCAGAATTACACAAGTCACTTTCGCAATTGCATTATCATCCTAAAAATATAATTTTTTTATGTAAACAGTTAGTTTTCAGAGAAATAATATTTTCTTATTTCGTTAAAAATCAAAACTAACTGTCGATAACGACAATATTAATTTTTACTATTGGCTGTTTTACCAATCTTTTCTTCTGCGCATTTTCTTTTCTGCCTGTTGCTTTTTGCCTTCAATACGCCGCTCTATCATACCTTTTGTGGGTTTGGATGCTATACGCTTTTTTGGCTTTATCAGACTTTGATTTACTAGCGCCAATATTTTAATCAATACCTTTTTCTTATTTGCCAACTGCGTTCTAGCCTCACTAGCTTTCATCAACAAATAACCTTCAGCATTAATTTTATTCTGCAACTTTTGCGTAATCAATTGTTTTTCCTCAGGATTAAAATATTGCGAATGCGCAATGTGCCAATAAGCTTCCACCATGGTTTCGACTTTATTTACATTTTGCCCGCCCTTGCCGCCACTTCTGGCAGTTTTGAAAATTACTTCTGCCGAAAAATCAATCATATACTTCAATGCTATAAAATACAAAAGCCACCAATTTGGTAGCCTTTGCATTTTTGTATTCCTGCTTTTAGGTAGAAAAAAATTAAGACTCCTTACCTTACCTTTTTATAAAGGCGGCTCACAAGCCCTTAGTTTTTCATTGTCTTAGCATATTTGTTACGATCGTTCTCATCCAACAAAATTTTACGAAGACGGATGCTCTTAGGCGTTACTTCTATACACTCATCTTGTTGAATGTACTCCATGCACTCTTCTAAGCTCATTTGTATTTTAGGCGCAATACTTGCAGCACCATCAGTACCACTTGCACGCATATTGGTCAATTTCTTACCTTCCACCACATTCACTACCAAATCACCTGGTTTGATATGCTCTGCCATAATTTGACCAGCATATACTTCTTCACCTGGATCGATAAAGAAAGAACCACGATCTTGTAATTTATCTAAAGAATAACCTGTAGATGAACCACCTTGTTTAGCGATCAACACACCATTGTTACGGCCAGGAATAGTACCTTTCCATGGTTTGTATTCTGCAAAACGGTGTGCCATTACAGCCTCACCAGCAGTAGCAGTAAGCATCATAGAACGCAAACCTATCAAACCGCGTGAAGGAACATCAAACTCAAGATGTTGCATTTCACCTTTAGATTCCATAATCAACAACTCACCTTTGCGCATAGTAACCAGGTTTACCACCTTGCTGCTGTACTCATCAGGCACGTCAACTACCAAAATTTCATAAGGCTCGTTTTTCTTACCGTCTATTTCTTTAGTAATAACTTGTGGTTGACCTACAGTCAACTCATAACCTTCACGGCGCATGGTTTCTACCAATACAGACAAGTGAAGAATACCGCGACCATACACCAAGAATTTATCTGCATCATCAGTATCGTGTACACGCAAGGCAAGATTCTTTTCCAATTCTTTCATCAAACGATCACGCAGGTTACGGCTCGTTACAAACTTACCTTCACGACCAAAGAAGGGAGAGTTGTTAATGCTGAACTGCATGTTCATTGTAGGCTCATCGATAGCGATAACCGGCAATGCTTCTGGTTGTTCTGCATCAGCAATAGTTTCTCCAATTTGGAAACCTTCGATACCTACTACGGCACAAATATCTCCTGCAGAAACTTCTGTAGCTTTCTTTTTACCCATTCCTTCGAATGTGTACAATTCTTTTATTTTACCACGCACCATAGTACCATCTAAACGGCACAACTGAATATTCTGACCTTCTTTAACCGTACCACGAGCCACACGACCAATAGCAATACGACCAAGGAAAGACGAATAATCTAATGAAGTAATTTGCATTTGCAATGGACCTTCATTTACTTTAGGAGCAGGTACGTAATCAATGATGGTATCTAGTACAGCATTAATATTGTCTGTTTTCTCCAAACTTGTATTGAACCAACCTTGCTTAGACGAACCGTAAAGCGTTGGGAAATTTAATTGTTCTTCAGTAGCATCCAATTGGAAGAAAAGATCAAAAACTTTGTCATGAACTTCATCAGGACGGCAGTTGTCTTTATCTACTTTGTTGATAACAACAATAGGACGTAAACCTAAGTTCAAGGCTTTTTGCAATACGAAACGCGTTTGTGGCATTGGCCCTTCAAAAGCATCTACCAATAGCACCACACCATCAGCCATTTTCAAAACACGCTCTACCTCACCGCCAAAATCCGAGTGACCAGGCGTGTCAATTACGTTGATTTTAGTGCCGTTGTAGTTTACGGAAATATTTTTACTTAGAATGGTAATACCTCTTTCACGTTCAAGGTCGTTGCTATCCATTATGAGCTCACCAGTTTCCTGGTTGTCGCGGAAAACCGAAGTAGCGTGAATGATTTTGTCCACAAGAGTCGTTTTCCCGTGATCTACGTGCGCAATAATGGCAATGTTACGAATGTTCATAAATGCAAAATAAAACAGAACAAAGGGAGCAACACTGTTTTGATTGTTAATTTGTGTTTACCTTTTTCTGATATGTTTTCTAAAAAGTGTGCAAAGGTAAGGAATAATAATTAACGAACGAAGCTTTAATTAATACACTGGACTTACATAAGAATAATTATCTATAAGATTATTTCGAACAATGGTATAACGACTGTTGAATAGCGCCAAAGCAGTCTAAAACCAATAATTGTTAATTATTTATCGTCTTTGTTATTATAAACATTAACCATGGATAAAATTTACTCAGTTGTAATACTATGCTTTGTATTGTTTAACAACTCCAGAGCCCAAACTTATACACATGAATTAAATTTAGGCATAGGAGCCGTCTCTAGGCCCTTTGCAAAAGATGGAATAAAGTTCAATCCTAAAGCTGGTGCCGGCGGTCATAAAGTTAATTCTTCTGAAGCGTTTCATTTGAACTATCAATATTCGATAAACCCGAGACTTTCCGTTGGCATAATATTTATCTACGAACAGCTGCAACATGAAGAAACAGCCGGCTCATCAGATCCAAACAATTTTTGGATGCGAAAAATATACAAGGACATACAATATACCCTACTGGCAAACTTTAGAAACTCTTGGGTTCAAAAAAAATGGATTTCATTGTATAGTGATGTGGCGCTAGGTTTTAATATAGTGGACAGAGAGGAAGTGAGAAACGATTTTCTTGATGGTTCAACTTATCAAAAATATCATTTTGCTTATCAAATAACTCCGATAGGTATAAAAATTGGAAAGCAGCTTTTTGGTTATGCAGAATTAGGTTATGGATTTAAAGGAATTGTTTGCGGAGGAGTTGGTATTCGTTTTTAATCCTTAATAATTATCAAAATAGCTACCATCCCTAGCAAGCCAATAAACAATTCTACTTTCCATGCTATATTTGCAAACATGTTACCAAGTTCAGCGCAAATAAAGGAGTACGCAACAGAAGTCATTGAAAGCGAAATAGCGGCTTTGCAAAAAATGAATGATTTTGTAGACGAGCATTTTGTTCAATCTGTAATGCTCATGCACGAGGCCAAAGGTCGTGTGGTGGTAACCGGCATTGGCAAGAGCGCCATCATAGCGCAAAAAAATTGTGGCTACGATGAACTCTACTGGTACACCAGCATTGTTCATGCACGCTGCAGACGCTATTCATGGCGACTTAGGAATGATACAGCCTGATGATGTTGTCATTATCATTTCTAAAAGTGGTGAAAGTCCGGAGATTAAAGCCTTGCTGCCATTTGTAAAAAACTTTGGTAACAAGGTAATAGCAATATGCGGCAAAGCAACTTCTTATCTGGCTACGCACGCCGATTTTTTCATCAACACAACTGTAGATGCTGAAGCCTGTCCTAACAACTTGGCCCCCACAACCAGTACTACTGCGCAATTGGTAATGGGCGATGCCTTGGCGGTGAGTTTACTTAGACTTAAAGGTTTTTCTGATAGAGATTTTGCTAAATTTCACCCTGGTGGTGCTTTGGGCAAAAGATTATATTTAAAAGTGAGTGACCTAAGTAGCCGCAATGCCAAGCCAGTGGTACAATCTAGCGATTCGTTACGTAAGATTATCGTAGAAATATCGGGCAACTTTTTGGGTGCCACTGCTGTAATAGAAAATGAGGAATTGATAGGTGTAATTACCGATGGCGACCTAAGACGTATGCTGGAAAAAAATGAAAATCCAGCTTTTCTTACTGCTAAAGAAATCTGCAGTGTTAGTCCCAAAACAATAGAAGAAAGTGAGCTAGCCGTACAAGCCCTGGAGCTTATGCGCGAACATGATATTACCCAATTAATAGTGACCCATGAAGGCAAATACGCAGGCATGATTCATCTGCACGATTTGGTGAGAGAAGGATTGATTTAAGTGAGCATTGACTCAGACAATTAACAGACGCACGCAGATCTATATGATTTCTATGATTTAATTTCAAAATAATTTTTAAGAAAAAATCATACCAATAATAATTATCAGCGTTCAAATTTTATTAGAAGAAAACAGAACACAGATTTTTATGATGATTATGATTCAATTTCAAATTTTAGCAAAGAAAAAATCATATCAATCATAATCATCAGTGTTCAACAATAAATTATAAAAACTCTGCAACAGCAAAGCATACTAGACACCTCTGTAGAATACCTTAAAGGCATTGGTTCTTTTAGGGCTGAATTGCTGCGTAAGGAATTAGGCATTTACAGCTTTGGTGATTTGCTGCAACATTTTCCGCTACGCTATTTAGATAGTGCTCATGTACAACATATTTCGGCGCTTTCGCCAGAGCAGGAATATGTGCAACTACAAGGTACCGTCATCAACTTAAGCGAAGAAGGTAGCTCATTCAAAAAAAGACTTACTGCTACGCTATATGATAAGTCTGGAAGACTGGAGCTGGTGTGGTTTCAGGGTATAAGTTTTGTTACAAAAAGTATTCAACCCGGTGCTACCTATTCCGTATTTGGCAAGCTTACTTGGTTCAATGGGCAGCCCAGTATTGTGCATCCCGAAGTAGAATTATACAATGCTGCGAATGCAAGCCAAGGCAATGCAATGCAGCCACTGTATTCCACTACCGAAAAGCTGAAGGCGAAAGGTTTGAACAATAGGGCATTTGCCAAAGTGCTACAATCTGTAATAGAGCGTTTAAGTCCCAATGATATTCCCGAAATTTTGCCAGAGCATGTATTGAATCAATTTCAATTGCTATCAAGGTTTCATGCTTACACGCAAATACATTTTCCTAACAGTGAAGCCCATCGTTTACAAGCTGAGCGAAGATTGAAATGGGAAGAGCTTTTGATAACACAATTGAAAATACTTCAGTTGAAGGTGCAGAACCAACAGCAGGCTGGTTTTGTATTTCCTACGGTGGGCGATGCTTTCAATAATTTTTTCCAGCATTATTTACCCTTCTCCCTTACTAATGCGCAGAAGCGAGTACTAAAAGAAATAAGACAAGATACAGTAAGTGGCAGGCAGATGAATAGATTGGTGCAAGGTGATGTGGGCAGCGGCAAAACCATAGTAGCTATGATGTGCATGTTGTTAGCCATAGACAATGGCTTTCAAGCCAGCTTAATGGCGCCAACTGAAATATTGGCCCAGCAACATTATCAGGGCATTAAAGCCTTGTTGGAACCTTTGCAAATACCTGTTGCCTTACTTACCGGTAGTGTGAAAGGGAAGGAACGGAAAATGATTTTGGAAGGTACTGCCAAAGGCACTATCCCAATACTTATTGGTACGCACGCCTTGGTAGAAGATACGGTTAAGTTTCATAACCTTGGCTTGGCTGTAATAGACGAGCAGCATAGGTTTGGCGTTGGTCAACGGGCTAAACTATGGACAAAAAACACGCATCCGCCACATGTATTGGTGATGACAGCAACGCCTATTCCGCGCACCTTAGCCATGACAGTATATGGCGACTTAGATGTATCTGTAATTGATGAATTGCCACCAGGACGAAAGCCTATTGAAACCATTCATAGGAGCGAAAATTTCCGACCGAAGGTTATGCAATTTTTGAAGAACGAAATAGAAAAAGGCAGACAAATTTATATAGTTTATCCACTTATTGAAGAATCGGAGAAGCTGGATTATGAAAGCCTCAAGGCTGGTTATGAGCAAGTGAAAGCATGGTTTCCCGACCCTAAATATAGAGTAGCTATGGTGCATGGCAAACAACCGGTAGACGAGAAGAAGCGCAACATGGAACGCTTTGTAGGCGGCGATGCACACATACTGGTGGCAACAACAGTAATAGAGGTAGGCGTAAATGTGCCCAACGCATCGGTAATGGTTATAGAGAGTTCAGAGCGTTTCGGCTTATCACAACTGCATCAATTGCGTGGACGCGTAGGTAGGGGTAGCGAGAAGAGTTATTGCATCTTACTTACAGGTCAGCAGATATCGAAAGAAAGCAGACAGCGTATGCACATTATGACCCAAACCAGTGATGGTTTTTTAATTGCAGAAGAAGACCTTAAAATGCGCGGCCCCGGCGACATTTATGGCACCAGACAAAGCGGCGCATTAGATTTGAAAATTGCTGACATTATACATGATGTAGCTATAATGGAAGAAACAAAAATTGCAGCACAACAGATATTAGCTACCGACCCTTATTTGCAATTCCCCGAACACACCAGACTTCGTGAAGCATTGCATAAAAACAGAAATAAGCAGGTGCAGCAATGGAGTAAGATTAGCTGATACGCCCCATACGCTGCAAGTCAAAAATGGAAGTGAAAATGAAGAAAGCTGCCAGGTTTTTAAAACCTAACAGCTTTTTAGATAAAACGTTTTATACTTTTAAGCAAATTTCGTCCAGTCGCTTTGCTCTTTGTAATGAGGAACAACCGCAGCTGTATTGGTAGACTTATAAGAAGCGAAAAGCCCTTCCAGCTCTTGTTTCACCATAGCAATACAGTTTTGAACTAAAGCATCACGGAAGCCATTGTTTGCCAAATCCAGCACATACCCTATACAAATAATTCTGCTGAGTATTTTGCCCAAATCTAACAATTTACGCTGCGGCAAAGTAGCACTGACATTAAAATCCAACAGATCTTTGAATAACAAACTCGATGCAGCCGTTAGCGGGAAAGTATTTAAAAATGTAAAAAGATTATCTTCTTGCAATTGCTTCATTTGTTTAATAATAAATTCGGCAACCTGCGTGTACAACATTTCATTACTACCTTCAAATATCTGGAACGGTCTACTATCCATAATACCTCTACCGGCAATATTGCTTACACGATAACCGTTGGCGCCTAACAGTTGCACCGTAATTTGCGCACACTCCTGCATCAAATCAGTAACCACCGCCTTTACACTATTGGCTTCTAACCCTGCAGCAGAAAGGTCTTCGCTTAATGCGCTCATAGCACTACTTCTGGCACACATGGCAGAACACAAAGTATACGCAGCTTGCAAACGGGATAATTGTTGCTGCACATGGTCCATCGAAAAAAGGTTTTTCAAGCCTACCATACGCTTACTACAATGTTTCAAAGCCTCGTCCAGCATACGCTCTATAAAACCCATACCCATACCAGGAAACTGCATTCTACTGCGGTGCAAGGTATCAAGCAACATTTTAATACCAGAAGAATGAGGGTTTAATTTAGATTCGGAAGGTAGATTTATATCTATATTATTTTTGCCATAAGGAATCATGTACAAACCTTGGTTGTCGTAATCCTCTACTACGCTTACCTTTTGGCCATCTTGCTGCTGGTCGCTAATGAACAAATCAATATCTCTACCCAAGGAGCCATCACCCATTTTCTTTCTGGCTGCTATAAGCCAATAATTAGCTGTACCGCTTAGTCCTTGCCAATGCTTAGTACCTTCTAAATGATATCCTTCCGCATGCTGGGTGTAGCTTGTACGCATACTTAGTGCATCGCTGCCGTAGCCAGGCTCGGTTATCATTAAGCCACCAATATGTTGCTGGGTAAGAAATTTATTAAAAATAGAATTGGCAAAATCTGGCTGTGCATACCTTGAAACAGGATACAAAAACAGGCCGATATTAATACCAAAAAATAAAGATAAAGGAAGCGATTCATACGAGGCTTTTTCCAAAAATGCTAGTACTTCTTTTACAGCACTACCTCTACCGCCATATTTGGCAGGTATAGCCACCGACAAAGGATTGGTACCCAAAATGCCCTGCCATACTGCATCTGGCATGCCTCGCGTTGCACTTAGCTTATCTATATCATAAGCATCGTGAAAAAGATGCTTGAGTGTAGCCTCAAAGTGAAGTAAAAACTCCGGGAAGGCAAGTGAATCTATTGGATTCGGACTATCAGATGGCACTGTTTGCTGCTGCAATCGTATAAAAATTTTTAAAGTTAAATCTTATTGAAAATCAGGTAGAAACCTGATCATTCTATTTTCGCAAAAGTAGATATTATTTAATTGTTCTTCGCGGCTATCTGTAACTGCATACCAAAGCAAGATTACATTCATTTTTCGTTCTCATTTACCATCACATTTTTACTGCGTTATAAAAGGCATCGTTACTGATTTATATTTGGGCAATTCCCTTTTCATGTTTTGAAAGCTTTCTAGTGGCCCTTTTGACGCCAAAGCATTTACGGCCCATGCCGGAATAACACCTCCAGGATCTACCTGTAGACTATAAGACACCTTAACTCGGTCTTTCCCTATTGGTGATATTAACCAAAGTCCTTTTGATTGGCTCACACGCACAATACCTTTCTTAACCGCCACCACGCCGGGAATTGCCGGAGCATTAACGGTCACTACCTTGCTTACAGGGTCTTGTGTAACTTTTACATGGGCTACAAAGTCTCGATTTTCGAGCGGCCAGGGTAGTGTAACCTCAGAGTAGTAATACAGTTCAGCAGGTGAAACTTGCTTTATGAGACTGCAAGTTTTGGTATGCGACACCCATCGCTCTGCAGCTTTTACATCTAACAGCAATGCTACCAATTGGGAGGCTGTGGCATTTACAACACACTCTACTTTTATGGCTTTAATCTTTGATTCAGGTACAGTTTTACCGTAAACTTTTATACCATCTTTCTCAGTTATGAATTTCCAATCGTTTTGAGCGAAAGACAGCAATGGAAAAACAACAACAGCTATCAGTAAGCAAAAAACTTTGTACATATTAAAAATGTATGCGCACGACGCGAAAAATAAAAAAAACAACAGCAGAATACTGTCAAATCCAGCAATCTATAAAATTACTACTTAATAACTGTTTTACTTAAGCTAATGTATGCGAAGGTGGCAAACTTCTTAAATTCCCACAAAAAAAGGAACGGATACAATTTGATTGCATCCGTTCCTTAAATTCTTTCAATGCTGTAAATTTACTGCATCTTAGGTTTTATCATCAAGAAGTAAATAGCGCCAAGGATAATCAAGCCAATAACCACACTCAGCATAGTTATTGTGTTTCTATAACCCTTATTTATCGTGCGCATTTTGTGCAATTCGCTCGCATTGTTAATCACGTTTTCAATACGACTGAAAGCGCTTTCACCTTTTACTACATAGTCGTAGGCCCCATACTTCATAGTATCTATTGCTACATCTATTTTATCCTGACCCGAAAGAACAATGACCTGAACGGCAGGATATTGGTCCTTAATTGTTTTTAATATTTCAACTCCATTCTTTGCATCTTTATTATGGGCACTCAAGTGATAATCAAGAATTGCAATTTCTGGATTCAGGTTCATGTGTTTTAATGCTTCTTCACCATTGTCAAAAATCTTAACCTCATACAGGAAGCGTTCGTTGAGATAATCTTTCAACATTTCGTTTTGAATGGGTTCGTCATCCACAAGAAAGAGATAACGTTTGTTAGCATTTGCCATAGCAGTAATTATTGATTTTTAATTATTGCGAAAGATAATAATTGTTTTTGATTTGTCAAAGCATTGTCAGCTTATACCTTGCGCCAGCTCCTCAAAAGCCTTGATACACAAGCGTTCGAGATGAGAAACTAACTGTGGCAGATTCTCACGATGTGCTGTTTGTCCTGCGCTTTGCTCTATCAAAAAAATGTTGCTCACCTCTTCTTTTACGCCCATGTACGACAACTGTGGCTTCATCGAATGCGCTGCAATCTTTATACTTTCATAATCTTTTTCGTCGAGTCCTGCTTTGATTTTAGCGAGCAGCTTAGGACCATTATCCAGGAACATGCCTACATATTTCCTTTTCTTCTCTGGATTGCCTCCTGTAAATTGGTTTAGGAAATTCATGTCTGTAACCTTATCTGGCAAAGCTTGCAGGTTGCCGACTCCACTCTCAACAGCAGGAGTATCTTTAGCAACCAAATTTTGATCGCCATCCAAAAGATTATACATCTTCAACAGCAAATCGTCGGTATGAAATGGTTTAGATATATAAGCATTCATGCCTACATCAAGGTAGCGCTGCACGTCTTCCTGCAGCACATTAGCCGTCATGGCTATTATTTTTGTGTTTCTTTTGCCTTCGGGCAAATTATTTCTTATAAATTTTGTGGCCTCTACCCCATTCATTACTGGCATTTGAATATCCATAAGAATAAGATCAAAATCTTGCTGCCGCAGTTTATCAATTGCTTGCTCGCCGTGTTCAGCAATGGTTATAGTAATATCAGGCAACAGAGATTTCAATGTATCTTCTGCAACTAACCTGTTAAACTCATTGTCTTCTACCAGCAATACCGAAATACGTTGGAGTTTTTCCATCATATCATTAGTCACGCCGCTCTGTTGTTGGCTGGCCGTTTGCTCGTCGGCAACCGTAAGCGGCACATCTACGTAGAAGGTGGTGCCATGACCTTGTATGCTTTCTACACCAATTTGCCCTTCCATAAGATCTACCAATTGCTTAGAAATAGTAAGCCCCAGACCCGTTCCGCCAAATTTTCGCGCGGTGTCAGTTCCGGCTTGTGTGAAGCTTTCAAATATCTTGCCTACATAATCTTCGGAGATGCCAATACCAGTATCTTCCACTCTAAATTGGAGATGTATCTTGTTATCAGAATTAGCCACCAGCTTGCATTGTAGCGCCACATGACCTTTGTCGGTAAACTTGATGGCATTGCCAATAAGGTTTATCAAAATTTGATTGAGCCTCGTGGGGTCACCTATCAATCTATCGGGAATATCTTTATCAATTTCAATTTTAAAATCTAAATGCTTTTGCTCGGTTTTAAGCCACATTATTTCATGCACGCTTGCTATCATGTCGCGTAGCGAAAAATCAATTTGCTCAATAACAATTTTACCAGCTTCTATCTTTGATAAATCGAGAATATCGTTAATAATTACCAGCAAATTATCGGCTGATTGTTTGATAGCATTCAGGTACTTAAGTTGCTCTTGTTTGGGCTCTTTATCAAGCAGCAAGCGGGTTATACCTACTATGGCATTCATGGGAGTTCTAATTTCATGGCTCATGTTTGCCATAAATTGCTGCTTGAGTTCTGCAGTGCGTTCGGCTACTTCTTTCTCTTTCTTAGCTACCTCTATTTGGTTTTTAATTTGCAGGTTGCGCAACTTGTTTAATGTTGCTTGTTGAAAAATTTCTTCCTTTAATTTTTCATAAGCCTTAAGGTGGTAGAAAGCCTTAGGAATATTGCTCATCCTATCATACAAGTCAGACAGGAACTCATGTATGCTCATCAAATCATGCCTGCGTAGAGAGTCTTTAGCTAAGTCGTAAGCATGCTCCAAAAATTCAAGCGCTAAATCTAAATTACCATGACGCACATGCAAGCGGCCAATGTAAAACTCGGCTACAATTTCAGCCTCAGGATTGTCAAGTTCTTTTGCAGCCTTCAGCGCCCTGTCGAGATATTTCTTAGCATTCTCAAAATCATTAAGTCTGTAATACACCTTACCCACACCACTATCGGCCAGCGAACGACCCTGAGTTTCCTCCTCTGTTATTTCTTGCGTTTTCTGAAAATATTTGAG
>Ga0256896_1000362_pt1 | contig 14336 bp, 5 predicted proteins | sample MC6MC0669MT_FD_190205 | JGI IMG/M metagenome (GOLD analysis project Ga0256896, IMG submission 190205) | Metatranscriptome of enriched soil aggregate microbial communities from Iowa State University, Ames, United States - MC6-MC0669-MT... | ecosystem: Environmental > Terrestrial > Soil >... | reverse complement strand
TCGTATTCGGCGCTGGCCGCCAGGCTCGCTAACTGTGCGGTCACGATCCTCTGCGAAATCCACCACCCCAGGCCGGCCACCAGCGCTAACCAGGCTACGGCCAAACTGAGTGTCACTCGGCGCACTGTGGGCCGCATCTGTTGTTCATGCCTGCCTCGTTGCAGCGACACGTCGTTCCCCTTACGAGCTAATCGATTAAAACAACTCGCTTTAACGTTCGTGGCCATCTTGCTCCTGGGTGGAGTATAGGCATCGTCGGGTCGGCTATACGCGCATCGACGTTTTGCAGCCTACGCATCTTGGCTCGTCGGGGCAAGCGCTATCCAGCGAGACAATATCGCGCGAGATTATCTCCGGTCTTTTTGTTGACAATCTTTGACGGTTGAATGCGGACGATGCGTTATTCGCCGCGGGTAACCCCCTATCAAGATCGCGCGCGGCATGCCGTATCTACAAGGTGTCGTTCCTGTTAATTTTGAGAAGGAATTTCTGTGGTCGGCGAAAAATGGGGTCGCGCGGGGTGGTCAACTTGGATAATCCTAGCCGCATCTGCGGCCCACTTCGCAAACCCGGCGAACGCTCAAACCGTTTCCAGTACCGGCGAAGTGCTCCCCGGGCCGGCCCAAACGCCGAATTGGACCGTAATAGGAGATCTGATTGTTGGCGATGCCCTCAATGGGTCGTTGACCATCACCAATGGGGGTTCCGTAAGCAATGACGGCGCGCTCATTGGAAACCTGAATGGCGCAGTGGGAGCGCTGACGGTGTCGGGCCGCGACGCGGGCGGCACAGCGTCCACCTGGACCAGCCTCAGCTCCGTCGTCATCGGGGTGGAAGATGGCAGTAACGGCACACTGACGATCCTGAACGCAGGCATGGCCCAAAGCGACTCGGGCACCATCGGCAGCAATACCGGCAGCGTCGGGAGCGTTCTCGTTTCTGGACTGGGATCAACGTGGAATCTCTCGGCGAACAGAGGATTCATCATCGGCGAAAGCGGCCGGGGCACACTGCGGATCGACGACGGCGGCGCCGTACACAGCGGCCAGGGCATTCTCGGCTGGGTCGCCGGCAGCGATGGCAGCGCTATCGTGTCGGGCCGGACCACAGTGTGGGACCCCTTCAACAATATCTACGTGGGGTTCGAAGGAACGGGCGACCTGCGCGTCCTGGATGGCGCCTCCGTGCGCACCGTCGGATCGTCCGCGCCGGGCGCCGCCGCGTCGATCTACATCGGCAACCAGGCCGGCGGCGTTGGCACGGTGACCGTATCGAGCACGACCGCCGATATCTCGACGCTCACCGCAAGCGATCGTATCGAAATCGGTTCCGCAGGCACGGGAACATTGAACATTTCCAAGGGCGGGCTAGCCGTTGCCACCAGCGACACATGGCTAACCGTCAACAGCACCGCCACAGGCACGCTGAACCTTACCGGCGACGCCAGTGGCCGCGGCGTGCTGGAGACCGGTTCGGTCATCAAGGGCGCGGGCGACGCCACCTTCAACCTGGATGGCGGCGTCCTGCGCGCCCGGCGTGACAAGGCCAATTTCCTGAATGGCTTCGCGACGCAGGCGATCGGAAGCGAGGGCGCCTCGTTCGACACCAACGGCTTCGAAGTGGGTGTGATGACCGCGTTCTCGGGAACCTCCAACCTCAACAAGCTGGGCGCTGGCAGGCTGACTTTGTCGGGCAACAGCGCCGCCTTCACGGGAACCACCGATGTCCAGGCCGGCACATTGCAAGTCGATGGCGTGCTCGGCGGGCCGGTGAACGTGTTGGCGGGAGCACGGATGACCGGCACGGGACGCGTCGGCGCGACGGTCAACCAGGGCGCCATCGCACCAGGGCCGCGCAGCGGCTTCGGCACGCTGACCATCGCCGGCAACTACACGGCTCAGGGCGGCAACCTTGAGATCCGCACCCAACTTGGCGGTGACAACTCGCCAACCGATAAGCTGGTCGTCACGGGCGACACCGCGGGCGCGACGCCGGTCAACGTGCAGAACATGGGAGGCGCTGGCGGGTTGACCCAACGGGGCATTCAGATCGTGCAGGTCAACGGCGTCTCGGCGGGGCAGTTCAACTTGGCGAACGGCGACTATGTTATCCAGGGGCGTCCAGCCCTGGTGGCCGGCGCCTACGGCTATGTCCTGCAACAGGACTCAGCTGACGGCGGCTGGTATCTGCGATCATCCCTGACCGATCCCGGCACAGCGCCGACCGATCCCGGCACACCGCCTGCCGTTGGCGTTTCGCCGGGCGCCGAACCGCCCTTGCTGTATCAGCCCGGTGTGCCTGTCTATGAAGCCTACGCCAACACATTGCTTAACTTGAGCCGGTTGCCCACCCTGCGCCAACGGGTCGGCAATCGCCTCTATGACTCGGCGGATGTCGGCCGCAACGGCGTATGGAGCCGGGTGGAGGGCACGACGAGCCGGCTCGAACCTTCCACGTCCACCACGGGCGCACGCCAGGACATCGACACCTGGAAGGCGCAATTTGGTGTCGACCGTATCCTGGCCGGACAAGAAGATGGGTCCCGTCTGGTGGGCGGCATCGCCTTTCATTACGGCAAGGCCGACACACACGTGTATTCGGCATATTGCAACGGCACGATCGACACCACGGCCTATGGCCTGACCCCGACGCTGACCTGGTATGGCAAGAATGGCCTTTACATCGACACCCAGGCCCAAGCAACCTGGTTCGACAGCGACCTGAATTCCCGGCTGGCCGGCAAATTGAAGGGCGGCAGCCAGGCCAACAGTTACGGGCTAGGTATCGAAGCGGGCAAGGCGTTCGGGTTGAGCGAGCGACTGGCGCTGATCCCGCAGGCGCAGTTGACCTACGCATCGACCCGCTTCGACAGCTTCAATGACAAATTCGGCGCGCACGTCGAGAGCGACAAGGGCGACAGCCTGCTGGCCCGCATCGGTGTCGCGCTGGACTACAAAAACAATTGGCAGACGGGTGGCGTGAATCGGGAATCTAGCGTCTACGGCGTCGTCAATGTGAAACATGAATTCCTGGACGGAACCCGTGTGCGCGTGGCTGGCGTACCCGCGTCCAGCCGCATGGCGCGTACGTGGGGCAGCGTTGGGGTGGGCGCAAATTACGGTTGGGGTGATCGCTATGCGATCTACGGCCAGGTCGACGCCGACGCAGATTTCTCCGGCAGCTACATCGTCACGGCAACGGCGGGTTTCAGAATGACGTTTTAGATCTGTGGGTACGGCGGACTGCACGTTTGCTTAGTGTGAGGCGCTGGATCTGCGATGAGATGGGCGGGAAGGGGTTCTCGATGCAACTGAATAGCGGTCGTTTGGGTAGGAATCTTGATTGGATGGAATGGGGTGGGAGCGGGTGTCTGCGATAGTCGGCTTTCGGCCAAAAGGAGACAGGTTTCCCGCTCGTCACTGGGCCGGCCAAATGACCGCTATCTTCAGACAGCGGCCATTTCCGCGCGGTAGACGGGGATCCTACCTTGCCCTAGTCGGCTAGATAGGTAAGGAAACATGTGAACTGGTCCGACGCGGTCCAAAATAGCCGCGAGCCGCCACAGACGCAAAGCGCCGTAGCGTAGCGCGCTTTGTCAAGTTGGTGGGAGGCCGCCTGCCACGGGTGCTCCCAACGTCCGGAAACGGTCCGGTGACCGCGCAGGGATCGGACTTGCGCCAACGAACTGCATCATCTCCGCTCCATTATCAATAGAAATTATTTTATAAAAAAAACATGATCTTGAAGATGGATGAATGAAAAACTCCATGAAAAATACCATTCTCAAATTAAAGTTGAGAAGAGCTTTTTCAGATAGGTGCTGGCACCATCCTCCATGAACAACACGTTGCGAGTTTCGAGATCGGCTTTCTTTGCCGGGTCGCCCACGTTAAGCAGGTCAGAGAATTTCGTCGGTGACAACACGAAGGCATTCAAGACCAGCGGCGCTTCGCCAGCCTTAGCTTGCGCTGCCAACGTTGCTTCCAGCGTCTTCACTTCTTTGTAGAGGCCCAGCTTGGGGTGAGACAGATCGAGATTGCGCAAACCCTTCGGATCGACGAAGGTCAGCCATTGTTTGCCGCTGGTATCGTCTACCAGCCAAAGCAGGAAGTCCGGGTAGAAGTTGCCCGCCAACGCGAAACCCAGACCTTTATCTTCCCGGTCTGCATTGCGCAATAGATAGAGGCTGCGCTGGCCAACCGCTTCCTTGCCTTCTGCCGAGTTATAGAACGTTTCCAAGTCACGAACAAACTCCCACTCGCTGGGCGCGTCAAAGGCAAGCGGACGCAGTTTCAGCGGCACTGCATCCTTGTCCTCCAATGCCAGCAGCGGGTAGTACAAGTGGCGGTCGAAGCTGATGGCGACCATGTGCGGCGCGTTCCATTTACTGGCCTCGCCGATCTTGCCGTCCGCTACCAGCTTCTTCAGCACCTCCAGCTTCGCCTGATACTCCAGTCCGTCGTCGCTGTTATCGATCTCGAATTGGTACAGCTTGAGCATCGACCCATGCTCTTCATCGATGTGGGTAATGTCGTAGAACTGGCCTTCATAGCCTTTTTTCAAGGCGTTATAAAAGCGGTCGGTGTAGTCGGTCAGTAGGCGTAGCAGAATATCTTCCTGCTTGCGGATGTCGACGAAGGTCGCGACGGCCAGTTCCGCTGCCGGTATGAACAGCGTGTACCAATCCTGCATGCCCGAGCAGAAGTCGATCAGCCTCTGTCGTTCCAACCGCAGATTGCTCCAGCTACGTTGAATTTTGTACTCCTGCAACGCCAGATAGATGCGATCCCAGTTGAAAATAGCAAACAGCGTCTGATTCAGCTTGGCTTTGTTGCGAGCTTCCGTTGTAGAGACGGCGACGCCTCCCTTACTGGATAGCGCTTCCACACGTGGGTACAGGTCAAGCGCCACATGGGGTGACTTGATCTTCCCTTGAAACTCGGCGGGAATCTCGTATAGCCAAGGGAAGTGAGTGCGCTTAAAGCCTTGCTTCTGGTTGTCCTTGTAGCCGTCCTTTAGCGCCAAGGTCTTGAGCTTGCCCTTGGGCAGGTTGGCTCGTATCGGGAAGTCCAGCTCCAGCACTTCGTCACTGGGCGTAATGCCTTCCTCGCGCAGGTAGTCCTTGAACGCCGCCATGTAGCTCGCACGCACGCCGAAGATGTTCAACGCTTCCAGTTTGTCCAGGTGTACGCCCTTAGGTCTGTCCTGCGGCAAAGTGCGCTGGAGCGAAAAACCCTTGCCCTTGAGGCGTACTCCGCGCCCAAACAACTGGATGATCTGCGAGCCTTCGCCCTGGCCCATGTTCAGTAAGCCCATGGTAGAGACGCGCCAACTGCTCCAGCCTTCGGTGAATTTGCGTGAGCCGATGAGCACGTTGAGGCGGCTGTCCTTGTTGTTCAACGTGCCGAAGAGCGCGCCGCCGAAGTCATCGCGTTCGCTGTCGAAAGTGTCGGCGCTCTCCGCCATGCTGAAAAAGCTCGCGTCATCGCCGATGTTGATCAGGCCGAAGGGTTCCGCATCGCCCACGCGCAGGGCAAGCTCACCCTTACTGCTGCGGATGTTGACCAGTTTCAAACGCTGGCGGGCCGAAGCATTAAACACACGCTGCAGAACGTCGGCGTACAGCGCGTCCACGCGGCCATTGAATCCCATCAAGGGCGTGAAGCGCCCGGCGAAGATGTTGTTGCCCTTGGCGTCCAATATTTGAGCCTTGTCGGCAATCAGGTCGGCCAGCCAGGTCTTGATCTGAGCATCGCTGTTCAGGAAGTCGGCAAGAAAATTCACCACTTCCAGAATGTCCGACTCCTCGCCGGACACTGTGTTGCCCACGAACACCCACAGTGGCTTCTCGATGTTGAAATCGGCCAACTTGTCGCGGTGCGTGCTCCACAACCAAAGCTGCTGGTAGTAGGCCAGCAGGCAGGCGGTGAAATACTTGCGCGCATTGTCCGCCTGCTCATAGGCCTCGCCATTCATGTTGAGGATCAGCGACTCCTTGCCGTAGCCGTCCTCATAGAAGAACTTGTACGAGTAGTCGAAGAGGATGCACTTGGCGTAAATCTCGCGGGTAGCGATGATCCGCGCGCGACGGTTGTCCTCTGCGTTCAAGGCAAGGGCCGTGTCCGCTTTTGCTGACGCAAGGTTGAAGCGCTGCCCAGGGTAAGCCAGCTTCCATTTAGACTTGAGCTGTTCTTCTTCCGCTTTTTCAACTATCAGCCCCTTGGCTACCGCCTGCCCGAAAGTGGCCGAGTACTCAAAGGCAAAACCGCCGCGCACCAGCGCATCACGCCGCGCCATCCACGCGCCCGCTGCCGTCCCCGTACCACGATGGCCTTCGTCCACTAGCACCAGATTGTTGCCCTCGAAGGCACCCACGGCGACGGTTTTATCGCCCATTTCATCGCCCAGTTTGTTGATGTCGATGATTTCAATAGTGCCGCGCGGCGGCGTCTGAGCCTTATTGAAGAACTGCGAGAAGCCGAAGCCCGATAGCTCCAGCTCCTCCAGGTGCTGACGGCTCAAGCCTTCATTGGGTGTAAGCAGGATGATCTTGTCGGGATAGCTGCCGCTGCGCCCAGCCTGGAAATAGTGCAGATACTGGTGAATATTGACATGCAACAATAGGGTCTTGCCGCTGCCGGTGGCATTCCAGAAGGCGATCTTATTCAAGTCGTCCGCCTCGAAATCGCGGAACGGTTCCGCGCCCGTCTCGGCGCGGTAGAGAGCCATTTCCTCGTTCAGACCATCGAGCAAGTCCTGGCGATGGTTGAAGTACCAGTCCAGATATAGTTCGGTGAACAGCAGCGAGAGGTACTGAAAGTACTTCATCTGCAGTTCATGGCCTTCCAGCTTGTTGCGCTGGGCGGTGATGGCCTGCCAGTGGGCGACGACGTTCAAGTCGTAGCGCCGCAGGTCGGCCTCGGGCACCTTGTTGGGATCGAACAAGCCCCGGATCAGTTCGTGAAAGAACTTGGTCTGGCCGTCCTCGTCAAGGCCCTCGAAACGGTCATTGTTCAGGCGCATCTTGAGTGCTGCCAGCGTGCCGCCCTCAAAGAAGCCCAATACCCAGCGGTTCAGAACCAGCTCCTGGTGAAAGCTGCGCTTCTTGGCGACGGCTCTCCTTGTGGTTTTTGCCGCTCGTGCCATCAGACGTCCTCCACCGAGAACATGCGCTCCAGAAACTCCGGCTCGATCTGGCGCAGCTTGAGCACGCGGGTGGCACCGCCTTCTACAGCGGTCTGCGTCAGCACGGTGGGGATGTTGTGGTCGCCGTTGATATAAACCACGTCGAACTCGTTGTCTGCCGGGTTGATGGCGAACTTGTCGCAGAGCTTGCTGATGCCTTCGTAGTCCAGCAGATCGCAATCGCGCCACAGCACGAGGCAGGTCTCCCCGCTGGGCAGTGTGCCGGTGACGGTGGTAAAACCGCGCACGGGCTGCGTATCAATGTGCTTGACGCGCAGGCCAATCAGGTAATTGAAGGTCTCGATAAGGTCGACCTTGCGAGGCTCGAACGCGCCCGCCGAATCCATGGCCACGTTGAGGCTGTAGTCGAAGGGCTTTTTGAAGTCTTCCACCGACAGCAGCGAGCCACGGCTTTCCACGTCCAGCATGTAGTTGAGTAGGTAATCGTCCTTGGCCTGCTGCGGCAGGGTGTTCAGCAGATCGCCCTGCACGGACGTACGACGCAGCTGCAGATTGTTCAGGGTGTCTTCGTAGCTTTCGAGTTTGAGGACTTTGAAGCAGTGGGAGATGCCAGTGTCAGGTGCGGTCGGCTTTCCGTTTGCCCACTCGGCAGAAAATACGACCTTTTGCATACGTGGCTTCAGTACGGTATCGAAGTACTCACCCTGTTCAATAAGTAGGTACTGCCGCTTGCCCCCATCCCTCCGGTTCAAGGTGATGGTAGCGTGTGCCGTTGTTCCGGATCCGCCAAAATAGTCCAGTACCAGTGCATCAGTTTTTGACGCACCGGCAATGTAAATGGCGTCCACAACAGCGTGAATCGACTTTGGATATGAGAAGGGATTAATGCCAAACAGAGATTTCAGCAGAGCCGTCCCATGCTCGGTCGCCGAGTGCTTGGCATCTGCCCACGTCGACACAGAAACGACGCCATCTTCATTTGGCCGCCTTTTGCAGTATACATAGCTCTGACCAGAACGATCATTTCGTACCGCAAGTTCAGACTTTTTTGCTTCAACTGTTTTCCATTCCCATCGCCAACGCTTTTGAACACCATCTTCGTTGTCTGGAAACACCACCGACTCTTCACTTCGAGGCTGCTCAAGTGCCACCCACTCTTCCGTTTCTTCACGCCACTCAAGTGGTGGGACCCTGAGAGATTGATTGGATATGTATATCGGGTAGTACATAGAGCGGCGTGCATTTCTGTCAGAGTCTGAGCCCTCACGACGGAGGTTGCGCCATTCGAAAACTCCCGTCTCATCTCTTTCCCTGAAGCGGGCCATCTGCGCCGGTGTGGGTGGCAACCGCTGTATTTTTGATTTTTCTGAATTTCCAGCGTACAAAAGATACTCATGCGATACGGCATATCCGCTTTGCGTGGGTCGCCCAGACGGGTTGGCGCGCACCGATATAACCCCCAGCATTTCGTTGTCGAATACTTCAGATAAAAGGAAGCTCAATTCTCTTTGTTGAGCATCGTCTATTGCTGCGACCAAAACGCCATCATCTTTCATGAGCGCGCGACTTCGCTGGAGGCGACTCTGCATTAACGAAACCCAGCTCGAAGATTTATACCCATTCTTATATAAAATGGCGCTTGCATCCGAGTTGTAAGGCGGATCAATGTAAATGGAGTCTATCTTCCGTAGGTACCTGGATTGCAGTAGACCCAGTCCTTGAAAGTTATCGCTGTTAATTAATAGTCCATCAACGGTAGATTCGATATTCCCAATGCTGCTTAGCAGCCGCCGGACAAAGTCAGTGCCGAAAAGGCTCGTATCCACCATTCGATACGGTGCAGTCTCCAAGTCCGCCATCGTCCCCGGTGCATCGCCATCCCAAACGCCCAGCTGTTTCCACTGCCCCCATTGCTGCTCGTTGGCCGCCACTTCCGGCCACAGCTCTTCCGGCATCCGATCCAGCGTGATGCAGTAGTGGCTGGAGACAACGAACTTCTTTTTCAGCCACAGCTTCTTCAGAAAATCTTCCAATTGGGCCAAGAAAGTGATCAGCTCCAGCGCAATGCTGCGCAGGCACTGGATCATGAGCAGGTTCTTCTCGATGTCCGCGAACGCGCCCGCGTTCTGCACATCGTCCAGGTGCATGACTTCGTTCTTGATGTAGAAGTCCAGCTCACGGCGCAGAAAACCGCCCAGATCCTTGTGGATGAAGTAGTCCGCCGTGTTCTTGGTGGTGTAGTCGCTTAGGTGTTTTTCAAGCAGAGTGCGCTGCGGGCTCTTCTCCGTAGGCGCGCGCTTGCCCAGGGCCAGCCAGCGAGCCTTGACGGCTGCATCTGCCAGCACCACCCCTACGGCCTTGGTGACTAGTGCCTCCTGCTTGGTACTTTTGGGCTGGGCGGCGTACTCAAAGCGGATGATCAGCTCCTGGTTGCCGTCGCTGCCCGACTCTTCCGCCACTGGCACCAGTTCTTCTTCGAACTCCTCGCCGTTTTCATCCACGCGGGTGACGGTCTTGGCCGCTACCAGGGCAAAGCGGCGTTCCTTGTCGTTGTCCTTGCGGTTGTCCTTTGCGGTGTCGGCGGCGGCGAGGCGGAAATGCACCGTGCGGCCATCTTCCAGCTTGAAGCTGTAGTTGCTGAAATTCTCGCCGCTCTTTGTGTAGTACTGGTCTTTGTTCGCCCAGTGCAGCATCACCTCTTCGCCCGCGTAGGGGATGGCATAGGTGTCGCCCTTGTAGCGGCGCTGGCTGATGAAGTCGCCTTGCTCGTAGTAGCGCGAGAAAAAGGCCAACAGGTGGGAGAACACGGCGTTTTCGTGTTCATTGGCACTGGCGCTGTACTGAGCCAGTTTCTGCCGAAGCTCCAGTACTTTAGGCACGGTATCCGGGTTGATGCCATCGGCATGGTACTGAGCTTCCTTTTCCTTGAGCTCACGCACCACTTGCTCACGTTGCGACTCATTACCACTGCTCAGGGCTGCCTGTACCTTTTCGGCCAACCGGTTTTCCAGATAGTCGTTGATCTCGCCTGCGCGGGCGTTGAGGATGCGGTAGATGCCGAAGTCGAGTTCCGGGCGGTCGATTTGGAAGATCTCGCGCAGCTTTGCGACGAGCTCCTGGAATTTAGGGTTCTGTTTATTGGTCATGGCTTGCCCTGGTTTCGGGATACTTGAATCGGGTTAGAGCACCTGCCAGCGCACGCTGAATAGGGTCTCGTTGCTTGTTTTTTCTTGCAGGCGCTGCTGGAGCGAGGCAATCAATTCATCGCGCTTGGCGATGATCTCGTCCTCGACGGCGAAAATTTCCTGCCGCAGATGTCGTTGCTTGCGCTCCAGCTCAGACAGTTCGCGCTGGATACCGTCTTGCTCCTGCAAGGTGACGGCTTTGCGGGCGTCGCGCTTCAACTGTGCGATGCGTGCCTTGGTGTTCTTCAGGGCTTCCTCTGCGGCCAGCAGCTTGTCGTCGGCCCAACGTTCCAGTTTGTCGCGTTCTTCATTGAAGAGCCGCTGGTTGGCGTCCAGCACTTGCGCGATGGTGGCCTGGAGGGCACGTTGGCTGTTGGCCAGCAGTGTCTCGGGCACAGTAACATTCAACGGCGTGGGCTTGCCAGCGGCCGGAATGGCTATCAGTTTTTCGCAAGTTTCCTGATCCAGCATCTGACCATCGTCAGTGAGGCCGGAGAACAGCAGCGCCTCAGTGATTTCGAAGGCCGCCACTTCCAGTCGGGCCAGCGTTAGCCAACCGGACTTGCCACGCAGTTCCTCGATGACGGACACTCGTGCGCCGTGTTTTTCGTAGTCGAGCTTCAATGTGGCGACGGGCGTAGCCGCATTAAGGCTGGCTTCAATGCTCCATTCCCCCAGCGGGTGGCTGAGGCGGTAGGCGTGCGCCAGCATATCCGGCTGCGCCGCCCCACGAATGAGCTGATAGCGACCTGTGGCAATTCCAGTTGGCGGCGTGCTCAATGAGAACGCGTAGGACTGCTCGTCGAAGCGTGCACGGTCATTGAGCGCATAGCGAGTGACACCCCAGAACCAGCGCCCCAGTTTATCGAGACGAGCTTCGGCTTCATCCAATCGCAGCTTGAGGCGGTCGTGAACGTCTTCGTCGAAGTGCTCCAGCAGCTCGGACTGGGTGTCTTTGATGCGGTCGGCGATGACTTCTTCCAGCTCCGCTTGCAAGGCGTTGAAGGCAGCTTCGATCTGCTCGGGCTGGCGGCAGGTGTCGTAGATCTGGAGGATGCGCTTCTCGAAGTCGAGGCAGCCTTCAATGCGGCCTAGCACTTCATCGCTCGCACCGAACACGCCGGAGAACAAGTTGAACTTTTCGGTGAGCAGTTCCAACACGCGCTGGTCGGCCTGGTTTCGGGTGTTGAGGAAGTTGATTACGACCACGTCGAAACGTTGGCCGTAGCGGTGGCAGCGACCAATGCGCTGCTCGACGCGCTGGGGGTTCCACGGCAGGTCATAGTTGATGATAAGTGCGCAGAACTGCAGGTTGACACCTTCGGCAGCCGCTTCGGTAGCGATCATGATTTCCGCACCGGTGCCGTCGTCCTTGCGGAAGTGGTCGATCAGCGCGGTGCGGCGATCTACTTGCGGCGAGCCGGTGACACTATCCGTGCCTTTGTGCTCTTCCAGCCAGCGCTGGTAGATGCCCGTGGAATCTTCATGGTTGTTGGTACCACTGAACAACACCAGCTTGCCTGCGTGACCGTTGACAGAAAGAAAGTGGTGCAGGTACTCCTGCGTGCGCCTGGACTCCGTGAAGATGATGGCTTTGCGTGGCGCGCCCAGCCCGGCCATTCTGTTGAAGCCCAGAGTGAGCGCCTTCAGTAGTGCCTGTGCCTTAGTGTCAATCTGCAGCGCTTGCGCGGCATCGATGAACGCGGTCAGCTCCGCGATCTCGGTGGTGATGACGGCGCGGACGGCATAGGCATCTTTTACAGTGCCCGGCTTGCCGTCTTCGGATGGCTCAGTCGTGGATGTTTCGGTGTCTTCGTCGGCCTCGCTGACTTCCTCTTCAAGATAGTCCTGCTCCAGGTCGTCCTCGGCGATAAGCCGTTCGACCAGTTGGCTGCCGTCGTCTTCCGTTTTGTCTGCCGTGAGCAAGCCGTGTAGGCGCTCGCGGATGGCGACCAACGTGGCAGCTACGGCGGGCGCACTGGACGCCAGCAGCTTGCGCAAGATCAGCCCCGTGAGATGGCGCTGCTGTCTGGGAAGAGCGTAGGAGTTTTCCTTGTGCAGAAAGGCCGAGATGCGCTCGTACAGCTCCTGCTCGTCGTCAGTGGGATTGAACGGCTGGGTTAGGGCCTTACGCTCGGTGTACTTGATGTACTCAAGCACGTCACGGCGCAGCGTGCGCTTGGCGAAGCTGGCAAGTCGCTCACGCAGTTCATCCGGGCCCGTTCCGCTGTTCATGAATTGCTTGCGGAAGGCGGTTTCGTCGCCGAACAGGTGCTCGTCGATCAGCGTGGACAGGCCGTACAGTTCTATCAATGAATTCTGCAGCGGCGTGGCGGTGAGCAGCAGCTTCTTGCGACCTTGCAGTGCACGCTTGAGCGCCTGCCCGGTACGGTTGCTGGCACGGTGCGCGTTGCGCAGCTTGTGCGCTTCGTCGATGACCACCACGTCCCAGGGCACCGCGCGCAGCTCAGCTTCCAGCTTGGCGGCAAACTGGTAGGACATGATCACGACCGCCTTGCCAACCTGCCGTTGCAAGGTGGCGAGCATGTCACCAGCGGACTGCTTGCGCAGCGAAACCGCATCGACCACGGTGGTGGGCACAGCGAACTTGTCGTGCAACTCCTGCGCCCATTGCTTGCGCAGGCTTGCCGGGCAGATGACCAGAAGCCGACGGCGGCGCTCAGCCCAGTATTGGCAAACCACCAGCGCAGCTTCGATGGTCTTGCCCAGCCCCACCTCGTCAGCCAGCAGTACACCTTCCTGCAATGGGTTCCGAAGGGCGAACAGCGCCGCCTCGATCTGATGCGGGTTCAAATCGACGCTGGCATCGAACAGCGATTGGGAAAGGCGACCTACGCCATCGGCGGCGTGTCGCCGTGTCAGCTCGTGGGCGTAGTACTTGGCGTGGTAGGCTGAATACATCGTCAGCTGTCTCGCTTATTCGGCGTGACTACACCTACGTACTTATAGAGCGTTGTCCGAGAAACGCCATAACGGCGCGCCACATCGGCCACTTTGATGTCAGGTGAATTCAGGAGTTCTTTGATTTCTCGCACATCCTTCTCCCCCAGCTTTGGCTTGCGTCCACCCGACCGGCCTCGGGCACGAGCAGCAGCCAAACCGGCTTGTGTCCGCTCACGGATCAAGCCACGCTCAAATTCGGCCAGCGCTGCGAACACATGAAAAATCAGCTCGCCCGCCGCGCTGCCGGTTTCGATCTTTTCTGTCAAACTCTCAAACCCGACGCCACGCTGCTCAAGATCGGTCACGATCTGCACTAGGTCGGGCAAGCTCCGGCCAAGGCGATCCAGCCGCCAGACGACCAGGGTGTCCCCAGCCCGGAGCGCCTTTAGGCATTGCCCAAGCTCGGGGCGAGCCGCATTCTTTCCGCTGGCCGCTTCCTCGTAGATCGCGCCGCACCCAGCCTGCTGGAGCGCGTCACGCTGCTGGTCAAGGTGCTGATCATCGGTCGATACTCGGGCGTAGCCTATGCGTTGATTCATGGACGCATCCAGGACATTGAAAACTTGACGCCGATATTAACACTCATGGGCGGCTTTCACGAATACGAAGTGCGCCACTTTGATCTGTTCAGAAAACTACAGTTTGATGGACACATTCCGAGCTGCACGTAAGCCTGCAAGCGAATAACCAGAAGTTGACCATGAGTGGAAAGAAGGCCGAGCACTCGTTTTCAAACAGCGCGCGACCCGTGCCTCCGCATGGCTCGGCTCCCCTGATGGGGAAGGCGCCTTGACCTGGGGCATAACCACGTGTGGCCGTGGCCTCCGTATGGCTACTTCCGACTCGTGAGCGGTCATAGCAAACCGTTTTCCCCATTGACCGCTATGGGTCGAAAGCTCCCATTGACGAACGACAGCTCCCCCCAAAAGCGCCCATGAACCCTACACGTTCTCTGCCAGATAGCGTCCGGGTGTGACACCAAATGTTCTTTTGAATAGCGCAATGAAGGCACTGACATTGTCGTAGCCCAGTTCAATAGCG
>Ga0256896_1000355_pt1 | contig 14559 bp, 12 predicted proteins | sample MC6MC0669MT_FD_190205 | JGI IMG/M metagenome (GOLD analysis project Ga0256896, IMG submission 190205) | Metatranscriptome of enriched soil aggregate microbial communities from Iowa State University, Ames, United States - MC6-MC0669-MT... | ecosystem: Environmental > Terrestrial > Soil >... | reverse complement strand
GTCGGTATTCGGCTTGAACGCCAGGCCCCAGACGGCGAAGTTCTTGCCCTTCAGATCGGAGCCGAAACGCTTGGTGATCTTGTCCAGCAGCACGTGTTTTTGCGCGTCGTTGGCGTCTTCCACCGCTTGCAACACTTTCAACTTCAGGCCGTTTTCGTCGGAGGTGCGAATCAGCGCCTGCACGTCCTTCGGAAAACACGAACCGCCGTAGCCGCAACCGGCATACAGGAAATGGAAGCCGATACGCGGATCGGAACCGATCCCCATACGCACTTGTTCAATATCCGCACCGACGATATCGGCGAGGTTGGCCAGTTCGTTCATGAACGAGATACGTGTGGCAAGCATCGCGTTTGCCGCGTACTTGGTCAACTCGGCCGAACGCACGTCCATCACCACGATACGATCGTGATTGCGGTTGAATTGTGCGTACAGCTCGCGCATCAGCTTGATCGCGCGCTCGTCGTCGGCACCGATAACGATACGGTCCGGACGCATGAAGTCGGCAACCGCATCGCCTTCTTTCAGGAACTCCGGATTCGATACGACCGAGAAATCCAGATTCGATTTGCGTGCAGCCAACTCTTCTTTCAACGCTGCACGGACTTTGTCGGCGGTGCCGACCGGCACCGTCGATTTGTCGACGATGACCTTGTATTCGGTCATGTGCTTGCCGATATTGCGTGCGGCTGCGGTCACGTATTGCAAATCTGCCGAGCCGTCTTCGTCCGGCGGCGTGCCGACGGCGATGAATTGCACCACGCCATAGGCAACGCTTTCCTCGATGCTGGTCGTGAAATGCAAACGACCGGCCGCTACGTTGCGCTTCACCATCTCCAGCAAGCCTGGTTCGTGAATAGGAATACCGCCGTTTTTCAGAATCTCGATCTTCTTTTGATCCAGATCCAGACACAACACATCGTTGCCCATTTCAGCCAGGCAGGTGCCGGTCACCAAACCTACATAGCCGGTGCCGATGACAGTGATCTTCATGTTGCACAGTTCCTTAAGGTAATAATTTTGTTGACAAGATTATAAAAGAAATAGTTCATTAAGCTCGACAGTTTTCTATACCGTCAGCTGCGCATTCGGCGCAATCGGCTGCGTCAACGTCGACGGATGCGGCAGGCGCGTATCTTCAAAACGTTGCGGATCGAGCAGGCGGTCTACCACTTCGGTCCACTGCAATGGCGTGCGGAATGTCTGGCGCGGTGCGACCAGCGCGGCGCGGATGGCGGCCGCGATCGATTCCGGATTCTCCGGCGTGTAGCCGAAGCGTGAGCGGTAGTCGCCGACAATGCCGTACGGGCATACGGCCGGCAAGCCGAAGAAGTCGTACTGCATCAGCTTCAATGAGGTATCCGACAGATAGCTAGGTAAGCCGGCCGCGCGATACGGCGCGATGCCGATCGTCGCGTGCTTGATGTACGGCAGCGTGGTCTTGTGCGGCATTTCGTCGTAGACCTTGACGTTGGGACCGTAGCCTTCCTGCGGTCCCTTGCCGGAACCGATGATATGGAACGTAATCTCGGGAAACAGATGTGATGCAATTACGAAGAAGCCGGGATCGAACAGCATCGAACCCACGGCAACCGCGTGAATGCCATCGCCATACGGCGACGGATCTGCATGATCGGCCACCGAAAAATCGAACCCGTGCGGCACGATGTAGCGATTGTCCGAAGCAGGTACGCCGTCCAGCATGAAGCGCGACTTCAGGCACAGCGCGCTCATTTGCGGCGCAATGCGTTTGAACGTTCGTTTTACATACGTCGCGACGTTGATGGTTTCCAGATCGTCGGACGCCAGATAGACGGTCTTCGCTTTCGGATTCAGCTTGGCGACCAGTTCAAAGAAAATCGGCGCAATGCCGCTCTCGAACACCACCACGTCAGCATTTTTGATCCAGTCCACCAGCACGGGGCTGGAATTGGCGACATAACGACGAAACAGAAAAGCTTCGATCCCTTCGAATACGGGCTTGCGCATGTTGATCGGATGGATCAGCGTTTTCCATAGATAGCACTCGACGCCTTCATGCACTGCTTTTTTGTTCGCCAGCGCGTCCAGCGACGCACGTGGGTCGGACTTCAATTCGGACAGTTTGCTGTACTGGCAGGAAAAGAAACGCGTCGGACCGCGCTTGGCCAGTTCGGCGGTGATGAAGTGCACACCGGCCTTGCGATGACTGCGATAGTCATGGGCGGAAATCACCAGGTAATTCATATTCACTCCCTTTCGTCGCGACACGCATCGGCGCGCGCTTACCTTCAGTTTCAATTCTGCTCACCTGCGTTCGCTCTACTTGCCGCATTGCGGCATACGGCGACTCGTCAGTGAAAATACTTTTTCAACACACCCATCTGTGGCGCGTCCTGGCCGTCCTTCGGTTGCACGCTCATCGGGTAATTACCCCACCAGCGCCCTGCCGCCCAGTACGTCCAGCCGCGCCACACCTTGTCGTCATCCATCGCCTTCAGCATCGCGTCCAGCGTAGTGAGACAGGCGTCATTGCCGGCCACACCGAATTCGCCGACGAACAGCTTCTGATGATGTTTGCGCGCCCAGTCGGACAGGTCGTCGAATATCTTCTTCAGCTTTTCAGGCGCAACGCATTCCTGCTTGGTGCCGGAAAAATTCGGATCGGCATATTGATGCGCCTCAAGCCACGTGCGATGCAACGGATCCTTGAAATCGGCAAACGCTTCCGCATTCGACGTCGCGCCGCGCTGCTTCATCCATTCATGCGCGCCGCTCCAGCGACCGCCGGGTGCGAGGATGACGTTCTTGGCGCCGGCTTTGCGGATTTCATCCACGGCCTGCTGCGCGATCGGCGCCCATTGCTCGATGCCGATTTTTTCCGGCTCGTTCATCAAGCCGTAAATGGTTTTGTCCGGATCGTTGAATTCAACCGCCAGGCGCTTCCACAAATCGAAGAAGGCGTCATTCGGCACCGCTTCCGAGCCGATGGTTTGGCCGCGGTATAGCGCGTAGTTGTGCACATCCAGAATCACGCACATGCCGCTCTCGTTCGCTTTTGAAACGACGCCGGATATCTGACGCAATTCCTTCTGATCGAGCGGCTTGAACAGTTCGGGCTGCACGCGCTCCCAGCGGAACGGCAGGCGAATGATGTTGGCGCCGGTCGATTTGATGTACTCGATGTCGGCGGCGTTCGGATACGCGTAATCCTTGTTCAGCACACCGGGAATGCGTCCGCTATTGAACTCGGCACCGGAGATATTGACACCCCGCAGCAGACCGTCGGTCATGCACTGCGCCGACGCAATGACCGGCGACATCAACGCCAATCCCAGCCCTGCAATGATCGTAATGCGATGGAGGAATTTGTTACTGCAGAAAAATTGAGGCACTGCCATGATGCTGTTCACCTTGATTTCCATTCGACGCCACATCGAATATGACGTCATTGTTCCCTTGCTCTACTGCCGATCAACCTGCGTCTACAAACGCACGATGTCTTCCGATAACGCGATACGGCGGTAACCGAGAATCACATTGCGCAAGCCGCGTATGCGCCAGCCGGTTTTACGAATGGCATGCCGCAAGCCGGTATCTTCCGAGTTATGTTCGATGTCGCTGCCGTAACTGGTTTCCGGTTTGCTCGCTTCGTCAAACTTCGACTGCACGCACAGCGCCGGCACGGTTTGATACACGCGATGACGGCGCGCGACGGCCGACGTCCCCTTGTCGAACAGGAAGAAATCGACCGGGCTGTGACGCGTGGTCGGTTCCGCCAGCAGCAACTGCGCCGATTTCTTTGGCAGCACGTAAGCGCCTGCGCCCCATGTTTCGGAACGGACTTCGACCAGATTAACGCCGGCCACGTCGAATTTGTTGGTGCCGTTCAGCAGCACACGATGCTTGGTGGCTTCCAGACGCAATACGTCGAAATCGCGCAGATGCGCATCCAGATTCGCCAGCAATGCCGGCAGCTTGCTGCTGATATGCACGTCGTCTTCAAACACGACGCCGAAATCTTCGTCGCCGCGTGCAATTGCCGTCCATGCTTGGAAGTGGCTGCGAAAACAGCCGATTGCGCCGGGCAGCCAACCGTTCGCACGCGGTCGCACAATCGCGAACGCATGTTTCTGTTCCTTGGTCATCGCTCGACCGTCGACCGCCTCGATGCGCTCGAACGTCAGACCTAAATCACCGAATTTTTTCTGCATTGCGGCCAATCGGCCAGGCGCTCGATTCAGATTGATGAGATAGATTTTGTATTGCATTTTTTAACTCCCTTGTACTGCATGTTTCATCAGTTAGTGATCACACGGCACAAAATCAGTTCAGCAATTTTTCTATTCGTCATAACAATGTCACGCATGGCAGGCGGCACGTTCGCCAACCAGATCGCGATAGATCTGTACATAGCGATCGGCAATGTGACGCCAGTCGTATTGCTGCACGAATGCCTGCGCAGCGACGCGTCTGGTTTCGTACGCGTGCGGACCTTGCGCATGCAGTTGCGCGATGCGATCGACCGCTTTCTGTCCCTGGTTATCCAGCAGCAAACCGATGGCGGATTTATCGACCAGATTACGAAACGGCGGGATGTCGCTCAGGATCGGCGTCAGGCCGGCGCTCATGCCTTCGATTGGCGCGATGCCGAAGCCTTCGTGACGCGACAGGCAGATGTAATAGCTGGCCTGCCCGATCAGATCGGCCAGTTCGCGATCGCCGGGATTCGGCGCCAGTTGCACATGCTCGCGCAAACCGTGCTGCTCGATCAATGCGGTCAACTCTGCGACCGTATGATCGTATTCGCGACCGGCAATGATCAACTTCCATTCCGGGTGTTTGGCGACCAGTTCGCGGAACAGATTGAGCGTTTCGATCAGGCCCTTGTTGACGGACCAGCGGCCGAAATAAATCATGGTCGGTTTCAACTCGCGCGAACCGCGCGCTGCATACTTTTGCACGTTGACGCCGTTTTCGATCACCGACAGTTTCGGCGAATGCACGATCTCGCTGAACATCGTGCCGTCGTTGTCGCTGGTGCCGACGATGCGGTCGTAAGCAGCGGACGAGCTGCGCGTCACCGTGTTGAAGTAGATGCGTTTGAGTTTCGACGCAAATGCGGTGTGGAAAAATCCGCCGTGCGTCGATGCAACCAGCGGACGTCGATGCACCAGCTTGGTCAACGCCAGATAGTCGTAGAAAAAATCCACGCCATGCACGTGAATCACATCGGCGTCACGCACATGGCGCAATACGTCCGGTGCGACCGGATAACGGCTTGAACCGTAATACGGCAGGCGCACCACGCGCACGCCGTTGACGTTGTCTTCTGCCGGCAACACCTGATCCGAGTTGCGGAACAGGCGATTCAGCGTCACGATGGTCGGCACATGCTGATGGTATTCCATCTGATGGCGCGCAATATTTTGCACGACATCTTCCATGCCGCCGACGGACGGATAGTATTGACGCACCAGATGGGCGACTTTAATTGGCATAGTTGACCTTGCGTTCGGTTCGGCGTGCATATTGCGGGTCGGTACGCGGCTCGATCCGAGGGTTAAGATTGGTGACCTTGGTCGGCTCTGCGCCATCGGCGGCTGCTTTCTGGTCGACGACGCGCTTGTGTACCGCCAGGCAGCCAACCAGGAACCACAAAATGCCGGAGGTCTTCAGCGCCAGCAGCGAAGTGCCGCTGACTGCCATGATCAGCGATGCGTACAGCGCCACGTAAGCACGGAAGCGCACACCGCGTTCGTCTTCCATCTTGATCAGCCAGAAGCCGATCCAGCAGACCGTAAAGAAAATCAAGCCGAATCGCGTCAGCACAACGGCGTAACCCATGTCGCCGAAGTTGATTTCATAACCCTTAAGACCGAAGATTTCTTTCGGACCGAATTCCATGATCGTCGCACCGGTGGCATACAGACGTCCGAGAATATTGTCCGAGTAATGGCCGTTCATGATGACGACAATCATCAGCAGCATGCCGACACAAATCGCGGGCAACAGGATTGCCAGCGTATGCATACGACCGACAAACAGCAAACGCATGATGACCAGACAGCTGACCGTCAGCATGCCGTAGCGCGAATCGGCCAGCGTGATCATGATGCCGGACGCCACCAGGAAGAACAGGATCTTGCGCCACTCTTCGCGCGGTTTCGACAAACCCCACGCGGCGGTAATCACGGCAAAATTGCCGAGCGAGACCGGCTCCAGAAAAATCGACGACACGCGGTGATTACCGAGAATGCTCGGCAGAATCGTGCGGCCGATGCCTTCCGGGCGCATACCGTTCAACGCCAGCGTACTGCCTTTGGCCCAGTTCGAACCGCTGGTCAGGCCGCCCTGGTTCACGTAGTACGAAAACACGTTGAACATGCGCGAGTACAGATCGACGAACAGCAATTCAAAGAAGCCGAAAAACAGTACCAGTGCGATGACGACTTTCAGCAGCCGATCCGCCATAGAGACGCTGCCCATCGTGCGACCCAGCCAGTAGAACAGCACGATGATGATGATGTCGCGAAATCCCTTGAAGTCCAGCGCGCCACGCAACACGGCGAGAAACAGCAGATACGCGGCAACCAGCGTGATGATGGCGGCGAATTCCAGATGCAGCCGGCGCACCATCACGATCAGGCAGCCGGTGTACAGAACGAATTCGGCCAGACCGACGATCGCAGGACGCATCGCGAAAACGTGCGTATGTATGAAGCACAGCCCGAGCTGATACATCATTGCGCCGATCAGGATCCAGAACGTCAGCATCCGCAGGATGCGATCGTCGTCTGCTGCTTTGATCGATGAGCCGACAAAGGCGGAGTAAGCCATGCGTGAGTTCAGCCTTATTATTTAAATGCTTGAATCGAATCGTTCAATCAGGTTTGCTTGTGACGTCATGCGAAATCAGGAAGCCGCACCGGCAGCGGTTGGCGCTTCGAGCTTGCCGGCCAGACGCATCTGCTGCGCAGGCGCGATCGAGCCGAACAACGCATTGACGAACTGATCCTGCAACTTGTACGCATCCTTGGCATCAGCCTGAATCGACGACACGCGGAAGATCAAGCCATCCGGCACCATGCCGTTCAGCCCGTATGACAGTTGCACCAGCTTGCGGCGGAAACCCGGCAACGTAGCCTTGTCGCCTACTGTCACCCAGTACGTGATCGGTTCATTGCGAGCGCCGTTGATCGCAATCAGGCGTCGCACCGGAATATCGCCGCCGACCGTTTTCAACGTGTCGATGTGGTTGTCTTTCAGCGCAAAGCCCTGCGCGGTGTAGCAAATTTCCGGACGATGCGCCTGCGTCGATTCGCCGCCCTGATCGCTGCCATATGCAATCGACAGCATGATGCGGTCTCCGTTGGCATTCACGTAGGTACGCGACAAGGTCTGAGCGTAAATCTTTTTCAGCGCTTCTTCCGTTTGCGGATTGACGACGGCGTTGCTCAGCGTCTTGTCTTCTTCCCAGCCGCTCATGGACGATGGAATTGCCGCCTGCAGGTCCAGTGCCGGACGCTGGTCTGACAATTTTTCGGTCGGCGTCACGACTTTGGTAAAGGCGGCCGAAGACACCATCAGCACGCACAGCGTGATGCTGGCAATCACCGAACGTTTTTTTAGTTGACTGTTACGCATGGCGTTGCGCCCTTTTCTTGACGATCATTTGCAGCAACGCATCGATGCTGACGATCAGGATCAGCGCGCTGAAGAACAGCACCATGCCGGCGAAGCCATGCAAGAAGCCCTGCCCGGCTGCGTCGCCGAAATAATAGGTAATCAATGTGAGAGAAATCACGCGGATCACGTTGGCCGTAAACGAAATCGGTACGATCAACACGGCGAGCGCAATGTTGCGGAACGTCGACGTATGCTGCACCACGTTCAGATAAAACAAGCCGAGCGATTCCAGCGTCAGCAAGGTTTGCAGGCCGGCGCAGGCATCCGCAACCAGCAGCTGATACTGACCGATCTGCAGCACGACGCCTTCACGTGCGATCGGATAGCCGAGCGCAAACAGGATGTTTTCCGTTACGTACGACACGGCGGTTTTCATCGGCATCGTCAGTTCGCTGACGATAATGCCCGGCATCGGCAACATGAACAGCATGAAGAAGAACGGGAACCACAGTACCTTCAGTGCGGTGGCGCCGCGCTTGATCAGCACGATGCCCATCAGCGCGCAGATGAACGATGCGACTTCGACGATCGGAATATTCTGCGAGCGGCCGAGGATGTACAGCAGCAGTGCTACGGCAAAAACCGGCCAGCCGGTCCAAGACGACGACTTGCCTTCGCTTGCCGCCATCATGGCCGGCCACTTGCGATAGATCAGCCACAGCGACAAGGCCAGAATGATCGGACCGTGCGCATGTTCTTCGGTCGCCCACAGCGTCGTGAACAGTTCATATCCAACCGGTACATACAGCGCGATCAGGCCGATCAGAATCGGCAGCCATTCCGACAGGTCCGCTTTGCGCCAGAACACAGCTGCGTTTGATTGCATGGCTGCCGTATTCATCAGTCGTCCAGCAAGACCGAACCGACGACATCTGCGCCGTAACGTGCCAACTGATCCGACGCTGCATTGATATGCGCCAGACGCGTTTTGTGTTTGCGTGCCACCAGCAGTACACCGCCCGCGTTGGTCGCAACGGCCAGCGCATCGGCACCGGTCGAAAACGGCGAGACGTCATACAGTACGATGTCGAAGCTGTGCGCCAGATGTTCGTTCAGATTGGTGAACGATGTGCGGCTGACTAGTTCCAGCGGATTCGGCGGCAAGGTACCGGCCGGCAGAACCGACAGATCGATGAACGACTCGACTTTCGAAATCGCTTCCAGATCGGCACGCTCCGCCAGGATGTCGGACAGCCCGCGCTTCGATTGAATGTTGAAAATCGTGTGCTGCGTCGGCGTGCGCAGGTTGGCATCGACCAGCAGCGTTTTTTCGCCAAGCTGTGAGAACACGACCGCCAGATTGGCGGCAAACATGCTGGCACCGTCGTCCGGCGTCACGCTGGCAATTGCGAGTGTCTTTTGTCCGCTGGCGAACCAGCGCAGCATCAACTGGCTGCGAATCGCGCGCAGTGTTTCCACTTGCGGGCTGAACGGCTGATACGCGGCAACCAGCTCCTGCGGATACTTGCCCTGCCCCGGTTGCAGATACGGGTAGTCAAACTGGCGCGCCAGTACCTGATCGATATCCGATTCCGAAATCAGACCAAGCACCTGTGCCGCTTCGCCGAAGCGCAGGCCTTTTTCCTTTTGAAAACGAAGCACGCGTTCCGCATCGGCCGGAGTGATCTTGCCCATATCGAGCAGGATGCTGCCCATGCTGGAGTCGCCTTTTTTCGGCGGTTGCATGGCCAGTGGGTTGACTAACTGATTCATGTGATTCTCCATGCTTAGGTCGGTTTCAGTGCGTTAGGCAATGCAGGACGGAAGAAAGGCAAGCGACGCGTACCGTCCGGTTTGTCGTGGCTCATGACACCCAGCACGGGCACATTCAGTACTTCGATCAAGTCTCTGGTCGAGCGTACGCGGCGATCCATGATCTCGGCAACGATGCCCAGTCCCAGACCCAGCATGCTGCCCAGGAAGATCGACAACAGCGTCAGCAGGAATACTTTCGGACCGGTCGGCGACAACGGCGCCACCGCAGGATTCAGGATCGATGCGTCGCTTTGCGTTGAACGTGCTTCCAGATTGGTTTGCGTGTAACGCGTCGATGCAGCTTCATAAGCGCGTTGTGCGGCGGCGACTTCGTTCGACAGCAGTTTCAGTTCATCGCGTGCCAGATTCAGGTCCATGACCTTGGTGCGTTGCGCTGCCAGAGCGGCGCGAATTTCCGCTTCACGTTGTTGCTGGATGCGAGCATTGCCGCTGACACCGTTCGAAGCGACGGCGATTTGCTGGTTCAGGTTCGAACGCAGCTTGTCGACTTGTGCTTTGGCCGATTGGTATTGCGGGTGATTCGGGCTCAGGCGTTGCGACACTTCGGCAAACGTGGCTTCCGCTGCAAGCAGATTGCCTTTCAGGCTTTGAATCAGACCGTTACTTTGCACGTCAGGCGAATCACCGGCGTTGCTCTGTGTTTGACGCAGGCGCGAGTTGGCGTCGATTGCCTGGCCTTGCACTGCGACCAGTTGACTCGACAACTCGTTCAGACGCGCGGTTTCGACGTCGAGGCGATTGTCGGCATCGTCAATATTGTTGTCTTGCTGGTACTTGGACAGTTTGCGCTGTGCGGCTTCAAAGTTGTCGCGCAACAATTTGATCTGTGCATTGAAGTAATCGGACGCTTTTTGCGACGGTTCGATCTTCAGTTGCACGGTAGTGCTCAAATAAGCTTCGGCAAATGCATTGGCCATCGCTGCGGCGAACTGCGGATCGGTTGCCTTGTAATTAATGCTCAACACACTGCTGCTGGTCGAAGGCTCCACATCCAGATTGCGCGACAGCAGATTGGCCAGCCAGTCGCGAATGTTGCCGCGACCGTTGGTGGCATCCTGGAACTGTTGCTTGACCACAGGACTGTCGGCCAGTTTCAGGTCATCGACCACTTTCAACGCGACCGTCATGCTGTTCAGGATATCGATCTGCGTCGACATGTAACCGGGCATCAGCTGCGACGGCAATGTCATGCCGGTGACCGGATCGGTTCCCTTGTAATTGAGCACCAGTGCGCTGGTCGCGGTGTACGTCTTCGGCAACAGCATGGCGATCGTCACCGTGGTAGCGACGACGACGAACAGCGTGCCGAGAATGATCTTGTAGCGGGCTCGCAGGATCAGCAGAAATTGAGTGAAGTTCATGGTTGGCTCTCAAACGGGACAACAGGTTCTGACAGGGTGTTCATCTTCTTTACGACTGCATGCATGCGCCGGCATGACGCCGGCGCGGACTTCAATGTTTAAAACAGGCTTTCCTTGACGTAGATCACGTCGTCGGCTTTGACCTTGTCTTCCAGATTGGCGGAAATGACTTGCGTTGCGCCGGCCGCATCGCGACGTTTGATACGCACACCGCGTTCTGTGCCGCGTGGGCTCAGACCGCCGCCGACGGTCAATGCCTGCACGACATCCATGTCGCGTTCGACGCGATAGCTGCCCGGACGCTGCACTTCACCGTAGATGTAGAAGTGCGGTGCGCGTTCAACGTAGACCGTGTCGCCGGGATACAGATCAGGATTTTTCGACGAATCGGACGAGCGCACGATATCGAGCAGATCGATCACGGTACGTTCTGTCTTGCCGTCACGTACGCGAATCAGCGTGACGGTATCGCCCGCTTCAGGATTGACGCCGCCGGCCATCGCGATCACATCGGTCAGGCTGCTCTTGCCGGTTTCAATCGGCAGACGGCCCGGCTTGTTGACCTGGCCCAGCACCGAAATCTGCTGGCTTTCCATTACCGAGACGATGATGTTGACGTGCGGTTTCTTGATGAAGCCGCCGCTTTCCAGCAGGCCGGCGATTTTCTTTTCGGCTGCGCTAGGCGACAGGCCGCCAACTACAATGTTGCCGACCAGTGGATACGAAATCGTGCCGGAATCGTTGACACGCGCATCGACCGACAGGTCAGGATTGCCATAGACCGAAATCTTCAGCACGTCGCCCGGTCCGAGCTTGACGTCATCGGCACGCACGGCGCCCATCGTTACAAACATCGCCAGTGCCAATATCGACAATAGTATTTTCTTCATCTTCGACTCTCCGCTTTTTCGCTGTTATGTATAGCTAATTCGTTACTTCAAATTGGTGATGCCGCGCTCGACGTCCGTCAACTTGTCGGACTTCTCACCCGCTGCGACCGGCGGTGTTGCAGCAGGTTTGTCCTGCAGCGTCACGTCGGACTGATTCAGGTATTCGATCTTGGCTGCTGCACGCAGACGCTGGATTTCGGCATCGCCGGCTTCCTTCGATTTCTGCAGCATCAGGAATTCCTGAATCTTCGGCCGCGCCATATCGAGCGGCAGCGGGTTGTCCTTGGCCTCGGTCAGCATGATCAGCTGGCTCTTGTCGCCCTGCTTCACGGTGAACAGGCTGCCCGGCGTCATTTTCGACAAGGCAGTCACAACTTCTGGCGGCAATTCGACGCTGGAGCGTGTTGCCTGTGTCGGTACGAACTTGACTTGATGGCCTTGCAGCCATTCGCGCACTTCATCCAGCGTGCGCGCGTTGTTCATCTTGGTCGCCAGTTCCGGCGTCAAATCCTTGGTATCGATGACCAGTTCCTTGGTATCGAACTGCTTGCGCTGCGAGAACAGCTGCGGATTCTTTTGATAGAACGCTTCGATCTCGGCTTCGCTTGGTTTCGGCACGTTGGTGGTTTTGGTTTGCAGATAGGCTTGCGCCAAGATCTGTTCCTTTGCCCGTTCGATTGCCTGCATCACTTTTGGATCGCGATCCATCTTGGCTTTTTGCGCTTCTTCGATCAGCAACTCACGCGCGATCAAGCCATCCAGCACATTCTTTTTCGAGACGGTTTGCGGATTCATCCGTTCCAGCTCGGCGTTCATCTGGTGCACGGTGATTTCTTCACCGTTGACGCGCGCCACCGATTGCCCTGCCGCTTTCTCCTTATTGCCGCAGGCTGACAACGCCGTCACGGCGAGCAGCACCAGCGCTGCCTTGTACATCGCACCACGATTGTTCGCCACACGCGACGACACATCCATGCCACTGACCATTTCTCTGCCTCTATTGTTTTGATTTAACTGCATGACGACTGATGGTGTACCGTTGCAGACAACAGCCAGACTGCGGCCGGTACGGAAAGGAATGACGGGCTGTTCATGATCAGTACGCGTTATCGCGTTGCAGCGCGACCTTGACGGTGCGCACGATGATCCACAGATCCAGCGCCAGCGACCAGCGGCGCAAGTAATCCAGATCGTAGGAAATCCGTGCCTCCATCTTGTCCAGCGTGTCGGTTTCGCCGCGGAAACCGTTGACCTGCGCCCAGCCGGTGATGCCAGGACGGACCTTGTGGCGCAACATGTAGCCCTTGATCTGTTTGCGATACAGCTCGTTGTGTGCAACGGCATGCGGGCGTGGACCGACGATGCTCATGCGACCTTGCAGCACATTGAAGAATTGCGGCAACTCGTCGAGCGAACTGCGGCGCAAGAAGCCGCCGACTCTGGTCACGCGCTTGTCGCCTTTGGTTGCCTGCGTGACCTTGTCGCCATCTTCGGCAACTGTCATCGAGCGGAATTTATAGACGATGATTTCTTCGCCATCAAGACCGTAACGGCGTTGCTTGAACACGATCGGACCCGGCGACGTCGCCTTGATTGCAATCGCGATGACCAGCATGATCGGCAGCAGCATAATCATGATCAGCGTCGCCAGTACGATGTCGCTGATGCGCTTGATCGAACTATTCATGCCGGTGAACGGCGTTTCGCAAATCGCCACGACCGGCACGCCGGCCACGTTATCGAAACGCGCCTGGATCAGATCGAATACGTAGATATCTGGCAGGAAGTAAATCGATGCCGTCGTATCCTGCAGCTCATTCAACAGCGTACGAATGCGCGGCTGTGCAGAAATCGGCTGGCTGATGAAGATGGTGCTGATGTTGTGCTTGCGTGCATAGGCCGGCAGTTCCGCCATCGAACCGAGCAATGGCACTTGCTTGCCCGGCGGCTGGCGCGACAGATCGCGATCGTCGAAGAAGCCTTCGACATGCATCAGCAAACCCGGATGTTCGGCGATGCGTTCTTCCAGTTTCAAACCAAGTTCGTTGACGCCGACGATCAGCACCGACCGAACGACGCCAGTTTTATACATGCTCAACGTAATGCGATGCGCCACCAGCTGGCTGCCGAACAACGCCAGCGGCGTCGTGACAAACCACAGCACCATGGTGCGGGTCGGAAACATGGCATACAGACCGGTCAATTGCGCCAGCAGCAACAGAAAGGCTGCAACGATTGCCCAGCTGACGACCACGGCGCGGGCAAATTCCCACACCTTGGCGTCGCGCAACAAATGACGCTGATTGCTTAAGCCAAAGACAGTCGAACTGATAAAGAAGGTAATGATCGCCAGCACCGTGTGATTGCCGTTCAATGTGTTGCCGGTTGCCAATGCCACCAGATACAACATCACGACAGAAACGGATGGTTCCAACAGACGTACGGAGAGCGATCGAGCCGGAACATCTCTCGATTGCTGCATGTGGCTGAGCTTAGAATTCATAGCGAGCGGTGAGTTGGAAACCTTTGGTGCGGTAATCTGCTATTGCGAAAGCAGCATTCGAATCTAGACGCTGTTGATAGACAGAAGCCCGGATATTAAGTTGCCTAAATGGCAAAAAAGTTACGCCTATCGTATTTTTACGGTAGCGGTCCGATCGGTCGCCCGGGAACAGTGCATTGCCCACGCCGTTGTAGTTGCGTTTTTCGGATTGAATCGTCGCGTCCACTTTCACCTTGGCAGTTGCCTGCCAGTTGGCGGAAAGGCTTGCGCCGGTGTTTTGCGAGAAATTGGCGAAGTAATCTTCCGGATTGCCGGTCGTGGTATCGGGAGGCGGAGCGCCGTTGTTGCTGGCAGGATCGCG